>Ga0209309_10003064_pt1 | contig 14662 bp, 7 predicted proteins | sample COGITO_mtgs_1204_2_FD_184807 | JGI IMG/M metagenome (GOLD analysis project Ga0209309, IMG submission 184807) | Pelagic marine microbial communities from North Sea - COGITO_mtgs_120412 (SPAdes) (version 2) | ecosystem: Environmental > Aquatic > Marine > Epipelagic ...
CTCGGCAATCTCGTTCTTCCGATACCCGTTCAACTCGTGGCCTTTCTTCCGCAACGCCTTCATTTTCATTTGCGTTTGCTTAAAATCCTTTTCTAAATCGTCCGCGATTTCCATCTGCTCTTCGATCTCGTTGTATATGGTCCCACTCGTCGCTTTCAACTTGGTCGATAAACGCGACAACGCGTGCAACGTTTGATCTTGACTTTTAATCTGTTGCGTTTGCAACCGCAAGAGTTGCTCCGGCGTCATGCCTTCCGTCATCTCCTCCGCGCTCAGTTTTTTGCTATTATTACTACCACCGTTATTATTATTACTACTACTACTCAACAGCGAGCTCCTCTCGTCATCGGCTTCCATTTGTGCCACGAATATCCGCTTCTTCTCGGTAAATCCGAGTAAAATTTTCTGTCTATCCGCAAAGTCTCGCGCCGAGTTTGCTCTGAAAGAAGAAGACGAGAGAACGAGCGCTTACGCGTCAGCGGCAAAAATGATGAAAGGACCACCAATATACATCGAACAACGCGAACACGAAGAAGAACAAGAAGACAAACGAGACCATCTAAATGCGAAGAATGTGATGCGACGACGACTAAAACGTACCCCATGGTCAAACAATTCTCCAGTTTCTCCAAAGCGTCTTTAAACCGTTCGTATTCTCTTTTGAAGATATTTCTGCTTCTGATTTTTTCCTCCGCGGAGACGATTTTGGACGATTTTGAAGCGCAACACTCCTGGAACTGTTTCGACGCTTTTTCGACGCTTTCGAATGCATCGGAAGTTTCTGACCGGTGGTGTTCCCATCGACTCAGTTTTTTCGCGAGCGTAGCATCGACACCACGCTGCGTCGCGCTCTGACCACCGAACCCGTACGCGGACATTCTGATGAAACGTGTGTGTAATTCGTCTCGCGAATATCTCTTTTTATGGAGTAAAAACGCTCGAGTTTCGGAAATTACGCGTACCACAGCTCGTGTCGATTAAAGCGCTACGTATCGGTGTGATATCAAAGGTGTTTGAATACTGGGTCGGCGTTTACTAAAGCGCGAGAGAGAAAACAAAAGAGCACAATGAATGAAGAATTTCCCCCTAAATGGGAGCCTTTTCCCCCCATTTTACGCACTTGTTTCTCTTGTTTTACCAACCAGTATTGCATCGAGAAACCTCTCTCGCACTCTCTCGCGGAACCCATACTACTACCGTGCATTTGAATTCACGATTTGTTTTTGCACTCAATCGAGAGGCTGCTTTCGGAGGACGCGCGAGTCTCTTTGTTGCGTGTCGGATGACTTCTTTCCCTAAAACGCAACAGACTTTCTGCAACATAAACGCGGGGGGAACTCTTTGCGTCGAGACTACCGCCAAAAACACCACCACCGCGAGATCGATTTTTCGTCGAAAGGAAAGAGGGAGGAGAAGAACGAGGCGTTTGGGTGCCGCTGCTGCGAGGAAGAGTCGCAGCACGAAGAGTGATGATGCTTATGCTCGTGAAGAGGATTCTTTGAAAAGGAGCACCCAGAATACTACTACCACAACATTAACGACGCAGAAGAAGAAGACAAAGACAACAAAGACGAAGAAGAGCGAGGAGAAGGCGACGAGACGAGACTTTGCGATGAAAACGACTATCTTACTCTCGTCGTCGACTTTTTTGGATGCTGGCGATGCGCGCGCGGATGATAACAACGCTTTTGTGGTATTCGCCGAGCGGATTCGAGCGAACAACGCAGCCTCCTCCTCCTCCTCTTCCTCGAGCGATACTTCGTTGGAGAATAAAATTGCGCATCCCAAACTGTTCAAGAAGCGAGTGATTAATAAGAGCAAACCGGGGGCGACGAAATATCCGCTCTTTTTACTCGGCGAGTGGGAAGAAGAAGTCTCGTTCGCCGGGTACGAGTTCCCGTCGGACGAGTTTATCGATCGGAAAACGCTAGAACGAGCAGCCACGTGTCCCGGATTTCAAAAGTTGAGCGTCGCGTATTTACCGGACGTGGGCAAGACGCCGGCGCCGAAATATCGGGCGAGGTTTGTGCACGAAAAGCCGGGGGAGAACGTGAACGAGGCGAGCGGAGATGTCGTGGAAGATAGGGCGTTCAATCTGAGGAATATTTTTAACGCGTATTTGGAGGACGAGACAGCGGTGGAAAGCGTGGATTACGATTTTAGTAAGAACCCGAACCGAGCGACGGTGACTTTGAGAAGAGGTGCGGCGAATAACGCCGAACGGGTGGAACTCTTCACGAACGCGAGAGAATCCGAGACGAGCGGTATAGACGGATGTTCCTTCTTGTGCGCGGAAACGTTGCGACAGGTAAGTTTAGGATACTCGGTCGATTACAACACCGCGCGGGTCGTCAACTACGACTACGAACACGTCTGGAGATACCAACCGATGAGAGACGACAAAATCACCCCTTTCGACGTCAAAAACAAAGGCGACTCTTTCGAAGACATTCGCCGGTGCAACTTCGTCAAAGCGCGGCTCTTCACCGTAGCGTACCTCCAATCCGACGACGCCATGCGAGCCACCGCCAGAGTCAACCAAGCCGGCACCGCGCCTATCCCGAGCTTGTTTGACGCCGGGACGGCGGCGTACGCGCCCGCGGTGGTCTACTCGCACGACGTGCTCATGGAACGCGTTGGATGCGTGCCTTGAAATTATATTTATCGCAATAATAGTCCACATATTAGTCACACGTGTATTCGATCGAAGATTTGATGAAACCTTTCTCTTCTTCTTCTTTGCTCGTTTACTTCATAAAAAAACGCCATCACATCACAGAACGAACGCACGTTGGATGCGTGCCTTGAAATTATAGAATTATACCGCACTAGTCCACGTATTCGTCGCGCGCGTATTCTTCGATTGAAGATATTTTGAAACCTTTTGTCTTCTTCTTCTTTGCTTGTTTGTTTGCTTCATAAAAAAACTTCTCAATTACGGAAGAAAATTAGCACATGTCCAACGCTTTCGCTTCTGCCGCATTCGACGATTCAGACGACGACGCGACGAAGTCTTTACCGTCGAACGCGTCGTCTTTGCTGCGACAACGGGGGAGACAACGTGAACAACAAATGAACGACCCCGCAAAAACTTTGCGCAAAAACGTGAAATTCAATTCTTTCACGACGGCAACCGACCGGGAGGACGGAGATCTTCCACCGACGACGACGACGACGACTGCCACGGAAAATAATAACACGAACAACAACAACAACAACAAAAAGGAAGATAAAGACGCGTTCGTTTTACTTTTGAGCGTTTCCATCACCGCGCTGGTCGCCGCGTGCTACTTTTTGGAAAAGTACGCGTATTTGTTGAGACCGTTAGTGTTCGCGTGCGGGATAGCGCTGTGTTTGCAACCGATTGTGGATTTTTGCGCGGATAAGGCGTACCAGGCGAAGATACTGAGGAAGTGGCGGCTGAAGAGGCGCGTGGTGGTGCAGAATAGCGAGCGTTTTATGGACGACGACGAAGAGGAGGAGGAGGAAGAGGGGGGAGATGATGATGACGCCGACGGGCGGCGGCGGCGCGGCGGATCGAGACGAAGAATATCCGCCGAGGAAGAGGAACATTTAGAGTACGAACGAGAACGGAGCCGAGCCGGGTGCGTTTTGGTCTTCCCGAGACCGATGGCTATTTTTATAGCCATATTCTTCGTCGTCGTATTTTTGTGCACGTTTCTTTTCGCGTTGTATTTAGGCCAGACGTGGATTGTCTCTCATTTACACGACAACGATTGGGACGAACGATTTAAAGATAGGATTCAGATCGTCGCGAATTTTGTGGACGACTGCGCGAGGAAGATTTTCAAGGAGGATCACGTCGCCGTGGACGCGTGGCAGACAATGGTGGATGAAGTTGAGTCGTGGTTGAAAGATGAGGACTTTTGGACGCAGGTTGGGACGACCGTGTTCAGATATTTCGGCGACGTGTGTTTGTGCGGCGTGTATTCGATGTTTTTGTTGGTGCCGGAAAGACAGCCGTTGAGGTTTAAAAAACCGGTAGTGAAACGAACCGTCGTGGCAGTGCGTAAGTTCATGAACATCATGATCGTTTTGGCACTTTTCAGGGCCGCTTTGGTGAGTTGCGTCTTATACTTTTGTGGCGTGCCGTTGATTTTGGCGGCTTCATTGGCAATTCTCTCGTTTTGGTTGTACTTCATTCCAACCGTCGGATCCTTGATTTCATTCGCGTTGCCGGTGCCGATTGCGTTGTTGTTGCCCGATTTAACATCAAGCGCGAGATGGTGCGCGTGTATTTTCCCATCCTTTGCATCTGCTATCGTCGGTGATTTTGTCGGCCCGGTCGCGTACAGGAAAGGATTGGACCTCTCGGAAGTAACCGTGTTGTTGTGTTTAGTTTTTTGGTATTCCGTGTGGGGTGCCGCTGGAGCAGTGTTGGCGGTACCGTTGACGTGCGCGATCAAGATTGCTTTAGAAGAGATGCCACATGCTGGAGCAAAAATGGTAGCGAGGATGATGGCGCCGAGGTTGAAGAGGAGACGACCGAACGCCCCCGAAAGGGCGGCGTTGGCAAGCGAGTCTTCGCTGTCGTTCAGGACAAGCGGAGGAAGAGATGAGCGACCGATGAATACGACGGAAATCAATGCAAATGAAGAAGAAGACGACGACGACGACGCGTACGAAAGAGGCGACCCGAGAACGCCGTATACGGTTCGAGCGGCACGATGGACGTGGAGAAAAGTCAACCCGGCGAAACCGTCATCATCACCCGGAGGTTATACAAGACTTGAAGACGACGCGAATGAGTCTTGAGTCTTCTTCATCGGACAGGAATACATGCATCATCATGAGACTCTCAAGTCCAGCTTTTCTCTTTGCAAGATCTACGTAGTCAATTTGTACAAAAAGCAGTGTTTTCTAGTATATTATTACAAGTTTTATCGCTGTTATTGTTGTTGCTGTTGATGATTTGACTTCTTTCAACACGCCGAGGGTGAAGTCGCTCGCTGTTTTCCTTCAAGCGTTTGCTTTCTCGTTACGATATCATCCACTAACGATTTGATTTGTTCGATTCGAAACGGTTTTGTGAGCCATCCGGTGAACCCATCTCGCATGCAGTTATCCCTCGACTCTGTCATCGCATCCGCCGTGACGGCAACGATTGGTATTTTCGAGTCTGGGTACTGTTCGCGAATCTTCCTCACGCACTCCAATCCGCCGCATCTCGGCATGTGTAAATCCATGAGAATTATATCAAACGCGTCCACACCTTGCTCTTCCTTTTCGATCAACTCGAGCGCAACGACACCATCTTTTGCCCAGACGACGTCATCGCAGCCGCACTTTCCTAAAACCGCTTTGGCAACTTTCATGTTGATCAAGTGATCTTCGGCGAGTAAGATGCGAAGTTTCGGCGGCGGACCGGCGGATTCAGGCGCTTTCTCTTTTATCAAGTGCGCGGCGCTTTTATTGGATATTTTGTCTCTCTTGGAACACTCATCTTCGCCTTCCACTTTTTCTCTCGCCATGACTCGGTAAATGGCCTGCTGCAAATTTCCGTATCTCACCGGTTTCGTCACGGCTTCAAAGTTTGATTGCGCCAGGATGGCTTCGCATAATTTCACGACTCTCTTGCGCTCGGCTTCGCTGACGGCTTTTTCTACCTCCGTTTCAACATCCAAAGCTTCTTGGTCGACTTCTTCGTTCTTTTCGTGCAAACGAGCTAACGTTCCAGCGATGCCACCGCCCAAAACTTTCGCAGCCGCTGGCCACGTGAGCAAAAGCATTGCCGGTAAGATTTTGTGCACTTCCACCGGGGTGTGCTCTTTCGGCTTCTTTTCGGCGGAACCACCATCTGTACTTCTGGCGACGGAACCAGACCTCGTCTTACGTTTCGCCTTAACCGCACCTAAAAAGGTTGAGCCATCTTCAGATACTAGCTTTTGCTTCTGCGCGAAAGCCAAAAGTTCTCTCTCGAACTTTGGCGACCTTTGCGCAATAACGCAGCCGTACTTTCGATTTTTCTCATCCTCGGGATGCGCTGCGACGTCCTTCCTGAGTTTCTCAAACAAGCTCTGCGCCGATGTCACCACCTCGACTTCGATGCACCACTGTTGTAAACTGCTTTCAATAGTTTTACAAATCATGTGACTTTCGTCGTAGACTAAAACAGTCGATCTTCGTCCGTTCTCGTCCCCGATGGACATGTTCACTTTTTGCGGGATCCAAGACTCCGCGTGGTGTTTCATCGCGGAAAAGTTGCCAAGTTTTTGTACAGTTAAACCAACCGGAGAGCTCAAAGTTGTCACGAGGTTGCTCGTGTTATCAATGCTTTCCCTTTTATCTGTCATATCGTTCTCGTTAGCAACTTGACATTTTACGCAAAAGTGAAACGTCGAGCCTTTGCCTAAACCTTCGGATTCGGCCCAGATGGTACCGCCCATCGCTTCACACAGTTTTCGAGAAATCGCGAGACCGAGACCGGAACCATCGAATTTTCGTGTCGTACCATCGTCAACTTGTTGAAACGAGTTGAACACCTCGCGAATCATATTTGCAGATAAGCCAATGCCGGTATCTTTGACGTAAAAGTGAAGATAGACCGGTTTGTCGTTGTTCTCGCTTCCCCCGGATTGATTACCACTGCCTACGGTGCCGGAGTGCGTCGTCGCCGCGCCTTTACCAGTCGCTTCGGAAAGTTCGTGAGATCTTTTGATATCGTTCTGTTGTTGTTGTAGTTTTTGCTCGGTCGAGTGTTGGTTGTGAAACGGACACTGCGCTTTTTCTTCGCCTTCGCCTTCGCCGGAACCCGCTTTCTCCTGCGGCTGCTCGCCATCTTTCGGCGAAAAGTGCGGACACATGTGCGCCAATTTACTCAAAGGTGTGATCCAATCATCATTCATCGCTAACGAGGAATTTACGCGTTGCATTTTCTTCGTTTTCGGGGCCATGCCAATGTACAAACGAACCATGATGTCCCCTTTCTCGGTAAATTTGATGGCGTTGTTGATGGAATTCAACAAGACTTGTTGCACGCGCATGGCGTCGCCCAAAACGGTTTTCGGAACGCCTTCGTCAACGTGGTATCCAACGTTTAACTTTAACCTACCTGCGTGAATACCTACGATTTCCAACACGTTTGCGATGACCGCCTCTGGGTTGAACGGCTCTTTCGCCAAGGATAACTTTTCCGCCTCGACGCGAGAGAAATCGAGAATATCGCTAATCAACGCTTGTAAGGTTTCCCCAGACGATTGCATGGTTGTCACTAAGTCTCTTTGCACGCGGTCTAACTTTGTATCCTCTAACAACTGACCGACTGCGATTAGTCCATTCAAAGGTGTTCGAATCTCGTGGGACATGTGAGCTAAAAACTTGGATTTCGATTCCGTCGCCGCGTTGGCGATGGCGACTCGTTTCAAAGCTTCAATCTCTGCATTTTGTGAGTCAACTATTTTCGTCACGTCGGATTGAATCCCGACGTAATGCGTCACCACGCTGTTTTCGTTACGAATCGGTTTCAGCGATAAGTTGTTGATGAACATCTCCCCGTTTTTCTTATAGTTTTTCAATTGACACGTAATCGACAATCCGTTCATCACCGCGTATTTTATTTTTCTCACCACTTCCGGTTCCGTCTCCGGGCCTTGTAAAAAACGACAGTTCTTCCCAACCGTCTCATCCACGGTATACCCAGTAATTTCCGTAAAACCTTGATTGGCAAACACGAGCGGTTGCAACGGGTGCGTAAAATCCGCAATCGTCACCCCTTCCTCCAAGGAATCCATCGCCAGCTCTTTCAGCGGCGCCAACTTTCGCAACAAGTTATTCGACAGCGCGGTCTGGTTCGCGTTCGCGGATGACGTAGACGTTCGCAGTCGTTTCTTCAACTCCTCGTTGCTCTTTCGCAACTGTAAGATTTCTTCTTGCAATCGCCGGTATTCGTCCGAGTTATTGTTGTTATTCTCGGCGCTGCCCATATCGTCCGATCCCGTCGCGCGTTCGTCCTCGGTCGAGTTCTGTTTATCTTGTTTCCCATCATTATTGGTAATAGTAATGTCGTTATCCTCGGCATTTTTAGCATACGTTGTCCGATGATGATGATATGGGCACTTCTTCGCGTGCGCATTGTTGCTATCTGGCACCACGACCACCATTTCGTTCGCCTCTTCCTCCTCTCTTCTTCGGGTAGTCGTATCCGCGGCGTTCCTCGTCGTTTCGTCCGCGCGAGGCCTAATGTCGTCGTTGTCGTTTCAAAGAGAAAGAAGATGAACCACGTCGCAAAATGAGAGATGATAATAAAAAAGTCAGTTTTGTCTTCTTCCATCGAGAGAACGAGAGAGAGAGAACGAAAGAGATGATCTCAAAGAGGAGAATTTCCTCGCCTCTGGGAAAAAAGTCAATTTTTGAGATCCAAAACAACCGTCGTCTCTCAAATTTATGTGGATAACTCTCCTACCTTTTCTTCGTCATCGTCCCACCAAAGCCTCGTCCTCCTTCGTTCCAGAAGCCTTGTCCTTCGTTATCGTTCGATCCGCCGTCTTCTGAGCTCGATTTCGTATTCTTCGTGGACGTCGGTACCTCTTGGTCGCCTTTTCCTCCGTTTCCGTCACGCGTCATCGTCTCTGTATCTCTCTCTTTCTAAAATCGTATTCTTCTCTGCGCTTTATATTATCCACAGAGGACAGAAAGATGATTTGATGAATTTCGCTTTTAAAAAAAGAAAGGAACAAACGCGCGCGCTCTTTTGCGTTGTTCAAACAACAACAGCACTTATGCGAGAGAGATAAAGCAGCAGCAAACACGATCGCGTTTGCGTTTTTTTGCGCCTCCGCAAAGAGTGATGAATGATATGCGTCGTTATAGTATGTGTTGTTGTGCGTAAATGAATTTATAAAGAGATATAAAGAACTGGTCGTTTGAGAGTGGTTTCGTGGTAGAAAACGCTCGTTTGCTTTTTCTGGAGTGAAAAAAACAGCCCAAAACACGGATCGATTTTCGGCCACTTTTTTAAAAAAACACACAAGAGAGACACGAGAGAGAAAAGAAAACGCGAGAGCAGTCAGCTTTTCCTCGAAAAAGAAGCTTTAAAAAGTCTCGAGCGCGGCGGAAGCAAAAAGAAGGAAGCAAAAAGAGACAGGTGCTTTTTTGCTGCTTTCGTTCTCCCCTCATCTGCGGGTGTACAAGTGTTTCATTTAAGAACACAACGCTCAATTATTATTTGTTCTCGTGGCTTTAGTATACGAAGAGAAGACAACGAACAGAGTCTCACCATTACGGCACGAAATCACAGTGCGAAGCGAAGGAGTCGTCTCTGAGAAGAAAAGTTGTTTGCGCTTCGTTTCGTGTCATTTTTCGTGTGCCCGCGAGAAAAAGAGTCGAATTGAAAGAAATGAAGTGGACAATCCTCGAACCATCATCAGACGAAGACTGGACGACCGGGGAGGTACCCAAACCGCGTTCTCACCACGCGAGCATCGCTTTGAATACGAACAACAACGCTAGTGGTACGAAGAAAGTTTTAATCTGCGGCGGGGTGTGCGCGAAAACCAATCAGTTGTTGAAAGATTGTTGGACGCTCGATGTGATTGAAAAACGTTGGCAAAGGATTGGCGATTTACCGCGCGGAGCGGCGTGGGGACACTTGATACGATATCACGGCTTGATCGTGCACGTCGGCGGGGTGAGTTCGTCTGGTTCGGAGGAAAACGTTTTGTCGGCGTCGTCATCTTTCTTCTCGTCGTTTTTCTCCTCTGCTGCCGCTCTCGGTTCGTACGAAAGTTTAACGAGCTCGATGAGAGAACCGGAAAAAGTGAAAGTGTACGCGTTGGACGAGGAGAACGGGATGAGTTGGATTGAAAGTCCGACGACCGGGGACGTGCCGACGGAGAAAGTCGGGTCGGCGTGCGTGTCGTTGGGTGATCGGGCGATCGTGTTGCACGGCGGGAAGTGTCTCGGAGGCATACAGAAAGACGTACACTTTGGGTCGCTGAGAATATTAGACGTCCCGACGATGACCTGGATCGCGCCGGTGTCAAAGAGAGATGGGTACGAGGAGGTGGAACCGGGTGTACATCTGAAACCGCTGCCGAGGTGCGCGCACGTGGCAGTTTTGATGAGCGGTAAACGGATAGCGTTTCTTGGAGGGAAGAACAAATCTGGGCCGATTTACGACGGGTGCGCGGACGTGTACGATTATTTAAACAACAGATGGTTGCGGCCTATTGAGGTGTTTGGTGAGAACATAATCGTAGACACGACGTGTTACGCGCAAACAGACGTCGGCACGTACTGTTTCATGGAGAGAAACGGGGACGTAAACGCGTTAGACGTGAACGAGATGGTCTGGGATCCAAGTTTAGTCAGGTGCGATAATTTGCACGAGTTGGAGGACGACATCGCCGGTCGATCGATGACTTTGTGCGGTGATGTGTTAGTTGTCGTTGGAGGCGCAAAGAAGGATCTGAGCGGAGGGAGTCGGTATCGAGTGGGTGGGTATAACGACGACGAGATGATGGCGGCGACGTGGACGACGAGATTGGCGCCGGCCAACGCGGCAATCGTCGGGAAAGGCGAAAACGCCGTTTTACCTCGAAAGATGGAAGCAAATCCCACCGCCGCCGCCGCCAACATGCAAAAAGTAGGCGTTTGGGATGGAGGCATTGGTAAAGCCGCGAGTGCCTGGAACGATGCTTTGTCCGAACAACCGTCGTCTTTCCAACAAACGCAAACGCAGCAACAAAAGAAGCACGATTTCGATCGATTCTCTCGCAACTCCTACGCGTTAGGCAGCGACTCCGCGGAAAGAGCCATAGAAGGAATAAGCCGCATAGGCGAGGAAGTTCAAAAGCAAAAAAACGGCACGCACGACGACGTTGGTACTTTTACGGACTCTCGAGAGAAGAACGCGATGACCCGGCGCTTAAACGACCTCATGCGCGACTTGGAAAACGAAAAGCAACTCCGCGAAAAAATCGAACGCATGAACGACGATCTGACTTTAGAATTAAAACAGTACGTCGGACGTAAAAACGTCAACGTTCTCGCCAAAGAATTAGAAGCCGACCGAGAGAAACTCGCGAAAATGACCGAAGATATGAAAAAACAAAGAGACGAAAAGGACAAAGAGTACGAACAAAAATTCGAAGCGTTGCGGCTCTCCGAAAACGAACGCGAAGACGCTCGAATGTGCAAGAAATGGAAACAAATCGCGGAAACCAGCGGCGAGAAATACGACGAGTTACTCGTCATTGCGCAAACGCAAAAGGAAGGTTTAGACGAGCTGTGCGACGTTTTCCCCGGCGCGAAGAGGTACCTCGATCGAGCGATTCCTTCGTTGGCGAGCGTGCGTATTCCGCGCGTTCGAGAACAAATCATGCCCAGCTGGTTCTCCGACGACGCGAGACATATCAAACGAGGGAGCGCCGCGGACGAGAAGAAAAGCGGCGGGTTCTTCGGCAGTTCCTCTTTTTTGGGTGGTTTCTTGTAAAGAGTAGTATATATACATCTCGTATCATCATCTCGCTTTCGTTTTCTTCACAAAGAGACGCACACCCAACAAACATTTCTCATCCTCAGCATCGCATGCATCGTCGTCGCAAAAACTTCCATCTCCTTCTCCTTCTCCTGACGATTGCTCGTAGTATCACTACTACCGCTGCGACCTCCTCCTCCTCGACGACGCAACGACGACGAAACATCGAAGACGACCTCGGGTTAGAGCGTCGACCGTTCGACGACAGTTTAAAACATTCTTCGCGAGACGAAGAAGTTAAAGAGGAGAATAAAGTAAACGAAGAGTTACTGGATTACCACGACGCGTACCGAGACCACTCTCACGACCACGAGCACTTGGAGGAAGGAGAGCGCGTCGTGCGTTGGGAGCTGTAGATTGAAAGGAGAGAAAGATGACTTTGTGTACGAGTCGAGTCGAGCGTGCGTTGACGATGACGAGACGTTGGAGAAAGAGGAAGAGCGGCGTTGCGAGGCGAAGATGTCACTTTACGGCGACGGGGTCTTCGTCTACTCCTCCTCCTCTACCGTGCGCGGTGGTTTTGGGCGACAACGCGGAAGATTTACGCAGGACTGGGAAAGTCGTGAAAGAGTCGCTCGATTTGAAGAGAGTCGTTATGATTAAATACGGATCCGACGAAGACGGTTTGCGGGAAGGCGAATCGGTCCGTGTAAAGCGAGCGTCGTCGTCATCGGAGGAGGAGGAAGATATGTTTGAGATGAATGGGTGTTCGGGAGAGACGGCTGCAATCGTGGCGTTGGACCCAACCGGAGGTCTGATTGCAAAGATGGGATTGTCGAGCGTGTTGTGCGTCGTGGGCGTCGCGCGAGATGTGAGTTTAGGCGAAGATATGCACGGGTCGAGAGCAGTGAGAGCCGCTCGGAGAGCGGCGATCGTAGGAGTTCCAACCGTTGTCGCCTCCGCGGTGACGAGGTCGGGAATGGAAGGCAAAATAGACGCGTGTTTGAAAGCGCTGAAGGTGGTACTGAAGCAAGTGAAAGGCGTAATTTCCATGGAACGAGCGAAGAATTGTCCTCGATCGCACTTTCCATTTCCGACGAACGGAAGGTGGGCGTCGCTCGGTACTACTGCGTTTCCGATTGAAGACGAGGCGCTCTCGAAAGCAATATTTGACGATAGCAGCGGCATCGATTTTGCCAGTAAAGACGCGTGGTCGTTTAGCGGTTCAATCGCACCCGCGCGAGATAGCAGTAATCGTGGTAGTAGTAAAACCGGCGAAACGCCGGAACGCAGAAGGAAGGCGATTAGAGACGCATTCGGAGAAGCCGACGTTTTTTTGCACATCCACGTTGCACCAAATTGGATGGAAAATAAGTTCCAGTCGACTCGCCCGGGAGTTTTGTGGCGTCAACAACGCGTTTCTTCAGATGACAGAGACGACGATAAAACACCCGACACTTTTGGTCGGACGTTACCGATGCAAAGCATCGCCGCGGACGAAACGAGAGCCGACGAATCCGGCGCCTCCTTCGTCCGACAATTGGCGACAGAATCGATGATTGCGCAGAGACGAAATGAAAACAACAACAACAACAACAACAACAACAACGCAGAAGAAAAAAAAGACATCGAAAACAAAGTCATCCTGTCCGTGTTCAAAGTATCGTCCGGTACAGTCGTCGCCGACGATTCGCACAAAGGCGACGTCGACGCCGTCTCCAAAGGATTCGCCGCAATATCCACGATATCCGCGTGGCCGCAAGGCCACGCGTTCGCGATACTCGACGACGTCCTCGTCGAAAGTCTCAGAGAAGTTAGCAGTAGCAGTAGCAGCGGGTTGGTTGGTTTACCGTCCTGGTTAGTTCACATCAAAGAATAGATTTTTCATTAATAAAGCCTACAAATCAATCACCCTGGACAATTTTTGAATTCTATTCAACAACGCGTCGCCATCCTTCACGAACTGTTGATACAACGCGTTCTTCTTATCCGGCCTATTCGTCCTCAATACCCCTTCCACGGCGTCGATTGTACAATTCAACCTACCGCTAACGATGAACCTACTCAACTCTTCGTCCAAAAATTCTACGCTCACCCCAAAAGCTTGCGCCATGCTCGGCACGCTCACCGATCGATAACTTTGCAAGTACTGCGCGTACGCTCTGACTCTACACTCGCGACTAAAATAGCGACTATGCGGCGACAACCACGGCGACAAATCAACCGCGTCTCCAACCAACGGAAACGCCTCGGCAAACTTCGCGTACTCGCACCGTTGCAACGAATTCAAAAAATCCGGCAACCCCGGCGTGCTTAAACTCGCTCGAATAATCTCCGGCGCCATCACCACCTTCTCGTTCAACTCCACTCTCGGCAATGTCACCACTCCAGTCACCGCGCAATGAAACACAAACTCGTCGTACGACATCAACTCGTACGCTCCAAACGTGCTCAAACTTTCCAAAAACAACGTAGACGCAGATTTAAAATCTCTCGACGCGCACATCCACAGCCCCTCGTACACTTTCAAGCGATTCTTTCTCTCCCAATCCGCGCCTCCCGGCATCTCTAACAACTTTTTAATCTCCTCGATGCTCTTCTTCCACATCCCGAGGTCCTCCCAAAACAAACCGACTCTCGCTTTGCTGAACTCAATCTCCATCTTCTGTCCAATCGTCGCGTTCGTTTCCTTGCACTTCTCGTACGCCTCCACGCACTTCTCCTTATATCCCATCTGTGCGTATTTATCCCCCATTTCACGCAACGCCGATTGCACGTCGTCGTCGCCCAAGTTCTCCTTCGCGTCTTTCAAATTCGATTCGATCTTCGTCATCGTTTCCGTTTCAAACGTTTGCATTCGCTTCAACTCCTTCGCGTCTACTGGCCAGGAAAGCTTCTCGCAAAAGTATTCGTAGCATCCAACCATGTTGTTCTCGCATAAAATCGTCCGCATCTCCTTCGCGATCGATTCGGCCGCCTTTTCTTGGCGCGAAGAATCGCGAGCACCTTTGGCCACCTCGTACGCTCGGGAAAGTTTTCGAAGTTGGACTTTGTGGTCGACTTTTTCCTCCTCTTGTTCTTCTTCTTCCTCTTCGTTCTTCTCGATCGTCGTCGTCGTTTCGTCGACACCACCACTTTTTGCGTCGTCGGTTTCCATGTCGTCGGCTTTTAGAGTGCCAACCATGTTTGTTTATTCTTCTTCGCAGTGTCGCAGAGAGAGAGAGA
>Ga0209309_10003065_pt1 | contig 14659 bp, 10 predicted proteins | sample COGITO_mtgs_1204_2_FD_184807 | JGI IMG/M metagenome (GOLD analysis project Ga0209309, IMG submission 184807) | Pelagic marine microbial communities from North Sea - COGITO_mtgs_120412 (SPAdes) (version 2) | ecosystem: Environmental > Aquatic > Marine > Epipelagic ...
ACAAACGCAAAAAAATGATGCTTTTGGTCCTCCTCTTCGTCGTCGTCTGTCTCGTCTGCGGAACGTGGACGTTTCGAGGGAGCAGCGCTGCAGGGAAAAACGACGCCCCTTTTACTTCTTCTTTGTACTCCAAGAGAAGCGGAGGCAAAGGGAAACAAACGCTCTTGGATTCGTTCGAGAAAGAAGTGCACGAACACGTCTTTGAACCGATCGCGCACGGATTATTCGGCGGTGGTTCCGATGATGATACTGTTTCGGATGAAGATGATGATGATGATGATTCCGAGAGAGGAGGAGAAAAAGAGGAGGAGGAGGACGAAACAATCGCCGCGGACGCGAACGCGGATGTGAAGTACCGAGAAGAGAACGAAAAAGCGGAAATGCACGACGAGGAGGAAAATCAAGAAGCGGACGGGTACGAAGTCGCGACGATGGAGAAGAACGCTGCGATTGAACGAGAGGTGAGGCTGGAGGAAACGGCGAGGAAGGCGAGCAACATGCCCAAGGCGTTTGCGATACATCGAGGGAACGCGAAGTGCGCGAACGCGCCGAAAGAGATGTTGCCGAGGTTCTCGAAACAGTTTGGGTTGAGGAAGAAAGAGAGTAAGGTTTTGCCGGCAAAAGCGGGGTATGTTGGGGTGTCCAGGATTGACGGGGCGACGAAAGGGACGGTAAGAGTGCGAACGGAAAACGGGCCGAGGACGAAGAAAGTTGAATCGAGCGCGAATCCAACCGTGAAGAATAGAGACGAAGAAGCGTTGATTGCGTGCTTGGAAGATTTGTCCAAGTGTCAGTTAGACTCGGAAAATGACTCGATTCGAAAAGCGGCGTGGAAATTAGGCGGGACCATGGACGCGAAATTAGGGAAAAGTTTAGCCGGCATCGAGAGAAAGAAAACGTGCGCCATCGTAGGCAACGGCGGCGCTTTAATGGCCAAAGAGTACGGTCAATACATCGACAAACACGACGTCGTCGTTCGAATTAATGTTTTAGACAACAACAACGCCAAGTTCAACGCCAGTTTAGGTCAAAAAGCAACCCATCGGGTGTTGAGTTACAAAATGAGCAAAGACGTGTGTTGTTTACAACCCGCCTCGAAACACCCTCCCGATAACGACGAGCTCATTTATTTAGCCTGGTTTCCGGCCATGCGCAAACAACTCATCTCGCGCCTCGCCAAACGACAAAAACGGAAAGTCATTGAAATGCACGACGCGCATTTAAAATCAATCATCCAGTCGTTCAAAAAAATGCGCGAAGAACTCGTCCGACTCGGATTCGGCCCTTTCGAAGACTGGGAATACATGACTTCCGGCATGCACGCCGTGTTAACCTTCGCGCGATCGTGCGAAACCGTCGACGTGTACGGCTTCACCACCGATTCCGGTGGGAAAGAACCGTACTGGTTCACCGGGAGGAAAGTCGCCCCGAGATCCGGTCGAACGCAACACGCCTGGGACCACGAGCGAATGATTTTGAGGCTCCTCGCCGCGAGCGGCGTCGTCAACGTTTGCACTTAGTTTACGTAGTAAAAAATAATAAAGAGAGAAGAAAAAGAGAAAGAGCGTTGTTGTTGTTGTTGTTATTATTATTAGGCGCACTCTAATGCGCATCCATCTCAGATGATGATCATCGCACCACCGCCCGTCGTATCGTTTTTTGCTCTTCTTTTTCCCTCCTTTGCACATGCTCTGATTCGTCATAAAAAAATGGGCGACACGACGAAGCGCAAGTCCGGTCGTTCGGACGACCCCTTCGACGGCGAGGGTGGTAAGAGCGCGAAGAAATCGAAGAAAGAAAAGAAGGAGAAGAAGACTCGGGAGAAGAGAAGCGACGATGAAAGCGAGGACAGAAGTAATCACAAGTCTTTTCCGGCGGCGTCGTCGGGGAAAACTGAAACGCCGCCGACGACGACGAAGAAACGAGCTTTCCGTTTACGCTTAAAAGGGATCGCTCCGAACACGGACAAAGCGCAAGTCGCGCAATTTTTATCGGTGAGCGAATCGTGCGTGCGAAACGTCTTTCACGGCGAAGCGATCGTGATGGTTGATACCGAGGAAGCGTTTCAACGATGCGTGGAGAAGGACGACGAGAAATTAAATGGCCGGTTTGTGAAGGTGACGGACGAAACGAACGGGGCGCGGAGCAATCTAGGCAGGAACTTCCTCACGCCAGGGAACAACGGCGAGAACAATGCAGAGGTGAAGAGGAAAACGACGACGAACGAACGAGAAGGACGGGATTGGACGTGCGAGAAGTGCGGCGGGGAAAATTTCGCGAGACGGGAGACGTGTTATAAGTGCGCGGCGGGGAAGTACGGGGAACAGCGAGAGACGCCGCCGGTGATGAAAACGAGCGCGAGCATCAATACTGCCGTCATTAAAAAACAAAACAACGCCGGAGATAGAATGGTCGCGCAAGGGTCCGAACAAGAAGGCTACGAGGTGTTCGTGAAGTATTTACCGAAAAACGTGGACGAGAGCGACATCGCGGATTTCTTCAAGCGCTGCGGCGAGTTGAAGGAAGAGGTGAACTTGTTGAGAGACCAAACGACTGGAAGTAGTAAAGGAGCTGGGTTTTTGACGTTTAGAAACGCGGAATCTCGAGAAAAGGCGTTAGCGATGGATGGGGAACGGTTTTTAGATCGGACCGTCTCGGTGACAGTTGCGAAAAAGTCACCGTTTGGGACGAGAGGAACGACGCAGGCGTTGGGGACGCATACGCCGGCGATGTTGAGGGAAACGATCGATAGTTTAGGCATAGCAAATGATCCAAACGGGATATATATAGATGGTACGTTCGGGAGAGGAGGCCACACGCGCGGGATACTAAACGCGCTTGGGAAGAATGGGCAACTCCACGCGTTTGATTTAGATCCGGAAGCGATTACAGTCGGGAGAGCGTTGGAGAAGGAAGATTCGAGGTTTCACATGCACCACTCGCCGTTCGGAAGCATGTTCAAAGTTATGCGAGAGAAAGATTCAAAAGTAAAGGTTTCGGGCGTCTTTCTCGATTTAGGCATTTCTTCGCCGCAGTTTGACGATAAGTCTCGCGGGTTTCGACCGGAACAGGACGGGCCTCTGGATTTACGATTCGACGTGACGAGCGGCGTGAGCGCGTACGATTTTCTCCTGAAAGTTTCCCGAAACGATTTACGAGATATTATATTCAAATATGGGGAAACAAACGACAAACTGTCCGCGCAACGCATCGCGGATGCCATCGTCTTAGCTCGAGATACCAACGCGCTTCCGAAGACGACCAAAGCGTTCGCGACGCTCGTGGCGAACGCGAAAGGCGCAGAGTACCAAGCTATGCATCCTGCGAAAATGACCTTTCAGGCGCTGCGCATTCATTTGAACGAAGAATTCGACGAGTTTCGCAGAGGTATGGAAGGTGCGATGAAGTTATTGAAAGAGAATGGCAAATTGGGCGTTTTGACGTGGAAACATTCCGAGTGCGCGATATTGATTGAATATTTCCGAAAAGTCGAGAAAGTGCGCACCAACGCGCCTATTTTCGAGTGGTTGAAAACAAATCACGAGAAGTCGGTGACCAAGCTATTAGAGAAGGACGACGACGACGACGACGCTTGGGCGGCGGAAATGGACGATTGTAAACGCCCTGCGGATATAGAAATGCGCACAAACTCTCGATCGCGATCGGCTATTTTGCACGTCTTGAGGAAAAAAAGCAGCGCGGCGCGAATGGTGGAAGCCGAGAAAGCGGCGTATAAGAAATTGAAATGGGAGAATAAAAAATAGCATTAGCGTAGAATTTTTCACGTAAACACCGTGTCTCTCTCCATCTCCAATACTATCTTTGCCATATCATCCGGCGATACGGACACGTACTCGTTCATTTGGCAAATGGCGGAGAGACCCAAAGGCCCGCCTTTGGACCAACTGCTACTACTACTTCCGCTCAAATTCTCCGCCAAAACGTCCGCGTCCACGTCTGGAATCTCTCTTCTTTTTTGCAACTTCTTCACCCAACCGTAGCTCGGTTTCTCGTAAAAGTACCTATATTTTCCGCTCGATTCGTCTTTCGTCGCCCTCAACACTCGCAACACCGGATTCTCCCCGACGCCGTCCGCGCCAATCTCTTTCAACTTCTTGTGCACCGCTTGCGACGAAAGATACCCGTCCTCCGTCCTCGATTCAACAATCGCCAATCTCGCATCCTTCTCGCTCCGTCGCACTCTCGCGTTCCCTCTCTCAAACACCTTCTCCGCCTCCAACACTTGGTCGTACCCTTCCTTCCACAATTCCTCGCCGACGTCCTCGTTCAGCCGCTCCACCACGCCTTTCACTTTCTCGAACGCCAACGAATACGCCAACTCGTCGTCGTCCGTCACGCACAGCGAACTCAACGGATCGCAAATCGAGGACAACGCGATGTCCAACTTCACTCCGTTTTCCGAACTAAACTCCCCGAAATCCCCGCTCTCGGCCGCTTCGATGAATATCTGTTTATGTTTCAAAGCAAACTCTGGTTCCAGTAACGCGAAGCAGCTCAAAACGCCGTCGGTATCGTAGTGGTTGTTCAAAACGATCGCGTCTGCGTACTCGTCCGAATCGTCCTCGTTATTGTGCTCGATAAAATTCATCGCAATTTCCGTGCTCGTGTCCGCGTAATACTTCTCCTCGGTCTCGTTTCCTGTCCAGTGCGTGAGTTGCACGGTTGCCCCGGAAACGTTTCCATCGCACGCGATGGTTTTCATCATCGAATAATTCGCGGGCAAGGTGTCGCCGTATTGGACGAATTGGAAACGTCGTCGGTTGTTAGATGATGGTGGTGATGACGCCGATTTTGCGCGGACAGAACGACGCGATGAGAGCGCCGAGAACGCATCGCATGTACCCGCGCTGTGTTTAGGTAAAATGTTCATTTTGTGCCGCCAAATTGCTCCAAAAAACCGTTAAGCAAGCGCCGAGAGTATGATGATTAGGATGATGGTGAAACATCATCCCAATCGTCCTAATTATCGTCATCGATACCACCACCAACAAAATCGTCCTCCTCGCTGCTTTTTTCTCAATACTACGATCGGAAGCAGTCGTGCAACACCATTAACACCAACACCAACGCAAAGACAACGAAAGGTGTTGAAACACATTTTTTCCCCTAATGCGAGGACTGCTTTTGCGTGCGCTGCGTCGGCGAGTGCTGCGAGTGGTGGTGGTGAAAAGAAGGTGTGTCCGGTGTGTCAAAACACCGGGTTAAAGCCGTGCGGGCAATGCGAAGGGACCGGGGTAAACCAAGAGGATAAATACGGAGGGAAAGATGGGTATAAAAAAGGACAACCGTGTTGGCTGTGCCAAGGGAAGCGGAAGACGATGTGCGGGAACTGCATAGATTTAACCGATTCGTTTTGATGATTCTACTCACTCACTAGTGTTGCTACGCGTTGCTCTGTATCTATTTCTATTATTTCCACCAGCTCGCGTTGTCGGTTCCGCTCGCCGCTCCGTTCCTCTCTCGTCTGTTTTCCGCCGCTCTCAACTCTCTCTCGATGAGCCTATTTTCAGCCGTGAACGCACTAATCATGTATTCGAGCCGAAGCGCCGTGTCGTCTATCAACTCGATCCCGTCTATAGCTTTTTGTAATTCTTCCTCACACGCTTGCGTTTGCTTCTCGTCCAACCAGTGCACGCATCGTCTCGGACACTGTTCCACCGCGAGATGCACCGCGTAGATTTCCGCTTCCGTCGCCGCATTTAGAGGATTGCTCTTTTCACTTCTCTCGAACCTCGCCGCTTTTGTTTTTGGATTGACGCGAAAATACTCTCTCGCCGTGACTGTGCAATTCGAATACGACGGACAATTCGACGCTCCGACGCATAAAATCTCGTTCACGAATACGCTTCCGTATACGTTGTTGGTGTTCTTATTGGTGTCCTCTCTCTCAAACTCCTCTTCCCTATTCAGTAACCACGCGTACGCTCTGACGCACTTCTCGGTCGCTTCTGCGCTCCTCTCGTCCTCGCACACGTCCGGATGGATCAGTTTCACTCTGTTTGAGAATGCCTTTCTCGCGCGTACTCTTCTTTTCGCTTCCTCTTCTTCATCTTCTTCTTGTATCCCCAAAGTTCTCTCCGGGGTGGATGCGTTCAAGACTTCTTCGATTATGATGATTCGATTCGTTCTCTCGTCGTCGCTCTTTTCACGAGCGGATGCAGCATTAGCAACAACTCGTCGTGTTCTCCTCCTCTGTCTCCTCCATCTCTTCGAAATCGTCGTCGCTGAAGAGAAAGTGGAACAATAAGAACAGTGAACGAGTTGCGACATTTTTTATCCCGAAACCGTTGTACAAACTTCGCGGGAAAATTCTTCATATTAAAACAATAATGATCATCAACGTCTCCTTCAAAAACCAACTCCACGCGATTCGCCTTCCAAAACGCGAAGGAGAGAATGAATCTAATGTAACTGTTCTCGATTTGAGCGAAGCAGTGCTCGAGCAGTTGTTCAAACAAGAACTGCTCTTGGATAGAAAGACGATGAAATTCGTCGGCCTTCACCCGAAAGGGATGCCTTTGCAACCGTTCGTGAACCCGGAAACGGACGGGAACATCGTTCTGGATGATACGTTTCCGTCGATAAAAAAGGGGAAAAAAGTTTTACTCCTGGCCTCGGAAGTCGCAGATGTGGAGAAGATGAAACGAGACGAAAAAGTGGACGTGCGCGTGCGAGGATTCGAGGACGAGATGAAACGAGAGAAAAGGAGAGACGCGAGATATTTGAGCAGGACGAACAAAGACGCCTACGCGCGAGCGCACGATACGTCTTCGAATACGTATACGTTTCAAAGCTTGAGAGTTTTAGCGGTACCCGAGGGTATGGTTGAACCGTCGCGGGAGAAAACGATGCACCTTTTGGAGCGACTTAAACGAGATCCCGGGGTTGTTCGCGTGATGGAGACGAAACGATTCCAAGTCGGTCTGCTTTGCGAGATGCCCCCCGAAGGTTTGGTTGGCATTTCGGAGACGTGCGTGTTAGGGTTCAATAGGAATAATGGGATGGAAATTCATTTGAGGTTACGAACGGATGATTGGAGTGGGCTGAGACGATACGAATCGATCAGGAGAGTGTTGATGCACGAGTTGGCGCATAACGTCATTTCCGAGCACAACGCGGAATTCAAGGCACTGAACAGCGAGTTGGTGCAATTATGCGAGAGAGATTGGAATCGAGGACGGCGAGTCGGAGGGAGTGGAGAGACGCACGGAAACGATAACGACGGGTACGACTCTTTGAGTGAAGACGAGTGCATGAAAGAAACGAGAAAATTGAGCGGGATGAAGTTAGGAGGTGTTGGAGCGAATGTTGGAAACGATCCTCGAGAAATGGCCGCGAGGAAAGCGTTAGAACGATTCGAGCAGCAACAACAGCGGCATCTAAATATTAATAGCGACGATAGAGAAATGTCTAAGATGTGTTCATGCGGCGCGTGTGACGACGACGGCGAAGTCAAGTGTCAACCGTGTTAGATAGAAGTAGCAAATATAGAAATAGTACTCGTATCGAAATAGTCACACACAAACAAAAATGGTAAGCATATATATAACGTCTGCTATTTTCACGTCATCAATCTTCGTTCGTTTACAAACCAGCGTTGACCAAACCGTGCAAAGTCAATAACCCGACTAACTTTTTCTCCTCGTCGATGACTGGTAAGAAACTTACCGGTCTCCCGCCAGCTTCCATCTCTCTCATGGCATCCACCGCCTTCCCCTCAGCTAAAGTCGTTCTCGGCGTCGAGCTCATCAGATCCTTGATCGGCGCTTGCAAAACCTCTCCACCTTTCTCGTGTAACGACCGTCTTAAATCGCCATCCGTGAAAACGCCCAACAACGTGTTCGCGTCGTCCACGACTAACAAACACCCTTGCCCTTTACTCGACAACTCCACCAACGCGTCCACCAACTTCTCGTCCGGTTTCGCCAACGGCAACCCACTCAACGGTTTCATCACATCTTTCACGCTCAAAATCAATCTCTTACCAATTCTACCAGCCGGGTGGTTCATCGCGTATTGGTCCATCGTCAACGATTTCGCTTGCATAATCGCCACTGCGCACGTGTCGCCAAACAACATCTGAATCGCCGTACTCGTCACCGGAGCCAAATCAAACGGGCACAACTCTCTCTCCAACGGCAACATCACGTGCATGTCCGTCTCCGTCGCCAACTTACTCTTCGCGTTCGAGGAAACCCCAACCAAAGTCGCGCCTTTCGCTCGCGCGTACGGAATCAGCGTCAACAACTCCGTCGTCGATCCAGATTTCGAAAACATAACCATGATGTCCTCTTTCGACACGATGCCGATATCTCCGTGTAACGCGTCCGTCGGGTTCAAAAATACCGATTTCGTCCCGGTCGATACTAAAGTCATCGATATTTTTTGCGCGATAAACCCGGACTTGCCGACGCCGGTGAAAAAGACCGTCCCTTTGCAATCCAACACGAGCTGGCAGAATTTTTGTAAAGGTTCGTAATCGAGTTCGTCGAAGAAGTACTTCATGTACCTGTTGTTTAGAGATGAGAACGATAATACGTGTAATACGTTCATGATAACAATGGTAAAAGTGGTCAGCGACTGTTACTAATACTCCTCGCAACATTGAAGACGTTAAAGAAGAAGAAGAGAAAAGCGTATCTTCTCTCTAATCTTTCTCTCTCTCGAGCGCTTTTGAAGATGATGAAAATGATGATGATGATGGTTCAGAAGAGCGCTACCGCGCGAAAAGAAAAGAAAAAGAAGAAAAAAAAGCGCGGCTCCTAACACTACCGCTGAAAAACGTACCCTTGTTGCGTGTCGAACAGCGCTTTCAAGTCTTCCGGGGACGCTTTCGCCATGATGTGTGTATTCTTTTGATGCTCTTTTTTGTCCTGTTTTTTTGTTACTTTTGTGTGGTGGTGGTCCTTTTTTTTGCGTTTGAAGGGAGTAAGGAGTTACGCACTTATAAGTGCTCATCTCTTACTCAAATTTGGCTTCGTAAGTGCTTCTTTCTTACTCGTCGGTCTGTATTGCTTACTCTGATATACGTCTGAATGGTTGATGTTGAGCTAATTTTGTTACACGAATTACGAACGTAACACACACAAAAAGAACACAAAGAGAGAGAGAATGACGACGAATACTTTGCGAAGTCTCTTGTTCTTCTGCGCGTACAGAGGACAAAACAGAAGAGCGAGGAGAAGAAACTTTGCGATCACGACGTGTGCTTCTTTTGTCCTCCTTCTTCTTCTTCTTCTTCTTCTTCTTCTTCTTCTTCTTCTTCTTCTTTTGTTTCCAATTCGAGAAGGAGGAGATGTTTTTCGACGGCGACGACTACTACGAACGACGACGACACCATCGCGATGCTCTCGAGCGCGGAAAACGCAACCGCGAAACGCATCGCGAAACTGAGAACGTCCAAAACGTTTCGAGAGAAGGAAAAATCCGTCGTCATCGTCGGGTCGACGGTGTTGAGGGAGATTTTACAGGCGGGAGCTCTTGGAGCGTCGGAAGAGAAGAAGAAGAAGACGATACGAGTGAAGTCCTTGTTGTTTGCGATGGAGAAGAAGAAGACTTCCCGGGACGGAGAGAGTTACGATGATGATTCGCAAACGACGACGACGACGAGAGACGCACTGCGGCGAGATATCGCCGATATCGCGGGAGGCGAGGAGGCGAAGAAGAGGACGGAATATTACGCGACGGCGAAAGTGATGAAGAAGCTCGCCGGCGTGGAGAACGCCGACGGGATTGATCTGGTCGCAGAGTTGGAGATGCCAGAGATTCGCGAGGTAACGGAGTTTATGATGCAAGAAAAAAGAATAGAAAAAGTGTTGTGTCTGGACGGCGTTCAGGATCCTGGAAACGTCGGAACGCTTTTAAGAACCGCCGAGGCGTTTGGATTCGACGCGGTTGGATTAGGCCCGAAAACGTGCGACCCATTCAACGATAAGTGTGTGCGGTCGAGCAAAGGAACCGCGTTTCGGATGCAAATGTTTACTTGGAAAACGAACGAGGAGTTTTTCGAAGGCTTGGTGAATGGCGGCACGTTTGAATTGAAACGGAACGTCTTGGCGGCAATGCTCGCGGGCGAAAACTGCGCAGAAGTTGCCAGAGAGCTGGACGATGGTAATAATAGTAATAATAAAGTGTGTTTAGTTTTAGGTAGCGAAGGGCAAGGCGTGAGCGAGGAAATCGCGAGTTCGATTCGTGCGATTACGATTCCAACGCCAGGAGTCACGGAGAGTCTAAACGTCGCCGTTGCCGGCGGAATATTAATGTCAAGCCTCACCGTCAGGTGAGGCGCTTTGTAAAACACCCATCACGCTATAAAAACAAACTAATTTATCATATCAATCCTCCGCGGCGCCTATCCACCCGCTCTTCGTCCTAATCCTCAACGGGAACACTTTGGCAAACTTCTGGTACGCAAACACAGCGAAATCGAACGAGTGCACGCTCACCACGCCTTGCACTTGATCGAAGTAATGATACGGCGCCGTCGCTTTCGCTTTACTCGTGTACGGCTCAAAACCATACAAATCTAAACTCTCGCACCGTTGCATCATAAAGTTCACCGCGTACCACCCGCTCATCGGTTTATCGTGAAACTGTTTGTTCTTTTCCTTCTCGATGATTTCTTTCAGAGCGTTCCATAAATCGTGCGCTCGATTGACAAACCCGGGGTGCAAAAATTGCACCTTCAAACTCTTCCCGTACTTCTTCACCAGCGGTTCAAATATCCGTTTCCTGTTCGTCGGCGAGCTCCCTTCAAAAAATAACGCCACCGAGTCCGGTCTCGAATTCTCCCACCCTTTCTCGACCAACCGTCGAGCGTTCTCTCGATTGCTAAAATCGTACGTCGTCTTCACTCCCACGTCCCTCTTAAAATTCTTCACCGGCGCGAAATTCACTCGCATGACTGCTTCGTGCCCATCGATTTCCTCCCCGAACGAAGACTTCAACAACGTCCCGCTATTCCCGACCAGCGCGCACGACCCGTGCGTCCTCGTCGCCCGGCGCTCTTCCTCCGGCAATATCTCCCCTAACACATCTCCCATCTGAAAATGCGTCTTCTTCCCGTTCACGTCCGTAAACTTCACGTCGTACTTCTCCCCGTACGCGTTGTCTTTCGCTACGATTACCGAGGAATAATCCTTATCCGATTCGTTCGCGTACGCGTATTCGCTTCCTCGGCCGAATTTGTCTAAATCTCGCTCTCGGAGCATGCTCGAAACCAATCCATCTCCTTTTCCTCTCATCGTCTTTATCGTCGTCATCGCGTCGTCGTCTGAATCGTCCTCGTTTCTGTCCTCGTCTTTATCGTCGTCCTCCTCTTCCATCGGCACCATCAAAACATCGCTTTTGCCGCTGTCCCCGCGTCGTTTCCGTCTTTGAATCATCGTCTCCGCCTCCTCTTCCTCGCGCACGTTGAAGCGCTGGAAAAGGCTCACGAACAGGCACAACAAGAGGAACCACTTGAAAAGGATACATTTCTTTCGAAACGACGATCGTCGTCCCCCGAGTATTCCTAAACCCGGTCCTCCTTGGCCCCGGGGTGGTGGTCGTTGGAGGAGCGCCATGAGTATTTCGTTTAAGTTCTTTACTCAAATGTTTATTGTTGAGGGGAGGAAAAGTGAAGATTAGTAAACGCGACCGACGGTCGACGAGGATGAAGCGTTGGTGGTGTTTTAAAGTATACAATCTTTAAAAAGAAGTAGCTAACGATTTCTTGCTCTCTCGTTTCTTTTACGCGCCGAGAATCATGGGGACGACTCTTCCTAACAAGGCGTACCATCCGCCGGCGACGAGCAAAAATCCGCTCGCCGGCGTGACCCAGGCGGTTTTCTCGCGCACTCCCATGACACTTTTAATGTTCCCAGCCGCGCTCGCGGCGAGTAATAACGGCGCTGAATATCCTAAGGTATACGAAAAGAGCAGAAATCCACCGGAGAGGACGTTGTTGGAACTCGCGGCGACGTAGGCGAGGAGCGTAGAGAGTACCGGCGTGGCGCACGGGCTCGCCGCTAACGCGAACGTCGCGCCGGCGACGAAGGAGGTCAAAAACGGCGGCAAATTCAACGATCTCGGGTCAAAGTTGCTTCCAAACGAAGGAAATCTCAGTTGGACTTCGCCGAGTAAGTTCAATCCCATGACGATGGCTAAGACGGCGACGGAAATCGGCGCGACGACGCCAATTTGCCCAAACGCTTTCCCCGCCGTCGCCGCAAAGACGCCAAATAAAGCGAACGCGGAGGCTAATCCAACCGCAAACGCTATCGCATTCACGCGCATCGCCGATTTCTTCGCGTCTTCGTTTTCTTCCTCGTTTTCTTTCAGCGATGATGACGCGTACCCTCCGATGTACCCCAACGTCAACGGCAACACGGACAGCGTACACGGCGACAAACTCGTCACTAATCCAGCGACAAATACCAACACAAACGTCGTCGGAGAAGCGTGCGCTGATGCTGATGATGTCATACTGCTAAACAAACTACCACTATTATTCGCTATTATTTCCCCCCCTCCTCCTCCTAACGCCCCGCTCACGAATGCATCCAATCCAGACGTCACGTCGAACAGCGATTTCGACAACACCGCATCTGCCACGTTCGCGATTTCATTAGTATTATCAACCATAAACGCTTTCGTCGGGGTACTGAGACGACCAAAGGCGCGACGACGACGACGTAAACGATGAAAACTCCCAACACAATCAAATCCCCAATTTGTGCGCAAACGTGACGATGATGACGACGACGATGCTTTTGCTGCTCTTAATGATGACGATGGACTCCTTGTTCCCAAAAACAGCATCGTTTTTCCACCAAATGGAGGAGGATAACAGCGACGACAACAGTTTCGCGACGACGACGACTTCAAAAGCGGCGGAGAAAGAGGTGCAGAGAGAGGTTTCGTTGAGAGTGAATGAGAGGTCATATTTGTGAGGGAAGAGAGAGAGAGAAAATGGCAGATATCGCGCGATATGCGACGATATCAACATTTAGAAGGCGCTTTTGTTGATTGAGATGTTTTAAGCGGAGCATTCGATGTATAAACGCATTATTTCGTAAGTTTTATTGAATGGTTAATTAATAATGCATTACGTTCTGACGACTATCCGACCGTTCCTGGTGTGATATCTCACGCCTTGCGTCGGTTTGTACTTTTCGTTTCGGACTTGTACGGACTCGACTTTCACGCCGCTGACGCCGACGCCGGCGACGGAGAACTGCGCGGTCACGTTGCAGGTTTCTTGCAACTTGATTTTTCGTCGCTCGGATTGGAGTTTAGATGATGATTTGTCCGTTCGTCCTCCCATCATTGCCAACGCGTTTTCGTTTTCGTTTTCGTTGCTGTTGTTTGTATTATCGCTATTGTTGTTGTTACTTTCTTGCTCGGAACCCATGGCTAAGACGACCGTTAAGCACGGAGTTTTGTCCGCCGGGAATTTGTCGATGGTCCAGTTTACCGTTTTACTGGCGTCGTCGAAGGTGGCGCCGCCGTGCGTCGCGGACGGGTCGGCGCTTAAAACGCGCGAAGGTAACGCGACTTGTAAGCTCACCGCTTCGACTGGTTTCTCAAACGCCGGTTTGGTCCCGCACACGATGGAAATTCTACCTTGCGTCGGTCCAAACGACGATTGCGGGCGAATGTATAATGGCAAAGGCGCGGAAATAGACCCTTCCGGTCCGCCTCCTGGACCGCCGCCGCCCATCGTTTGCGATTGCATCCACGGATTTTGTTTGATATACTTCGGTTGCCACTGATTTTTATCCTCTTTTGATTCCGGTCGAATCTTGTAATTCATCAACGTAAACTTCCCATCGGCTGGGACGAACGAGACCACCCGATCGCTCGCGAACCTCGCCAATCTCACCGAAGGATGAAACGAATAATCTTCGATCAAATGCGAGTTCGACAACGACAACGATATGTCCGGCATACCGCTCAATCGACAATTCACTTCAATCTTCCCGTAAATAGCGCTGGTTAACAACTTCCCTTCCGGATCTAACGTCGCGTCCACGTGCTCGATGACGTCCAAATACACCTCGTTGGACGTGTACTTAATATTCGACGCTCTCCACGGTAACGGCAACAATTTCGTCGGATCTTGGTCGCTCACCAAAACCCCCGACGCGGTGCCTAAAACCGCGTTGTGTAATCTGTTCGCCAAATTCGGCGGCGGCACCAACACGTGTAACCCGCCCGGATGCGTATTCACCGGTATCCCCGAATCCAACATCTCGTCCAGTAGCTGATACAGCGTCAGATGGTGTTCTTGTAATATCGCCTCCGTAATCACGTTCCCGAAATAGGATTTCAAAACCTCGTGCAGTTGCGTTAAGAACTCAACCACCATGAGTGGTTGCGTCTCCGAGTTGCACGTGGCGATGTACGTGATTTCGCCTCTCGATTGGAAAAACGCGTAGTCTTTCCCGTCGATCGCGAGAACGTCCCCTTGGCTGTTCGCTTTGATCGCTTCGTTATGCTTCTCGAAGACTTTTTCGCACACCGAAGAGTCCGTTTCCGGTCCCCAGTGTTTCACCGCGGTTAACGTTTCCGTCTTGTTGTTGGTGATGAATAACGAATCGATGCCCATTATTACGTCTTTCTTTTGTACTACTCTCTCTCTCTCTCTCTCTTTCAG
>Ga0209309_10003071_pt1 | contig 14652 bp, 6 predicted proteins | sample COGITO_mtgs_1204_2_FD_184807 | JGI IMG/M metagenome (GOLD analysis project Ga0209309, IMG submission 184807) | Pelagic marine microbial communities from North Sea - COGITO_mtgs_120412 (SPAdes) (version 2) | ecosystem: Environmental > Aquatic > Marine > Epipelagic ...
TATCTGTGTCACCTTCCTTTATCGCCATGTAATAGTCACGCATCATGTCGGTACGTTTGGTGCTAAGCCTTCGCTCTAGCCCCTTGTCCCGCGCATTTATTTCTAACTGCTTTGTGTAGCCCGCAGGGGCTAAACCCAAGAGTTGTGCGAACACATTCCACGCATTTATATCTTCCAGTATGGGGTCACCGCGCAATGTGGTAGCGCCTTCAGTGCCATAACGTAGTGCCTTCATACCGTTGGACAGCGCGGAAGGTAGCATTCTCTCGACCCCACGACTCACTTCTCCGTCGGCGATTAGGGCAGCGCCGTCTTCCATACGACTAGCTATACCAAAGATAGGACCGCCAATGGTTTCCATCGCTTGTAGTATGAGGCTTTCCTGCTCACGGTTAGGTAGTGAACGGTATACAAGGTTTGTCATACCAATACGAGGGGCTACATCTATACCCAGTGCGGCGTTAATTGCACCGGAATACATCCCCTCATTAAAATAGCTTGCCGCTATGCTATCAAAGTCCTCGTCTTCATCATCTAAGAATACGGTGTTAGCTATCAATGAAATTAAGCCGTACAACGGTAAACCTTGGACACCCGCGAACAACCCGGACGAGGCGAACAGCCCGACGATCTGGCGCTTAGCTTCCGCGCGCTGCTCTGGGGTCTTAGCGCGATCTATTGCCTGCTTAGCCATCTTGAACTGGAGGTAGTACATAGATATACCGAACCGCTTGTACATCAGCATCCAGTTGCCCATGTTGCTTTGCGCTATGCGCGGGGCAGTTTCGGCCATGGCACCACTGTTAGTAAGCTCGGTATCCTCTAATGCTATCTCTGCGGCGTCTATGTAATCCTGTTCTGTAAGCTCACCTTTCTTAGCGCGCTTAGCCAGTTCCAGATCGTAAGAAGCCATTGCAGTGACTTGTCGGTTAAACCGCTCGCCTTGGTGGAACATCCAGCCCATGTAGGCGTTAGTTGTCGTCCAAGCAGTGTTGGCAGGGTTCTCCATGTCTAAGTTTTCGGACGTAGTAGATATGTTCGACTGCCCACGCGCCTCCATTATGTCTTTGAGTACCTTGTATTTTTTCATCTCAGGGGAGAGGTTGGGATCATTAAAGTCCACGTTCGACAAGGACGGACCTTCAAATACGTCGGTCTCTCCCTCCCCTGTAAATGTATCCGTCCTGCGCTTCATGCCCGTACCCATAAACATCTTGCGCGCGTTGTTCATGGCCTTCATGGTGTCCACAAAGCCATAACGCCCGCCCAAGTACGGTAGTACCACGATAGGTAAGTTAGATGCGTTAACTATTACCGACGACACGTTGAAGCCCAGAGTCATACCGAAGCCAGCAGACTTAAGCGCCTTACTCCAAGTAGCGATCTTAGGATTACGCGCAAAGTTAATGTAGCCCTGTAGGTTTGAATTAAGCGCTTCTGCTCCCCCGTACGTATCCGTACCTTTGTACTCGTTCGTGGCGTTCTTTATATCTTCACTAGCCTTACTAAGCGCCAAGTCGTGCTTGAGGTTTACAATCTGGTTGGTGAAGTTAGGCATCCGCTCTCTGAATACTTTAAGTGAATCGCGCTCAAAACCTAAAGTACCCTGACGCGGCTTAAATGCACGTACCAAGGATCGCTCGGGCATAATGTCGAAGAGCGAGTCGAGTATTACGTCTTGTACTTCTTTAGATACCCCTTTGGCGCGCACGTCGGCAAGCAGGTTGAACGCGAACTGGGCGTCTACGTTGCCAAAATTACCGGTGCTATCGCGTTGGTATGCCTCAACGTTCTTGACGCCTTCGATGCCCTCAATTATTACTTGAGCTTTGTCGCGCTGGAACTCAGACTCGAACGCTTCTTTGTACACTTCGTTGTTGGCATCTTGGTAGAACAGCCAGTACTTGCCTTTGCGGTACAGCGGGAAGTAAGGCTCGATAGCTTCTTTGTTTAAAAGTTGAGTAAGTAGCTTATCTTTCAATGTCTTACGGACATCCGTATCCTCAATCTGGTCAAGGCGGGTGTTCATAGTCTGGACGAGAAGCTCATAAATCTTGGCGTAAGAATCCCGAAGCATACTGTAGGAGTCTTTCAACGCTTTCTGCTGCGCAGGAGTCATGCCCTTGAGCATGGCGTTCATAGCATCCCATGACTCTAGCTTAGCCGAGTCGTTTTCGTAGGTACTTCTGGGCTTAGTTGGGTCCGTACGAGTTAGCGTACTCTCACCTGTCCACTCGTCTAGGGTGCTACGCACCTTCTTGTCTTTACCTATGATGTCTTCCACCGCTTTCGCAGTGTCCTTAGTCATGTTTAGGTATCTCTGACGGTCGCCGTTCTTTGTTTGTAGCAGCTTGAATAAACTTTCTGCGGCAGCACCTATTTTCGGGTATTTATCTTTAGCTATTGTGTATATGGCGTTAAGTGGCAAGAACTGATTAAGCCCTCTGTTAGCCTTCCTACCCGCAGTACCGACCCATTCACTTGCTACCGCAATATCTTCAGCGCTGATCTTACCCTTACTAAACCTACCCAACGCATCTACAGTACTCTTTTCTGTGCCTTCAACGGCAGCGGAGTACAGCTTAGTTGCACCACGGGACTCGGGTGCAGGAGAGATAAGATCGGCAACAAGGGAATCAGCCTTATCCATAGCGGACTCAATCTTCTTGCTAGGCTGTCCACGAAATCGGCGTACTATGTTACCGACAATATTTTTAAACTTACTCCAAAAACTTATTTTCTCGCCTTTAGCAGTCATCCTACCTAGCTTGGCTTGGAATTCAGGATTACTAAACGCCTCTGCTACGAATTCATCAAGGTTGGTAGCACCGTACGCAGTATCTAAGCGATCTTTAACCGACTCAAACAAGTTACGCATTTGCTTAGCAGTGGGGGTATTTTTTGCTATCTCATGGGAAGTTACAGCGTGTATAGCCTCATGGAGTAGGACATGGTTCTTAAGGTCCACGTCTTTATTTAGCGTAATAGTATCTGTTGCAGGATCGTAAACACCCGCTACAGTTTTGCCTTCGGCATTGACCACATTGCTAGCCATGACGACTTTAGTGTTACCCAAGCCTTTTTCGATGGCAGCAGCCACACGGGATACTGTTTGGTCAGTACTTTGTACGAGATCGTTAATGGCCCCACGCAGGTCGCCTGCGTCCAACTTAGCCCGAATCTGTTGGGATAGTGGCTGGCTAGACGCAGCTATAGCAGCCGCAGGCAGTTGTAGACCCATAGACTCGCGCATAACCCGTACTGCATCTGACAGGTCTCGGCGAGAAGCCACGCTTAGGTTTTCTTTTACCCACTCTTGGGCAGCTACGTTTTCTTTAGTCAAACCGGTAGACATATCGGCAGCTAGCGCGTCTATACCGTCTTCTAAAGTCTTTTTCCCCTTGAAGTACTTGCTTACCGGACCTTGTGGGTTGTTCAGTACTTCGGCGAAGACTCTGGTGTTATCTTCTTCTCTGCTAGTAGACCGTTCGGCTTGCGCTTCTGGAGTAGGTTGCGCTATCGCTTCCGCCTCGGCTCTTGTTACATCCGCATCTACGTCGCCTTCTTCTGCCGCTACCGCAGCAGCTTCAGCTTCCACTGTGCTGACCGCTTCCTCTTCCACTACAGGAGCAGCAGGAGCATCAGCAGGAGCATCAGCAGGAGCAGCAGCAGGAGCATCAGCAGGAGCAGCAGGAGCATCAGCAGGAGCAGCAGCAGGAGCAGCAGGAGCAGCAGGAGCATCAGCAGGAGCATCAGCAGGAGCATCAGCAGGAGCAGCAGGAGCAGCAGGAGTGCCCATGCTAGTACGGGGGCCGCCTCGTGGGCCTAGTAGTGCGCCTTGTTCTTGGGCTTGCCCTTCCGTAGCTTCTATGGCGCGTTGTTCTGCGGCTATTTGCTGGTCGAGGTCTGCACTTTCCACAGCTTGTTGGGCTTGGGTGTCAGCAGGTTCTATAGTAGGTATCTCTAACTGCGCTTGGCCCGGTACTCGTCGGCCAGTAGTTTCAGCGGCTTGCAACGCAGCGCCCATAGCAGTAGGTACATCAGGACGGCGGGCGGCTTCAGCTAGCGCAAACTCTTGCGCCCTACGATCTTCTGTTTCTTCACGGCGAACGTCGCGCTCAATACCCTCTTCTATGGTCATCTGCTGTGGTGCAGGACCGGGGCCAGCCGCTACGTCTAGTCTAGTATCCGCAAAAACTTTGTTCTGTAGTAAGTCGCCTATGCGGTTGCGGGTTGCGGGCTTGACGTTTTTATTGCGGGCATATTTTTGCAGCTCGTCGAATACTTCACGTCTCTGTATAGGATCAGCTAACTGCTTACCTTCAATGCGCTTGATAATAGGAGCAGTCGGGCTTACGCCTAACGCTACAAGACCTTCGGCCTGCTGCGCGGGTTCCAGTTCTGGGAACAGTAGTTCTTGCCCCTCAAAGACGCCCTCGTCTCTGCGTATTTCACGGTCTTGTATTTCTCCTACTACAGCAGAAAGGTCTTCATCAGGCAGTGCCGCAGTCTCTTCCCGCTGTCCAATAGCCGCAAGTTCTTCTTCAGTTAAATCTGTAGTAGCTCTTGCACGGGGACGGCCCGGAATAGCAAGCTCAGCAAGTGCAGCTAGTAAGCCACCAACACCGGCACCATAGCCAAGAGATTCGCCCGTACCGGCAAACGTACCTGTTTCAGGATCGTACACACCTTGGGAGATTAAGTTTTGTGCCACCTCTGCCGAGGCTTCCTGTAGACCTTCACCACCTGCGGCGGTAGCTACCCTACGTAATCTGGACAGGGCATCACCGGCGGGGACTTCGCCCAAAGACTTACCTAGCCCTCTAGCGGCCATACCTGCACGGATGGATTTACCCACAGCAAACGGTACTAGAGTCTCGCCAAGGCCCGGTATCAAACCTAACCCAGCGGCCCTACTTATCTGTTCTTCAGTAGCGCCAGCGGCTTCTGCGCGTTTAGCGGCTTCACCTGCACCGGCGGCAGCACCTAAGCCCACACCTGTACCTAACGCCGCTCTAGCTGCAACGCCGCCCAACCCACCAAACGCTCCTGTAGCTAAGAAAGGTACGGTAGAACCAGTAGCTTCAGCAAGTTTTCGTACTACCGTGTCTTCGTATCCGGCAGCGGGCAGCAAACCCCTTTGTACATCAGCGCCTTTTTCTGCGATAGCTTGGCGTGCCGCCTGCTCAGCTTCTTCGGGTAGTAGGAAAGCTGCACCAGTAGCGGCAGATTCAACAAGTCCGGCAGCGCCACTAGCAAGACCCTTACCCACTTCGCCTACGTACCCACCCAAAGTAGTTTCTGGCGGCTCAAGAGGGTCTATACCCATCTCTACTTTTTTTACAGCAGCGGGAGCGTATAAGCTTGTGCTTTCTTCTACTGATACACCTACAGGAACATAGTAGTCTAGGGTAGAACCATCAGTTAATTTAACGCGATCTATTGGCATAAGGCGTTACTCACTTATGCGGGTTGCAGACCCAGCTATTTGTGTACCAGTAGAGGGCGCGCTGCCCAAACCTGCACCTAGCCGCACCCTATCCACGGCCTTGTTTACAGTAGTCTCGTAGAGTCTATTTAGCGCCTGCTCCATAACTAAGGGATTGCGTTTGTATTGATCACGAATTGCAGCGGCCTGTTTTGTAAACTCTATGTTTAGCGGGTCTTGAGTATCTTCAAGTGCACTTTGGGCGACATCGATCAAAGCCGTATCCATTTTACCTTTGTACTCAGCGGCTAGACGTGCACTTAACATATTAGCGTCGTTAACAGCTAGATCGCGCTTCAACTGTAGTTCGAGCGCTGCTTGGTTGATCTTATCTTGCCGGTTTTGTTCCGCAGTTTGGAATGCTCCCAGACCTCTAGCACCACCAGCTAATGCGCCAGCAGTACTTGTTTGTCCTGCACCACCTACTAAGAATTCACGCAACGCACGGAAGTCTATATCTAAACCACCTTTGGGTTGCTGCTTATCTCTGCTATCTTTCTCTTCTGCGTACCGGTCAACTGCCGCTTGTGCACCGGGAAACGCATTTGCAAATCTTTGCGCATCAGATGGTTGAGGCATGTCGTTAAGGACACCCGGAATACCCGGAACGTCAGCTTCTTCGCCGCTGAAAAGAGCGTCTCCTGCTTTAATTGCAAGGCCGGTTCCGACTCCTACTTTTACAGGGTCAACTACCCTGCCTGCGGGCGGTCTGAAAGGGGGTCTAACAGGCCCAATAGCCGCAGGGTTAGGCTTAGTAGTCGCCCGCAGAGCCAAGTCTTTTGCCCGCTGAACCACTTTTGGCCCATGCTTTGCAACTATAGGCCCAAGCACTTTTGCTCCCCCTTTGAGAAGAGCGCCTCCGCCATATATGGAGAGGAGTGCGTTTGCCGCATAATTTAAGGGGTCTTCGACTGCATTCTCCATTTGTTCGCTTACGATATTTCCAAAATCGGGCATGTAATCTTTAGTGGCTTCATACGCCGACCTCTGCATATTGCCTAAAGTATCTATAAAACTGCCGTCTTCCCCATTAAACCGCTTAACATCCCCGCCGTTTTGGAACTCTTGGATAGGCATATTTTCCGCTGGGTCCATGCTCGCTACAATGTCTTGATTCTGTTGCAGCATAGCCATGAACTTAGCAGCTCGATCACTTTCTTCGGCCTGACGTTGTGCCGCCCCTTCTTGGAGCCTGCCTAGGCGGCGTAAGTAACCGATACCACCGTCCGCCTTTTCTTGCGCTGCTCTAGCCACCGCAGCTTCCGCACCCGGTACCGCCCTACGAAAGTTATCCCTGCGTAGTTGCTGTTGCCTGCCGATATTCTGAAAGTAGCCCGCAATACCCTCAGCGGGCGCATTAGCTTCCCGCCGCTGCCGTGTGTTTCGTTGCGTATAACTTTCTACTGGTCGTCCGTCAACCTCGACAGGGCTTTGAGTATTACCGCGTACAAATTTTAAGTCCTCAATCACGGGTTCTTCTTCTGCGCCGCCACTCAAGGACTTCATAGCTTGTGCTACTGCAAGAGCATCAGGGAGGTTTGGCTCGTACATCTCCGCTTCTTTCATAGCTACTGGTGGGTACAGGGAAGCCAATCCAGTTTCTTGTTTTTCTAGCCGCTTTCGTCTAGCTTGTTCCGTGTAACTTTCAGGTGCAGTTGTAGAGATGGTTCTACCGCCACCCATTTGAAAATCTCTTCTGCGACCTTCTTTTTCAAGTTGTCCCATAATCTTACGCACGTAGGGCTGTGTCTGCATAGTTTGAGGTAGTACCTCGTAGTCTCTGTTAGCAGCGATAAATTTATCTGCGTTTCCCGCACCTGCGTTGTAAGCAATAAGACCGGCTTCTAGGTCTCCATCGTACCTGTCGATCATCGCTTGTAAGTACTGGCGAGCAAAAGCTCGGCTTGCTTTAGGGTCAAACCTATCACCTTCCATAGGAGGCACACCATACCCCGGCTGAGCGGCAGTAGAAGGCATTATTTGGTAGGCACCTTCTGCCCCTGCACGACTTACTGCATTTGGATCACCCCCGCTTTCAGCAATCATAAGTGCGTCTAAAAGCGCATCCATGTCTACTTCACCGCCCGGCGCATACCTAACAATACCGCCATCAGCCATACCCTCTTTTTTAGGTAAGCCAAACGGTGAGTCAGAAGCAATGCGCTTAACGCGTGGGCTAGTTGTGTTCATAAGGTCAGTAATTTTTTGGTCGAACAAATCTTTTTCTTGCGGGAACGCATCGGCTTTTTGTTTATTTAAGTTGGATAACTCACGCAAAAAGGTAGCAACCTCTGGGTCCAAATAAGCGGGGCTTGGGTTTTGGGTTTGTCCAGCTACAGGCATTTGCGGCTTTTTAGCTACAACATCTCCCCCATCTGCATACCCAACAATACCGCCATTAGCCATACGAGCCATATTAGGAGCAGCTTGCGTGGGTAGGCCCATAGCAGCGCGGTTTTGCATTTGGGCCATTCGTTGCCCTTGCTGTTGAATACCCGGAGCCATGCTACGCAGGACATCATTACGCGAACCTTGCATAGCTTCTTGCTCTAACTGACCCTTTACCGTATTAGAAGGCGTTTGCATAGCTCCCTGTACGGCACTAGTAGCAGCAGCGCGGTCATTTTTCATCTTTTGCAGGGCAAGCAAGTCCACCAGCTCTTGAGTCTGAGCATAGCGTTGTTGTAGTGCTTGAGGATTGCCAGAATACGTTTGCATTCTGTCGTTAATCTGCGAATCTATGTTGTTCACTAGTTAGGCTCCTTTTGCGGGCTCCTTCTTGAAGATACCCATTGTGTCGAGAAGACCTAAAATACCGCCAGCTCCGCTCATCACATTAGACAGCGTACTAGGCTCGGCGTATTGATAGTCTTGAGTTGAAATCGGTAAGCCCTGTAGTAGGGATTGTTGATACTGAACTTGTTTGTAGGGGTAGTCCCGCTCTTCTGTAAACTGCGCTATATCAGCCGCTATGCCTTGGCCTTCAATAGCCCGTTGTTCTGCACCACCTAAACGCTGCGCCCCTAATGTTTCTAGGCCGTATGTTTGCGCTTGACGGGCTGCTTGCATTGCCCGATTTTGCTCGGCGTTGAATTGATTTTGTGCTTGGGTAAACGCATTTTGATAACCCTGTCCCGTAATACCCGCCATGCGGTCTAGCAACCCACGCTGCAATTCAGCTTCTGCAACACCCTGACGGGACCCACCGTAGGCACCGGCCTTACCGTACTGGCTTTGAAGTTTTTGAGCAGCAATCTGGGCTTGGCGGTTCGCCGCATCGTACTGAGGCTGAAGTGCGCCCTGTAGGTAAGGCGTCATGTACTGCTGCATTACGTCCCCAGAAGCAGGTGTATAGGCCCCCATTTGCCCGTCTACGGCCTGTTGAGCTGTAGGTGGGGTGTACCCTGCACCTGTAAAAGACTGAGGGTCGTAGGAGGTTTGCGCCGCAGTGGGTACAGTTAAGTTAGCGAGTCCTTGAAACGCTGTGTCTTGGAGGGTGGACTGTCCCGCCGTAAGCGGCCCCATGTACGCCTGATAAGGCATCTCGGAGAGTGCCGCGCCTTTACCAAGCATATCAGTCACATAAGGACCTACCCAAGGAGATAGGGAAGCAGATTGCCCTAGCGTGCCACTAGCTGTACCGCCCGTATTAAATTTTTGCATCTCGTCTTACCTTACGCTAAATATTTGTTAGGGTCGATTTGACGACCTTGGTTTGGGTTGCCGGTACGATCTGTACGCACCCTGTCCATCATGTTGTATAGATTTTTTGCACCTGCGTCAGAATTCCCGTTACCCAAATGACTTACTACATCAGCCGGTATCACAAATTCACCATCACTTAAAGCAGCGGGTTGATTATTGTCAATTGTAGCAGGTATTTGATCTGACATACCATCTGTGGCCCCGCCTAGGTAGTACCCGTTTATATCGCCACCTTGGGCGTATCCTTCGATCCCTAGGTCTTTTGCGAACCCCCGAACCTGATCTGCCGTAACACCTGCAAGATCAGGGTAATCCGGGTTGTTGCCGTAGTAAGCAGCTAGTTCTTCTGGTGTCGTACGCCCCTGACTTAATAAACTTGCCATAAGTTGCACTTCGGTAAGATCGGGGGTAGTTGCTGCTAAACGCTCTGTCATCGCTGCTGGGGATTCATACCCCCCTCTTAGCATACCTTCTATTACGTCCATGTCGCTTACGCCCTCATACCGCTGGGATACGTCACCTATGCCTGTTTGCCCTCCAAGTATTAGATTAGCTATGCTGGCTGCTTCCGTGTCAGAAAAACCATCCGACGGGTCAACCGCATCAAAAACACTTTGAGTTTGTGCGGCGCTTTTTGCTTTAGCTATAGCGTTAGTTAATGCGGTTGGGTCTACCTTCAACGTACTGGCAATGGTAGATAAATCATACCCGCTGTCCCCTAGCTGAATAAGTTGTGCTGAAGTTAACTGCTCTTGGTTGGAAAAGGGAGCTATAAAAGTGTTAAACGCAGCATTTGAGGCGTCTGTAGTGGTTGTAGCTCCGCCGGTTAAGTCTGTTGTAGCTCCGCCGGTTAAGTCTGTTGTAGCTCCGCCGGTTAAGTCTGTTGTAGCTCCGCCGGTTAAGTCTGTTGTAGCTCCGCCGGTTAAGTCTGTTGTAGCTTGAGAGGCTTGGGTTTGTTCGTACGCTCCTAGAATCCCTAGACCTAAATCTGTTAGCTCTTGCTGTCTGTCTAAAGCTGCTTGATTCGCCGCTTCAAACTCTGCGGCCCCCATAATAGTAGGTAGTCCCGCTGCATCAGTAACAGGAGCATACTCAACATCGGTGAAGTACCTACGCCCAGAAGACCCCGGCCTACGCGCCGCAAGCTCTCCGGTAGGTGTAGTGTAAGTAGAACCAAACACGCCCGGTACGAGTGTACGAGTAGCAGTAAGGTCGGGTATGCCGCCTGTATAGCCTTGAGAGCCTCGGGTATCACCGCTGCCGCTTAACCCACCAAAGATACCGCCAACAGCGGCACCTAGTAGTCCTTTTTGTGTTGGGGTCATAATTAATACCTCGCGTTCAGCAGATTTATTATAGTATCTACCGCATCAAATTTTTTCACTGGACCACCTTCTGCGTATATGTTTAATCTTTTTAGTGCTTCTTCTTCTTGCGTAGTTAAGAACGGTTGATCTAACCCACCAGCAAAATCAAACAGGTAATCAATATCTACAAGCGGTCCCGGCCCCCCAGATACTGTACGTACCCCGCTTTGTTGAGGTGTGCCACCGCCGCCACCGCCACCACCGCCACCACCACCTGTTTTTATTGCAGGGGAAGAAGTTTTTATTACAGGAGTATCATACCCTCCATCAACTTTGGGCTGTCCCCCTATATCTGTCAGTATTTTATCTAAATCTGCGTCTGGCATAGGGCCAGTTTTTATTACAGGAATATCGGAATCAACACCCCCTGCTATTATATCTCTCGCGCCAGTTTTTATTGCAGGAATATCGGAATCAACACCCCCTGCTACTATATCTCTCACGCCAGTTTTTATTACAGGAATATCGGAACCAACACCCCCTGCTACTATATCTTCTGCGCCGGTAATAGTTTTTACTGCGTCGTTATTTTTGTCTAAAGCTTCTGCCGCTGCTATTAGGCTAGCTCCTGAAAGCCCTACACCATCTCCGGTTTTTTTAGTGGTGTCTAGTGCGTTACCCCCAGCTACAGCCGCCGTTGTGGTTAAACCCCCCAACCCTGCATTGTTGATTATCCAATCGAGTAAACCTTCCTCTGCTATCGTCCTAGGGTCGGGGATACTAAGCCCTACAGGCATGCCGGTAGCAGTAGTGTTCCCTACGATAAGAGGTGTGGTTTTACCACTGTCTCCCCAATTAATAGTCCCACCGAACCCACCCGTAAGGATGGAAATGGGGTCTAACAGTGTCTGTGCTACCTCTGGACCTTGGCCTAACGTTATAATATCGGAAAAAGCTTGGCCCCCAGCGCCTATAAGGTCTATGGCTCCTTGACCTACCGCATCCAACACCCCACTTACAGATGGTCCCATGACGCCTGAAATACCTTGAGAAGCGTCTATACCTTGGGCTTCAATCTGCTCACGAGACACATTTAACTCAACGAGTTTGGCTTTCGCGGCCTGTACGTCTGCTATCTCTTGCGCCGTGGTTGGGAAACTTGTTACTAGATTTGCGTATTTTTGAGCTGCTTCTATTTGTCTTTGTTCAAGAGTAGGGCCATCTGTAACCCCCTTCATCCTAAACTCGTCTTCGTCCTTAGCGGCCATAATACCACCCATAATACCACCAGCGTCTCCAATGCTGTTGTATCTGTTTGTAAAACCAGAGAGCATATTGGGAGTATATGCTGTGCTTCTTTGGCCCGTACTAGTCAAACTATAAGGTATTTTAGTTCCCATTATATAAACCTACGGAGGTGTTGGGCGCGTCTCAGGTAGCGCCGAAATAAAGTTAATTGTTACTACAGCAGAGGCAACGCCCGGATGGGGGCTAGCTGGGGTTTCAGCATTAAGAGAGGCATCTATATCATCAGACGACCATTTCATCTCTACGTACTCACCCGCTGCCAAATCCAAGTTAAAGTTCCAAGTCGCCTCGTTTACATCAGCAGAACCAGAAAGAACCACATCCTTTGCCGTGTAACCCAAATCTGTACCGTTTCTCGAAATCCAAAGGTATATCGTTTTAGAGCTAGCCGAGCCACTGACAATCTGCGTAGTAAACTGAAAGTTATAAACCCCACCGTACACGGCTGTTATCTCGCTGTTGCTTCCGCCGTTGATCGAGAACCCGCTTTCCAAGTATGTCTGATTGAACGTAACAACCTGCGCTGTGTCTACCACCGCTATGGGCTGATCTACCGTGGAGAAGTATAACGCATTGGGAACGTCAATAAACCGGCCCCCTAACTCTCCAAATACGTTGTTAACCGCGTTTGCCAGTAAGTTAAAGAACAGACGCAGGATGTTATTCAGGTCATCCAGATAATGCTTAAGCGGCCCCGGTCTAGGTATGGGGAGCGCAGGCGTTTGGACCTTTTGTACCAGTCTCTCAGCCACTAACCTCTCCTGCCGTCAGGCCGCATATCCAATCGTGGTATACCTAACTTCCAAGCCACACCCAACTCAGTGGACTCAATCTTAAACGCCATCTGCCTACCACGCACCCGCACAAAGACCTGCCCTGTAAACTGCTCAATAGGTACTGTGGCTGAACGAGTTACCGTAGCGCTGCTGTTTCCACCTTCTGATAGCGGGTTGTTGTACCCAGAACCAGAGTTCTCCATAGGAGATAAAGTCATAGTAGCCGCAGGGGCATCAGCCGTAGAACCTTCAAACGTTACGTCCGGTAACATTCTCTTAACAAACATAAACTTGTCGCCGTCGTCCAAGTCAAATTCAGAGGACACTAGCGTAGCTGTAATCGGGAACGGCGTAGTAGTTTCTTGGCAGTCGTAGCCCACTTCGTGGTTAACCAAGTTGTTGCTGTACGTAGCCGCCATGGGATTTTCTCTCAGATCAGCGTCGATCCAAGCACTGCGCGATAGAGTGCCGTAGTACCAAATGTTCTGCATGTAATTATAGACCACGTAGCGGTCATTCTGGGTAGACTCGGCGGAGCAGTAGAACCACCAAATCTCATCGAACCGCTCGTTAGTACCCGCCACAACTTGGGCATACTGAGAGAAGTTAAAATCGTTGAACACATAGCTGCGAACTGAACAAGGCAGCGTCTGAACCGTACCATCGTAGAGGTAGAACTTATCGGTACCCATCCAATACGCAATGTTGCCTGAGTAAACCGCTGCGTTAGTACTGGCTACAGTAATATTGTCACCAAGGAGCTGTGCACCCCAAACCTCTGGAGCACCTAGATACTGCAAGCCGTAGAGGGCCGTATCGGTCCAAATCAGTACTTCCTGACGCGCTTGTATAGCAGTAACGATCTCACTACCACGTGACAGGCGTAGGCTACCGGCTTGGTTAGTAGCCGCAGGCGTCCAGTTAGCTACATCTTCTTGGTCAGACCAACGGATAAGCATGGGGTCCAGCGTGCTAGTACCCAGATCGTTTGCGCCAAAGCAGAATGCAAACCGAAAGATATCAGACACAAACGCCTTGTTGACTATAGTAGGAACGTCTGACGCACCGCCTAACGAGGTAACGTACACAGCACGGGTAGTTACCCCGTTGCTCGCATCCCAGTAGAAAAGCTCACCGCCACGGTAAGTAAAGAACAAGTCTTCGCCAAAGTTAGCCTGACTCCAAAGCCGCATAGGCGCATCAGTAGTACCGCCAAAACCCCATGTACCTGCACCCCAAGTACCCGCAGACCAGCCAGTAAAAGGCACAGCAATCTCGTTACCCGTGTTGATTTGGTAGGCCGCAGTAACAGTGCCACCGCCCGTAGCGGTAGAAGAAGCTGTAGTCTCAGCGGTAATAGTGTAGGCATCTTCGTCAATCAGGCTTATCTGATATTCGTTATTTAGAGTCAGACCGCCAACCGCAGTAGCCCCACTGAATGTAACAAAGTCGCCTTCAAGCGCACCATGGGCAAGGTCATCCACACGAACAACCGCAGAGCCTAAGAAAGTAGTAAAGGGATCAGTAAGAACTACTGTGGACCGGATGGGGGTAATGTCGTAGTAAGCCCCACCACGCTCGATGTAGTACTTGAGGTTAGTGCCTACAGAAACAAGATTCTGCCCTTGGAGAGTAACCCAGTTGAGCATAGACCGGCAGATGCCAAGGAAAGTTGTAGCAGATAAGCGAACCCATCCGCCAATCTTCTGAGGCATACCCCGTCTGAAACGCACTTTATCGGTTTCGTACCAACCACCTTCGGCTGCGTAGCGAGTATTCTCGCGGTCAACTCCGGGTTTGAATTGTAGTTTCTGTAACGGCATTTTCTAACCTCATAGCGCATATTCGCCACTGGCGATCATATCTGCTAGCTCCAAAGCACGGCCACCCACTTGCTTGGCCCATTTACTGTCTAAGAATTCGGTGCTGGCTTCTTTGTAGTTAGCTGCTTCCATCGCAGCCAATGCGCGTCGAAAACCACGCAAACGCGTAGCTCCGAGGTTAAAACTGATGTCAATCATAGCATCTTTTCTGATATCATCAAGATCGTTGAACCACGGATATTCTG
>Ga0209309_10003074_pt1 | contig 14642 bp, 14 predicted proteins | sample COGITO_mtgs_1204_2_FD_184807 | JGI IMG/M metagenome (GOLD analysis project Ga0209309, IMG submission 184807) | Pelagic marine microbial communities from North Sea - COGITO_mtgs_120412 (SPAdes) (version 2) | ecosystem: Environmental > Aquatic > Marine > Epipelagic ...
GCAACCATGCCGATCAAATCAGCATCCGTGACGGAGATTTCGCCCGTGAAATGCGCACCCTGAAGTGCCGTGCGTGGATCAGACATCCTGCCGCTCCCCTGCTTTGTCGTAGAACACCGGATCAACCACCGTCGCCCGGATCACAGTTTCCTTGTCCACCGGGAACTCCAGAACCTCACCCATCCGGTTTGCTCCGCCCTCAATCAGCGCCATCGCGATCGAGCGATCCAGCGTCGGGCTGTAGTAGGTTGAGGTGACGTGGCCAATGGTTTTCGGATCACCGTATTCGTTCACGCCAGCAACCGCATGTGCGCCGTCCGGCAGCACGGTTGCCGCATCCTGTGTTTGCAGGCCGACCAATTGCTTGCGATCAGCGCGGGTCAGATCGCGACGATCCAGCGCGCGTTTGCCGATAAAGTCTTCCTTTTTCTTCGAAACCGCCCAGCTCAACGCCAAGTCGTGCGGCGTGACGGTGCCGTCGGTTTCATCCCCGATCATGATGAAGCCCTTTTCGGCCCGCATCACGTGCAACGCCTCGGTTCCATACGGCATCACGCCCAACGGCTGACCGTGCTGTAGCAACAGATCCCAAAACGCACGACCGTAGGAGGCAGGAACGGCAACCTCATAGCTCAGCTCGCCCGAGAACGAGATGCGGAAGACGCGCGCCGGAATACCCGCCAGATCGCCCTCGGCCATGCCCATAAAGCTCAACGCCTCTTTGCTGAGGTCCATGCCGCCGAGGCTTTCCAGCAATTGGCGTGCCTTTGGACCGACAACGGCGACTTGGGCGAATTGTTCGGTGATGTTGGAGGTATAGACCTTCAGCGTCCACCACTCGGTCTGCAACCATTCCTCCATCCACGCATGGACACGGTCGGACCCGCCGGAGGTAGTGTGGCACAGGAAGCTATCGGGCCCCAAGCGAACCACAACACCATCGTCGAACAGGAACCCGTTTTCCGTGCACATCAGGCCATAGCGGCAGCGGCCCGGTTTCAGGCTGGACATCATATTGGTGTAAATCAGGTCGAGGAACTTTGCCGCGTCGGGTCCCTGCACCAGAATTTTGCCCAGAGTTGAGGCATCCAGCAGGCCCACATTGCTGCGGGTGTTGCGGATTTCACGATGCACAGCATCGCGGTGGCTCTCAGCTTCACGGACATAGGTATACGGACGGCGCCAATCGGCCACAGGCTCCCACACGGCGGCGTTAGCGTCGTGCCAATCATCCATGGGGGATTTGCGCATGGGCTTAAAGATACTGCCCCGTGCCTCGCCCCCGATCGCGCCCATAGAAATCGGCGTGTAGGGCGGGCGGAAGGTGGTTGTGCCAACCTGCGGAATTGTCGTGCCAAGGCTATCAGCTAACACGGCAAGTCCGTTGATGTTGCTCAACTTGCCCTGATCGGTCGCCATGCCCAGCGTGGTGTAGCGTTTGGCGTGCTCGACGCTTTCAAATCCCTCCTGCGCGGCGAGTTGAACGTCAGACACCTTTACGTCGTTCTGGAAATCGAGGAATGCCTTGGATCGCAGCTTGTAGGATGCGCCTGCGGGCATCATCCACACCGGCTGCACGGGTTCCTGCTCCTCGGACATTGCGACGGGGGCGGTTGTGTCGGAGGGGGTGAAGCCCAGGTCCTGAGCCGCACGTCGCCCTGCGGTGACTGCATCGTGCAGCGTATCGCGCGACAGCATCGCGCCTGACGCCGTACCTGCGGTGATCACAAACCCCTCGCCCTTATGATCGGTCGGGGGGCGGTCGGCGTCGGGGCGGAAATGCGCCTGATCCGTGTCCCACACCAGCTTTCCACCGCAGTGGGACCACAGGTGAACCACGGGCGACCAGCCGCCGGACATTGCGACTGCGTCGCAGGGAATGGTTTCCAGCACCGAACCTTCGCCCGCTTGCGCGCAAATCTCGACCGCCTCGACCTTCTTGCCGCCCTTGACCGAGGAAATGCCCTTGCCGACCTCAACCCGGATTCCCAAATCACGGGCCTGCCGGGGCAGCGGGCCAATGGCGGACTCGCGTGCGTCGAGGATCAGCGGAACCTCCAACCCAGCGCGTTTCAGCGCGATGGCCGTGCGGTAGGCGTCATCATTATTGGTGACGATCACTGTGCGATCACCGGGGGTGACGCCGTACAGGTTCACGTAATCGCGCAGCGCAGCAGCCAGCATGACACCCGGCACGTCGTTGCCAGCAAAGGAGATCGGACGCTCGATCGCGCCGGTCGCCGTCACAATCCGGTTCGCTCGGATACGCCACAGACGGTGGCGGGGGCCGGTTGCACTGCCCTGATGGTCGGTCAAACGCTCGTAGGCCGTCGCATAACCGTGGTCGTAGACGCCAGCGCCCATGAGGCGGGTGCGCACCTCAACATTCGGCAGTGCGTTCAGCTCAGCGACAGCAGCGGTCAGCCAAGCGTCCGAGGAGGCGCCGTCGATCTCGACCTCATCGCTCAACATGCGGCCACCCAGATGGGCGGTTTGTTCTACCAGCAACACACGCGCACCAGCGCGGCCAGCCTCAAGCGCAGCTTGCAGTCCGGCCATGCCACCGCCGACCACCAGCAAATCCACATAGGCATAGAAATGTTCGTAGCGATCTGCGTCGGGCAGCGTTGGCGCCTTGCCCAGACCGGCTGCCTTGCGGATGACCGGCTCGAACACATGCTTCCACGCGGCGCGCGGGGCCATAAAGGTTTTGTAGTAAAAGCCAGCCGGAAAAAACCGCGACATGGCGGCGTTCATCACGCCAACGTCCAGATCCAGCGTCGGCCAGTGGTTCTGACTTTCAGCGTGCAGGCCGTCATGCAGCTCGGCCACGGTGGCACGTTGGTTCGGCTCGAACTTCGCGCCCTGCCCCAAGCCCATCAGCGCGTTGGGTTCCTCTGAGCCTGCACCAACAACGCCGCGCGGGCGGTGGTATTTGAACGAACGACCCATCAGCAAATGCCCGTTGCCCAGCAAGGCCGAGGCGAGCGTATCGCCGGAATAGCCGGTCAGCTTGCGTCCGTTAAAGGTAAAGGCGACCTTTTGGCTGCGGTCGATCAGGCGACCGCCGGATTTGATGCGGGTGCTCATTGTGCAGGCTCCCAGTCGGGGCGACGCGATTTGATCGCGCTGATAATGTGATCAGGAACGGTGGAGGTTTGCGCGGTATAGGTTCCGAATACCTCGAGCGTGACGGTGCAGCGGGCGGCGTGAAACCATTTTCCGCAGCCGAACTGGTGGCGCCAACGCTCAAAATGAACGCCGCGCGGGTTTTCGCGCTGGAACAGATAATCACGGAAATCATCGTCGGTTGACCCGGGGCCAAACCGTTTCAGGTGTGCCTCTCCACCGGGGTGGAACTCCGTCTCCTCCCCAGTGACGTCGCAGATGGGACAGGTCAATCTGAGCATGGGAGCCTCCCGCATATGGGGCGGATCGGCCCCACGTAATTGATGTGTGGAACCGGTCGCGCATCGCACGGTGATGGCTGGCTGGGCGTGATGCCCAGATGGTCGCAGGGCACGCCCAAGGGGTGCCCTGCTGAATGTGTCGTTAAACTGGCGTTATTGAGTGTCGACCGCCGCACCGCCCTCAACAGCTGTGTCGTCAACCGCAGGTTCCGGTGCCGCCGGGGCTGCCGGTGTCGCTGCGGGCTGGCTGGATTCAACGGTTGGCTCCGCGACCAGGTTGTCATCGTCACCGCCAAACAGGAAGAGCGAGATAACGACGACCGCCACGACAAGTCCGCCGATGATGAACCATTGCGCGCCGCCGCTACGCTCTGGCTGTGCCTGTGGTGCGGGTGGTGGCTGATTGTTCGGATCGTGTGCCAAGGTAGAGCCTCCTTCAGAATTTCACTTCCGAGGAAACGCGGGCTGGCCGCATACGTTCCGTATTCAGTTAAACCAAGGCCGCCCATCAATGCGCAACCGCCGCTGCGACACTCTCATCAATCATGCGGCCTTGGGTAAAGCGATCCAGTGAAAACGGGGCTGCCAATGCGCGTGGTGCGCCATCAGCCAGCATTTCCGCCGTGGCCCAGCCTGACCCGGGTATCGCCTTGAACCCACCTGTTCCCCAGCCGCAGTTGATATACACGCCCGGAACCGGCGTGGTGCCGATAATAGGTGAGCGATCGCCCGTCATATCGACGATACCGCCCCAATGCCGCAGCATTTTCAGTCGCGAAACCATAGGGAACGTCTCAATCAGCGCACGGACCGTTTCCTCCAGATGCTGGAAGGAGCCGCGCTGCGTGTAGTTGTTGAAGCCGTCCGCGCCGCCGCCGATGACCATTTCGCCCTTGTCGGACTGGCTCATATATCCGTGGACCGTATTGGCCATAACGACGCAATCCATCACGGGTTTGACTGGCTCAGACACCAAGGCCTGAAGCGCCACGCTTTCCACCGGCAGGCGAAATCCGGCCATATCGGCCAGAACGCCTGAATTGCCCGCGACCACGATGCACAGCTTTTTGGTGCGGATCGGCCCCTTTGAGGTTTGGATACCGGTGACGCCGTTCGCATCCCGATCAACGCCGGTGACTTCGCATTGCTGGATGATGTCCACGCCCATGGCGCTGGCGGCGCGGGCGTATCCCCACGCGACCGCATCATGGCGCGCCGTGCCGCCACGTGCCTGCCACAAGCCGCCCAGAACCGGATAGCGCGGGCCAGAGGTCTCGATGATCGGCACGATTTTCTTGATCCGCTCAGGCGTGACCATCTCGCTTTCGATACCGGCGATGCGGTTCGCGTGGGCTGTCCGCTTCCATGCGCGCAGCTCATGCTCCGTTTGGGCCAGCATCAGAACACCGCGGGGCGAGAACATGATGTTGTAATTGATGTCCTGCGACAGGTCCTCGTACAGACTGCGCGACTTCTCAAATATCGCCATGGAGGACGGCTGTAGGTAATTCGAGCGGATAATCGTGGTGTTGCGTCCGGTATTTCCGCCGCCCAGCCAGCCCTTTTCGACAACTGCGACATTGGTGATGCCGTGGTTTTTCGCCAGATAATACGCCGTCGCCAAGCCGTGACCGCCTGCTCCGACAATCACCACATCGTAGTCCGGTTTCGGTTGTGGAGAGCGCCACGCACGCTCCCATCCACTATGATGGCGGAATGCCTCACGAGCGATGGCGAATGCAGAGTAGCGTTTCATCGTAGTCTCCCGGAGTGCCGCGCAATACCTACTTAGGGTGATGCCAAATCGGGGGGCGGTTCAACAGTGGAAATACGCCCGATCGCGGCCCATTCACGACTCCGCATCACGTCGCATTCACGCATTGCAGTGATGGGCGGCGCACTTTACCTGTATGGCGAGCTTATTTGGGGTTTTAGAATGATTTTTTGGCTGATCAGCGCAGTGACCGGACTGGTCGTGGCAAGTATCCTCGCGCTGCCGTTGTTGCGCCGCACGGGTGAGGGTACGGGCCGCGAGGCGAACATCACAGTTTACCGCGATCAGTTGACCACTCTGGATGCAGATGTTGAACGCGGCGCGGTCAATGCGGATGAGGCTGAGACCACACGGATCGAGCTTTCGCGTCGCCTGATCGCAGCCGGCGCAATGCCAAAGGCCGACCGTCGTGACGCGCCGGCCAAGGTCGATCGCTTAGCGGTGATTGTAACGGCGCTGGTCGTGCTGGGCGGTGGCGCTGCGGCTTATTATACGCTCGGCTCGCCCGGTCGCCCCGATGCGCCGCTGGCCACCCGAATTGCAGAGGCTCGTGCCACGCGTGACGCCACAGAACGCCCCCCCCAATCTGTGGTTGAGGCGATGATGGCAGCGCAAGCAACCACACGTGAATTGTCAGAGCGGGACGCCGCGCTGATTGCACAGCTCGCCGCCGTGGTCGCCGCACGCCCCGCCGATCTTGAGGGCCGCCGCCTGCTGGCCCGCAGCTACATGCAACTGGGCCGGTATTTGGAGGGCAAGCAAATTCAGGCCGAGGTCGTGGCACTGGCTGGTGAGGCTGCGGAGCCCGATGACCTGTCCGCATTGGCCGAATTCATGATTGTTGCCGCTGGCGGATATGTCTCGCCCGAGGCGGAGGCGCTGCTGAACCGCACCCTGTCCATCACGCCGGACGATCCATGGGCACAGTATTATCTGGGCCGCACCCGCGCCCAGACCGGTGATCTGGATGCGGCGCGCGAAATTTTCGAAACCTTGGCGCAGAATGACAACACGCCCGGCGATCTGCGGGCTGCTGTGCGTGAGGATCTGTCGATCATGACAGGACCGGGCGCCGCTGACATAGAGGCGGCATCGCAAATGGATGAGGGTGCGCAGCGTGAAATGATCGAAGGCATGGTTGCCGGCTTGGGCGAACGCCTCAACGCCGAGGGCGGTAGTGCATCCGAGTGGGCGCGCCTGATCCGCGCCTATGGCGTTTTGGGGCGCGACGCCGATGCAGACGCGGCGCTGGCCGAGGCACGCGCTATCTTCGCCGGCAACGCCACCGCGTTGGCCATTCTGGATAGTGCGCGATGAGTGTGATCGAGCCTGCCGAAGATATGGCCCCCCTGCTGCCCCGCTTCGGGGCGCTACTGGGCCTTGATCTGGGAACCAAGACGATTGGCGTCGCGCTGTCCGATCAGCTGCGCACAGTGGCCAGCCCGCAATTGACGGTGCGCCGCGTGAAGTTTGGCAAGGATGCGCAGGCCTTGCTGGACTTCATCGCCGCACGCGAGCCGATCGGCATTATTTTGGGCCTGCCGCGCAACATGGATGGGTCCGAGGGCCCCCGCGCCCAATCTACGCGGGCCTTTGCGCGAAATCTTGCGCCCCTGACACCATTGCCAATCGCATTCTGGGATGAACGTCTATCGACTGTGGCTGCCGAACGCGCCCTGATCGAGGCAGACACCTCACGTGCGAAACGGGCGGAGCGGATCGACAACATTGCAGCGTCCTACATTCTACAGGGGTTCCTTGATCGCCTTGGCCACTTGGAGCGCTCCGATGGATGAGATTTGGAAACGCGATGAAATCGAAAGCCCCTGCATAAAGCTGTGCGTGATTGATCCTGCCACCCGGCACTGTCTGGGCTGTCATAGAACCATCGATGAAATCACAAGTTGGTCCCGTATTACTCCCGAGGAACGAAGCGGGATCATCCAAGAACTGCCAAGTCGAGCCGAAGCGGCAAAGCCTAAACGGCGCGGCGGACGATCCACACGTTTACGTTGAATTAAGCCTTGCGCGACATTTCTCTTTGAACTCGTGCGGTGTCAGGCAGACAATGCTACCGACGATTCGCAATTTGGATATTTGGCGACCTTATGTTCTGGCCACTCACTTTGATGTTTGCGGTGCTATTCAGTGCACTGGTCTTGACGGGCACCTTGGATGAGGTTTCGCCGGTCACGCAGTTTGTTGTCGCCCTATGCGTTTGCACCGCTATTGCGTGCATCGCCATCACGCGCGGGTACATCCGCAGTTCACGATTTCAGGTTTTGCCAATCGTCTGGGCGATCAGCGCATTATTGATCGTCGGGGCATATAGTTTCCGGGAGCAAGGGCAACTTTTGGCACTTTCAATGCTGGAACAACCGGTTGCAGAACTGCCTGTACCCCCGCGGATGAGCCCCGAGGTCATGCTGATGCGCGCGTGGGACGGGCATTTCCGCGCCGTGGCTGATGTAAATGACGTGCCGGTCGGGCTGCTGATTGATACGGGCGCATCAATCGTCCTGCTGCGATATGACGATGCGCGGCGGATCGGGCTGCGTGATTACGAGCTTGAATACACCATGGCTGTGACCACCGCTAACGGCCGCTCGTTCGTGGCCCCTGTGACATTTGACGAGATTCGAATCGGTGGCGTTGTCGTGCGCGATGTTGAGGGCGCGGTGGCGCGGCCTGACCAATTGCACTCCAGCTTGCTGGGAATGTCGTTTATCGAGCGCCTGACAGAGGCCTCGATCCGCGGTGATCGGATTATTTTGCGGAACTAGACCTGCCCCCCACCTGAATTGGCGGGGAGCAGCGCGTCATTTTTCGCTCAGGCGTTCCAGGCGCGGTCGCCGTTTGCATCCTTAACGCGAGTCGGTAAACCGATACGGTCGAGAATGGTGAAGAACGGCTTCGGGTCCATCTCCTCAACGTTCTTCATGGTCTTGGCGTCCCATTCACCACTGGCCACCAGCATAGCCGCCGCAACAGGGGGCAGACCGGCAGTGTAAGAGATACCCTGCGATCCAACCTCGGCGTAAGCAACCTCGTGATCCGCGACATTATAGACGAAGACTTCAACCTCCTCGCCGTTCTTGGTGCCCTTCACCAGATCACCGATGCAGGTCTTGCCGGTATAATCGGGCGCCAGCGAGGATGGATCAGGTAAGCACGCCTTCACGACCTTCAACGGAATAACCTCACCACCGTCAGCCAGCTTTACCGGTTGTTCGGATAGTAGGCCGAGGTTTTGCAGAACGGTGAAGACGTTGATGTAATGCTCACCAAAGCCCATCCAGAAGCGCACGTCAGCCTGCGGATAATTCGCGGACAGGGAATGCACCTCATCATGGCCGGACATATAGGCGCGTTGCGTGCCGACGATGGGCAGATCCCAATCCTTGCCTACCTCGAACATCGCGTTTTCCTGCCACGCGCCGCCCTGCCATGAATACACCGTGCCGGTGAATTCGCGGAAGTTGATCTCCGGATCGAAATTCGTGGCGAAATATTTGCCGTGCGAGCCCGCGTTGATGTCCACGATGTCGATGCTTTTGACCTCGTCCATGAACTCATCAATGGCAAAGCGAGCGAAGGCATTCACAACGCCCGGATCAAAGCCTGCGCCGAGGATCGCGGTGACACCCTTTTCTGCGCATAGATCGCGCTTCTTCCATTCGTAGTTCGCGTACCACGGTGGGATTTCGCAGATCTTGTCCTGCTCCTCATGAATGGCCGTGTCGATATAGGCGACGCCGGTTTCGATGCAGGCATCCAGAACCGTCATGTTGACGAAGGAGGAGCCGACATTGATGACGATCTGAACCCCGATCCGGTTGATCAGCGCAGCAACCGCAGACGTATCCATCGCATCGACCCGATGGGCGTCGAATGTGCCCTCAACCTTCATCGCGTTCTTCTCATGAACGCTTGCGATGATGGCCTCACACTTGGCCAGCGTGCGGCTCGCAATATGAATATCCCCCAGTACGTCGTTATTCTGGGCGCATTTATGCGCCACCACCTGAGCAACGCCGCCTGCGCCGATAATCAATACGTTCTTTTTCAAAGCGCCAATCTCCATTTATTCCAGCACCACATCAATGGTGCGTTATCCCTTACGATAGGGCGGACGTGAAATCTTCAAACGAGAAATCGCGTACCAGTCGTTCAGTTCCATCCAGCTCGCGGATCGCGATGGAGGGCATCTGCACGCCATTAAACCAGTTCTTTTTGACCATCGTGTAACCGGCAGCATCCTGAATGCTGACCCGATCACCCGCCTGTAGCGGATTTGCAAAACGGAACTCACCAAAGATATCGCCTGCAAGGCAGGATTTACCGCAGATCATCCATTCCTCGGGTCCGGCGTTCGGCGCGACCTTGGCGTTTTCGCGATAGATCAGCAGATCGAGCATGTGTGCCTCGATCGAGCTGTCCACGATGGCGAGGTTCTTACCGTTGTGCATTGTGTCCAGCACCGTCAGCTCCAGCGTGGTGGAGTTGGTGATCGCGGCCTCACCCGGCTCTAGATAGACCTGCACCTCATTTTCACCTGCGAAGCGTTTTAGACGCTCGGCCAAGCGATCAAGGGGGTAATCTGCGCCGGTAAAGTGGATACCACCGCCCAGGCTGATCCACTGCATCCGGCGGATCAGATAGCCAAAGCGGGCCTCGATATCGTTGAGCATCGCGTCGAAGCGGTCAAAGTCCGCGTTCTCGCAATTGTTGTGGAACATGAAGCCGCTGATCTGATCTGCGAACGGTTCGATCACGGCTGGATCATGCTCGCCCAAGCGGCTGAAGGGGCGCGCCGGATCGGCCAGATCAAAGCTGGATGTGGACACGCCGGGATTCACCCGTAGACCGCGTACATGATTGCGTGAGCGTTCCTCAAACCGGGCCAACTGCCCCGTAGTGTTAAAGATCACCTTGTCGGAATTCGCCAGAACCTCAGCGATCTCATGTTCGGCCCATGCAACGGAATAGGCGTGGGTTTCGCCGGGAAACTTCTCACGGCCCAGCTTCACCTCGAACAAGGAGCTGGAGGTGGTGCCGTCCATATATTCGGACATAAAGTCGAAGACGGACCATGTGGCGAAGCATTTCAGCGCCAGCAGCGCCTTGGCGCCCGACTGCTCACGCAATTGCGCGATCAGATCCATGTTCTGTTGTAGCCGCGATTTGTCGATCAAATAATAGGGCGTCTGCATTTGTGTTCCGATCCTGCGAAGGAACGGGAGGTATAGAACCCGGTGCAGCGCGAAACAAGTGTTTGGGGGCGCAAACTTCCGCCCCCAAACGGGTTAACCCAGAACAGCCGCAACCGCTTGCGTGGTGATGCCAACGATTTCGTCCGCCTCGCCCTGTGTCAGGCAGAACGGCGGTGCGAAGCCGATGATGTCGCCCTGCGGCATCGCGCGGGCGATGACGCCACGCTCCAACATCGCAGCGGAGATAGCGGCACCCACCTTGCGTGCGGAATCGAAATGTTTGCGCGCGCCGCGATCCTCAACCAGCTCAACAGCGCACAGCAGCCCCTCACCCCGGACATCGCCAACATTCGGGTGTTCTGACAGCGCGTCGCGCATTGCGGCATTCAGGTATCCGCCGACCGTCTTGGCGTTGTTCACAAGCCCTAGGTCGTCGATCAGTTTGAGGTTGGCGACACCCGCAGCCGCACAAATCGGGTGCGCGGAATAGGTCCAGCCATGACCGATCGGGCCATTTTCATCGGTCCCCTGCTCCAACACCTTCCACACGCGATCCGAAATAATCGAGCCGGACAGCGGCGCATAGGCAGAGGTCAGGCCCTTGGCGATGGTGATGAAATCAGGCTCCAGACCGTAATGCTCGGACCCGAACATTGTGCCAAGGCGGCCAAAGCCGGTGACGACCTCATCCGCAACCAGCAGGATGTCGTGCTTGCGCAAGACCTCTTGGATTGCCGCCCAATAGCCTGCGGGGGGCGGAACGATGCCGCCGGTTCCCAGTACCGGTTCCCCGATAAAGGCAGCGATGGTGTCGGCCCCCTCACGCGCGATCAAGGCCTCCAGCTCGGCGACGCAATGGCCGGTGAATTGCTCCTCGCTCTGCCCCTCATCCGCGCGGCGGAAATAGTATGGGGCCTCCGTGTGGATGACTTGGCTGAGAGGCAGATCGAACTTCTTGTGAAACAGTTCCAACCCCGTCAGGGAACCGGTCATCAGGCCGGACCCGTGATAGCCGCGCCAGCGCGAGATTATCTTTTTCTTCTCGGAGCGACCAAGGATGTTATTGTAATACCAGATCAATTTGACGTTGGTTTCATTCGCATCGGAGCCGGACAATCCGAAGTAAACCTTGGACATATGCGCCGGTGCGCGGTCCATAATCATCTTGGACAGGGTGATCGATGCCTCCGTCCCGTGGCCCACATAGGAATGATAATAGGCCAGTTCACGCGCTTGGTCCGCGATTGCATCGGCGATTTCGGTGCGGCCGTAGCCTGCGTTCACGCAATACAGTCCGGCAAATGCGTCGAGCAGCCGCGTGCCCTCACGATCCTCGATATGCACTCCGGATGCTGTGGTGATGATGCGCGTCGGCGATTCACCCCGCGCGTGTTGAGCCAAATGCGTGGAGGGGTGAAAGAAGTTCTCACGGTCCCATTGGTCGAGCTGATCGTTGCGAAGCATATTAGATCCTTTGAATTAGGCGAGTGAGTGTGGAATTTCGACGGCCAGTACGGCGAGGCAATCGCCCGCGCTGACCAATCCGGGGTGATGGCGCGCAGTCAGCAGGCCGTCGCGCTGCGCTGTAACTGTTTCAGGCGCGCGCCCTGTGTGACCGGTCGGCCAGATATGCGCCAAGGTCTGCCCCTGCCGCACGGTGTCGCCAAGGCTGTGACAGAACTCGATCAATCCAGCCTCTGGCGAAAAGTGGAAACAGGCGTCGTCCGGTTGGATCAACATGCGGGTCGGGGCGATGTCCATCTGCCCCTCCATGATGCCCGCATGGATCAAAAGGTTGCGCGCACCCTTACGTGCGATCGCAATCGTTTCCGGCGTTGCGGTGCCGCGGCCGCCAAGCTCCGTCGTGACGAAGGTTTTGCCCAGCGACTCTGCCGCCTCGTCATACATGCCAAGCGCGTCGATCTCTCGCATTTCCATGCTGAACGGCGCGTTGAAGGCATCGCGGGCCGCGCTGCACCGCGCCTGTTGCTCACTCGCCTCCAGAACGTGAGAGGCCGCAAAGGGTAGGAAATCGAGCGTTTCCCCCCCCGAATGAAAGTCCAGCACCAGATCCGCCATGGGCAGCAAACTGCGCTGGAAATAGTCAGCAATCTTCTGGGTTGGCGTGCCATCCGGCTGCCCCGGAAAGGCGCGGTTCATGTTGCCTTGATCCAGCGGCGAAACACGCGTTCCAGCCAGAAACGCCGGATAGTTCATAAAAGGTACGATGATGACCGTGCCGGAGATATCCTCTAACCGCAGCGTATGGGCCAAATGGGTCAGGGCCAGCGGCCCCTCGTATTCGTCCCCGTGATTGCCCCCCGTGAACAGCGCCACCTGCCCCTCACCGTTGCGGATGACGGTTATAGGGATCGGAACGGAGCCCCACGCGCTGTCATTACGGCTATAGGGCAAGCGCAGGTGCCCGTGCTGCACGCCATTCTTGCCATAATCCACGGTCGGGGTGATAGGATTGTCACGCATCGATCAATCCTTCACAAATAGTTTTCGGGGCGTATTGCAGAAACATTCAACGCCGGTTTCGGTGATCAGGATTGGCTCCGTAATCTCCAGCCCACCCTCATCCAGCCAAAGCGCAGGCATGAAGTGGAACGTCATTCCCGGCTGCAAAACTGTCTTATCGCCTCGCCTAAACGAAATGGTACGCTCCCCCCAATCGGGCGGATAGGACATGCCGATGGCATACCCGCAGCGACTGTCCTTCACGAAGCCAAGTTGGTTCAGTCTGGCGTTGAACGCATTTGCGATATCCTCGGCATAGTTGCCGGGACGCGCCATTTCCAATCCCGCGTCAATCGCCTCCACCACGGCCTTTTCAGCGTCGAAGAATTTCTGCGGTGGCTTGCCTAGATACAATGTGCGCGATTGCGGGCAATGATAGCGGCGGTAAGTGCCTGCTATCTCAAAGAACGTGTTTTCACCCTCTCGCATCGGGCTATCGTCCCATGTCAGGTGCGGCGCGGTCGCATCCAAGCCGGACGGTGCCATTGGAACCATCGCAGGGTAATCTCCCCAGTGCCCGTCGGCGCCACAAATCGAGGCATGATAAATGTCGGCAATCAATTCGTTCTTGCGAATGCCCGGCTCTGCACGCTCCAAAATTACAGCGTGCATACGCTCCACGATCCGAGCCGCACGGCGCATGTAGGTGATTTCCGTAGGGGATTTGACTGCGCGCTGCCAATTGACCAATCCCGTTACATCGACGAACTGCGCATTCGGCAGCCCCTTTTGCAGAGCCATAAAAGCCGATGCCGTGAAGTAGTAATTGTCCATCTCCAGCCCGATGCGACCTTGCTGCAACCCGCGCGACTGGAGCACAGCGCACAGATCCTCCATCGGGTGTTTTTCCGGATTTTGAACGTAGGTATCGTCATAGCCGATGATATTATCGTCGCTAAGGTCAGTGGTGCGCCGCGCGCCGTTCGCATCCATCGCCCTGCCCCACCAGATCGGCCCACCCTCCAGCGGCAGCAGCACCCCCTGATGAACGTAAAAAGACCAGCCGTCATAGCCCGTTAGCCACGCCATATTCGAAGGATCGGTGATGAAAACGGCGTCGAGGTCCTGCAACGCCATTGCGGTCCGCGCCTTGTGCAGGCGTGCGGCGTATTCTTGGTTTGAAAAGGGCAAATCTGGCATGGGATGCTCCGACAGGGTTCGAGGCATACTACCTTTTCAGTGCGGTTAAATTCTGCGTACTCTTTGCCAAAACGCCTCATTTCAGCAAATTTCATTTGTGATTGCAGTTATCCCCCATGATTGACGATAAAGATCGAAATATCCTTCATCACATGCAACGTAACGCCTTGCTGACCAGTGGTGAGCTATCCGAACTGGTCCAACTCTCGCCTACTGCCGTACAACGCCGGTTACACAGACTGCGTCGAGACAAGGTGATCACAGCAGATGTGGCCGTCGTATCACCCGAGGCTATTGGCCGCCCTCTAACGATGCTGGTGGAAATCGAGCTTGCCCGCGACCGCGCTGATATCATCGACCGCTTCAAGCGCACCGTCCGCGATTGCCCGGAGGTTATGAGCGCCTACTACGTCACTGGCGACGCTGACTTTATTCTTATTGTTAGCGCCAAAGATATTGCAGATTACGAAAAATTCACCCGAGAGTTTTTCTATAACAATGCTGATATCAAGGGTTTCAAAACTACCGTAGTCATGGATCGAATAAAGACGACAATGGCGTTGCCCGTATGACAATGTGGGC
>Ga0209309_10003082_pt1 | contig 14618 bp, 9 predicted proteins | sample COGITO_mtgs_1204_2_FD_184807 | JGI IMG/M metagenome (GOLD analysis project Ga0209309, IMG submission 184807) | Pelagic marine microbial communities from North Sea - COGITO_mtgs_120412 (SPAdes) (version 2) | ecosystem: Environmental > Aquatic > Marine > Epipelagic ...
GTTTTTGTTGAAGTATTTCGCCCAAATGCCTAAAGTCAGTCAGCCAACGCTCAACGTTATACCCTAAACCTTGCCATCTAGCGCTAAGCTGATTATGGCTCATTAAACGCTCAAGCATTGCCATAGCGCCTTGCTTGTTCCAAATATGACTAAGTTGTGCAAAAAAGTTTAAGTAGTCTTGCCATTTATTTTCATCATCGGCGAGTGCATGTATTTCGTTATAACTTAGACAAAATAGCGGACCAGCTAAAACACCGCGCAGCAGTGACTCGTCATATTGCCCATGCAGCGCCGTTAAAAAGTTAAGCAGGTGATGGCTAAGCTCTTGGCTAAAAACGCTCTCGCGCGATAAATACACACTCGCTATTTTGGCTTCGCTTAGCGCTTTTTTCATTATTTGCGCTTCAACACGGTCGCGCACTAATATACAAATATCGGCAGCGCTTACAGGATTACTGCCAATACACGCATCCCCCTGTTTTGCTTTTTCAAGCAGGGTCACTATTTTATTAGCAAAGTGAGCGGCTAAATGTGCTTGCCCTACACCTTTGTTGGTTGGTTTGTTTTTTTCATCGGCGGCTTCATCCACAAATACATTAAATTCGAATGCGGTCGCGGGTTTGCCATCAATTAAAAAAGAGTCTTCCGCTTTTTTACCTTTAGCAGCCACTGCGTTAAACGGTATGGCGTCGTTATAAATAAAGCTGTTAGCGTGTTTGCCAAATAAACTATTAACACTATTTACTATATCGGTGCTTGAGCGAAAGTTAGTACCCAGCGTAAATTGCTGATCAGTCTGTACAGCTTCTTTTGCGCCAATATACGTAAAAATATCTGCGCCCCTAAAGCCATAAATAGCCTGTTTTGGGTCGCCTATCATGGCAAGCGTGGTATTTTGTTGTCCATAAATTTTACTAAAAATACCGTACTGAATCGGATCGGTATCTTGAAATTCATCAATCATGGCAACCGGAAACAACTGCGCAATTTTTTGCGCTAGTACGTCGCCTTGCTCGTTATTAAGCGCACTGTGTAAATTGGTCAATAAGTCATCTGGGGTGATAACGCTTTGCTCTTGCTTGCGCTTAACTATTGCGGCTTTTACCCAGCGCGCTGCATGTTGTACAACCGCTATTTTGAGCCCTTGGTTTATGCTGTTATTAAGTGCGGCAAGCTCGTCAAACTGACTCAGTAATGGATGCACAAATAATGGCTGATTTTTTTTATAATTGCTCACATCGTTTAAGTTTTGCGTACTCCACACTTCAAACGAATACTTGTTAGTGCCAAATTCAAAAAACAAATCGCCGGCTAAACAAAATGCTTCAAGCGCACCAAGGCTGCCTTTTCGTGCTGGCGTTTTAGACCCGCTTAAACCCGAGCTTTTAATGGCACCGATAAACTCTTGATCTAACACTGCTTTTTTAAATGCAGGCACACGGGTTATGTACTCGTCACGGGCTTTCCATACATCATCTAAATTTATTTGTGGTGTAATGTGCGCATTAGCTTTGTTTAAAATGCTCGCCACTTGAGCGAATAAAGACTCTGGTGCGGCAAATACATCTAAAATAGCATCGGTGCGTTCTTTATTAAGTGGGTATACAAACGCACGCCAAAAATCTTTAATGGTTTCGAGCAGTATGTCGCGTTCATCTAAAATAAATTCGAGATTAAACGCCACTCCCGACTCAAACGCATGTTGTTTTAGCATCCGCTGACAAAAGCCATGAATAGTAAAAATAGCGGCTTCGTCCATTGATTTAGCAGCTGCATCGAGTAAATCAAAGGCGCGGTGTTTATCATCAATTTTGGCAATTACGCCTTCAATGAGTTCGTCGTTTGGGTCTTGCCCAAGTAGTGCATCGCGCGCAGCAATAATTCGGCTGCGCACGCGGTCTTTAATTTCTTGTGTGGCGGCGTCGGTAAAGGTTACTACCAAAATTTGCTCAACGCTAAGCGGCGTATTTAACTCACCTTCTATTTGCATGCCTAACAAGTAACGTAAATACAGCCCCGTAATTGTATAGGTTTTACCAGTACCCGCACTGGCTTCTATTAAACTTTGACCAGTGAGCGGCATAGTAAGAGGATTAAGCGCTTGCATGATCACTCTCCTTGGCGTGTTCAAATAAGGGCGTGAGCAATTTATCACTCCATTTTATAAATTCTTCTTGGCAGTCGCTTAGCGATTGCACCGTTAAGCGAATATACGGGTTTTCGCCCTCGCCTCGTCCTATGTATTGCGGGCTAAATTTGCTCATTGCTTTTGTTATATCGCCGCCACTTTTAACGTACTCATAACCACTTACCGGAAAAAATGGCACAGGCTCTGCGCGCAGTGCTTTGTATAACTCAAACCAATCGGCCAATAGTGCACCCGCATCGGCTTTGTTTATGGGCGCAAAGGTAATTTGCTTATCGAGCCCAAGTAACAATGTTTCTACGTGATGATCCATACTTTGCGCTGCAAGGTGATAAATAAAGCCTTTAATTAAATCTTTCGCTTTAATACTCGCACTGCGGTAAAACACTTGTTTTTGCAAATAAACATGATTGAGCCAGCCTTCTATTTTGGTGCCTTCAATGGTAAGCAAAACTTCTATCGGCTCACTTTTCCCGCCTTTAATGTGCTCTTTAACCTGCCCTGCAAGCGCATCAACTCGGTGCTCCATACTCTCAAATATGAGGCTGCCTACATTGGCTTGAGGTAACTCACCTCGCTGCAGTATTTGCTCTGTACTCAGCGGTTGCTCGTTTATATTGGCTTTAAGTATTTCATCAAGATAAAAATAACGGCGCAGTGCATCTAGGCTAAATGGTTCTTCGTCTTTTGCTACTTCGTTAAATTGTGGCAGGCGTAAACCTAATGTTTGTTGATAAAAGCTCTCTTGTGCGCTGCACACACTTTTAATAAACACATCGAGATCTAACTGTTCTGGCACAACAACATCAAGCGCGGTAACTGGCTGTGGTTTAATTGACTCACTTGGCAGCCAAATTGGATTGTAACTGTGGTTACTCAGCACAGTATTGGCTTGCTCATCGGCTAAATAATAATGGCTATTAAAGGGCTGTAAATGCTGCTGATTAATTAGACATTCTGGCAGTGCTTTTTCGCTTTTATCGCTTAATACAAAGCTACGCCCAATATATTCTAACAGCTCGCTTACAAGGGTTGATGGCATACGCGGTTGGTTATCAAAACACGAACGACCAATGTAACTCATGTATAAGTTGTCGCGGGCACTCAGTAGTGCTTCTAAAAATAAGTAGCGGTCATCTAATTTACGTGATCGGTCACCTTTTTGCTTTTTAGAATAAGGCACTAAGTCAAAACCAATAGGCTGTACGTTACGCGGGTAGTCGGCATCATTTAAGCCCAGCATACACACCACTTTAAATGGCACGGCGCGCATGGGCATAAGCGTACAAAAGTTTACTTGGCCTACTAAAAACCGCTGCCCCACGCCTTTTTCTTGAATGCCTTGTTTAATTAAGTAACTAACAATACGCTGCGAAACCGCTTTACTGTAATCGCCGTTGTCGTGGTGCTTTTGTAACTCTTCGAGCACATTTTGCAGCACTAATAAATCCCAGCTGTCGTCGCTTTCACTTTCGTATATAGCGTTTAATAGCTCACTTAAAATATGCGCTTTATTAGTGAGCGTATCGTCGGGCGTTAGCTGCTCTTTAAAGCTTTGCAGTACATCAATAAAGTGCACGAGCTTGTTGAGTGTATCAAGCGCCATGCCTTCTACTTCATCGGCGCTGTAAATACCATTAAACGGGCATTGCTCGTCGCGCATGGCAATGCCAAGCAATAAACGGTTGAGCCCATGTTGCCAGGTATTTAAGTCGATAGCGGGTAAATCAAAGCTGCTTTTATGCTCTGCGTTTATGCCCCATTTAACCCCTACTCGTTCAAGCCAGTATTGAATTTGCTCGTACTCGTGCGCTTCAAGCCCAAACTTTTCGGCTATTTGCGTCACTTGTAATAAATCGAGAATATCCGACACACCAAAGCGCGAAAACGGTAAGTTAGCTAAACTAGCAAATGAGCTAAGCACGGGCTTTTCTTGCTCTATGGCTAAATCGGCCAATGCGTAAGGAATAAAGCGGCTGCCTTGTGCCCCGCCAAATACGGCTTCAATGTAGGGGCTGTAAGTGCCTACATCGGGCATCATGACGATTATGTCTTTGGGGGTAAGCGCCGGGTTTTGATTAAACAAGTTAAGTAAGTAGTCGTGCAAGCGCTCAACTTCTCTGAGCGGTGTATGGCAATCGCTGAGTGTAATGCTGGTGTCGGTTGCGCTGATTGGTAATTTACCTTCGTCGTTTATAAACCACTCTTTGTTATCGGTCAGCGATTCACCTTTAAACGCAAGCTGATAAATCTCGCTTTGTACTTGCCCTAGTAAGGTGTCGTCAAACACATCAATAAAACCGTCAATCCAACGGGCATCTAACTGTACAAGTTGTTCAAAATAGTCGCGGCCTAATTTACCCCACGACGATAACAACGGATTACCAATAAAGTAGTATTCTTCATCTGGATTGGTTTGTTTTTTTTGTTGTGCTTCCACCAGCGGCATTTTAGCGTATTTAGCGCTTATTTTAGCCGCTGTTTTTTCATCTATAATATCGCCCCAGTAATGCTCACTCGGGTTAAAAAAGAATAATATAACCTCGGTTTTTTTACTCAGCGCTTCAAATACGTCTAGCTGGGAGCTGGCAATCGCAGATATACCAAATAAGCTAATGCGTTGTGGCAGTAAGCTATTATCCATAGTCTCAAGCGCTGCAAGTAACTGCCCTTGCATATTAGCGCGATGAAATTGACTTTGCCCAAGGTCTTGGCTTAATTTTACAATGCGTCGCCATAAGTCAGGTTGCCATGGTGCAATGGCTACATCTACATCATCAAGCTCATCTTTGCCGCTATCCCATGTGGCTATCCAGTGTGGTCGGTACATTAAATATTGGTCGTACACGTCGGCTATTTTTTCGCACAGCGCAAAAGTTTTTTGCCCGTCAATATCGCCCTCTAAATAGGTTTTTAGCGGCAAATATAATGGCTCATCAATACAGTTTGGTAAAATTGCAAATAGTTTCCAAGCAAGGTTGGGCTTGTTAAATGCCGACTCTTTAGGGACATTTGGCAGTAATTGCTGATACAACTGCCAAATAAAGCTCGACGGCAGCGGAAAATCTACCTGCGCTGCAACCCCTAAGTTTTCGCTCAAACCTATTTTTAACCACTGCGACATACCCGGCGATTGCACTAGCACTACTTCTTTGTCGAACGGGCTTTGCAATGGGTTTACTTTTAACAGCTGGTGGAACTGCGCTTGCAGGGCTTCCATACGGTTTGATTGAATAATATTTAGCATATAACACTGACCTTGCTTGAGATAAAACCAGTGTAAGATATTTTCAATATTAGGGGTAGCGCAAACAGGTAATTGGTATTAATAAATCAGAGAGTTAGCAAGTAATTTAAACGCACAGCATCTATTTTATATACTGTGCGTAGTAGTGAGTTTATTTATAAGGGCTAATACTTGATAAACTAAAGTCACTTTGCATTATTACTTCGCCATCAATGCCTTTTAATTTAAGTGAAATAGCGGGATCTGTTTGTTGCCAGTCTACGCTTAAATCACCATAATTTACGTTATGAGTAAAGTCCCCTACTCGGTGTTTGTTAGGGCTTACGTCTTTCCACTTTTCAGTTAAGCCAGAGCTAGTCATCTCAATTAATGGGTAATCAAGGTTTTGCTGATACTTTGATATTTCGCCCCAGTGTGTGTCACCGCTTATAATCACTACCCCATTTACCTTGTGCTTTTTAATCAATGCAAATAAACGGTTTCTATCTTCAGGAAAGTTTGCCCATGACTCCCAACCTGTAAAATCGGGTAAAAGCTGTAAGCTTGAGGCAATCAATTTTATTGCAGCGGGCTTTTTAAGCTCTTGTTCAAGCCATTGCCACTGGGCTTCACCTATCATTGATGCGCCCTTCACTTCACTAGGACTATACGGGCCTTGGTTATTTAACTTACGCTTAGTGTAGTATTCAAGCTCACCTACATGGTTTAGCGCATCACGGTTCCAACGTAAATCAGGCATTATTACTTGTATGGTTTGCTCATTTTCACCATACATGTACGAGGTATAAATTCCATCAGGGCGAGTGCGACGGGCTGAGTTTGCAGGTTCATCCCAAAAATTAAGCATAATTTGGCGTGATTGCTCTTTATGCGGATACTCTTTACCTGCATCGTTTTGACCAAAATCGTGGTCATCCCACATAGCAATAATAGGCGTTTGCGCTTTTAACGTTTTAAAACCAGACTTTGCCCCTAAACGTTGATACTTATTGGCAAGTACATCCATATCGTTAGTATCGCCGTAAATATTGTCACCTAAAAATATAAATAAATCGCCCTGCTCTTTATTAATTGCATTAAATATGGGAATGTTTTTATCTTGATGCCCACACGAACCAAACAGGGTTTTAGATGGCGCGGCAGTAACATTCGCGCTAATAACCAAACTCAACGCCAAGGCTGATAGGGTCAATGGTTTAAATAGGTTCTTCATTTTAAAATCTCGCTAATAGCAGGTGCCATATTTGAATTTATTTCATTTGGGTTCTGCCCAAGAGCCTTTAAAACGGTCGCTGCTATTTGCGCTTGTTTAAGCTCATTTTTAGTTTTAATTAAGCCACTGCCTTTTATTGCAGGACCAATGGCAGCAAGCCAAATATGTTCAGAGCCGACAATTCCTTCTGGGTAAGTGTTTGCACCTAACTCTAGCTCAGCAAGTGCACGTTTAGAGCTGTGATGTTGCCAATCATTGGCATTATTGCCACGCCCGTGATCAGTGGTAATAATTAGTGTGGTGTTATCTTTATAACCCGCTGTAGTTTGAATGGTTGCCCATAAGTCTTTTATAAACGCGTCACTTTGCCTTGCCGACTTAAGGTATTGGTCGTAATGACCATCATGCGCAAAGTCATCGGTTTCGCCTAAACTTATCACTAACAACTTAGGCTTTTTAGCCAACATATACGCTTTAGCAAAGCGATATGTAAAACTGTCTAGTCGTACGTTATACCAAGGACTGGGGATTTCATTCTGTAGCGCATTTAACAGTGGCGCATCAGTGAATAAATTCTCTTCAATTGACATAAAACCTGCATTTACATACACGTTACTGCGCTTAGTATTTACAATGTATGGAAATACATCCCAACTGCCAAATAAGGCTGTGCTACCTTTAAACTCAGGTAACTTATCTAAACGCTCTAAAATAGTTTTATTTGGGTTGAGCAATTTGTTGTTACTATTTATATTTTCATCTACTTCACCGGTGAGTATTTCGTTATAACCAGGATATGAAAAATACCACGGGTTACTTACCGACATAGTAGAGCCGTTAGCTCTATCGCCAATTATAATCCCTTTTTTAGCCACTACTTGAGTTAAAAAAGGCATTAATAATTGCTGGCGCTCATTCGCTGTTTTTGCCCAAAATTGAGTCTTTAATTGCTCAGGCTTTTTAACAAAGTCAGTGTTATTAATTAAGCTATTATCAGCCCCATTAAATACTTCTTGCCAGCGTACTCCATCAAGCGTTATCAGCACTACATTTTGCGCCGCATTAACCGCATTGCTTAATAATACAGTTAAGCTAAATACCACTACTTTTATTACTGAGTTCATAATATGTGTGTACCTTTTAAAAAAAGCCCATCAGTGATGGGCTTTAAAATATTTACTATTTAACCTGAACTCTGGTTAAGAGATTTACTAACATAATTGAATAATAAGTTGCGTACTTTGAGTATTAAAAAGTAGCACTTAAAGTCACTGCCGCTGTACGCGGAGCACCTATAAAGTAAGTAGTACCATTGCCTGTACCGCCAGCTAAATAGCTTTTATCTGTCACGTTATAAACTACAAATGCAATATCTAGTGCTTTAAATGGGCCTGCATTTACTTCTGCTGAGTAACCTGCATTTAAATCCAGCACAGTGTAGCCGTCAACCTCACCACGTTCGCCGGTGTATTTAGCCGACAACCCAAAACGAAAATCCCCACTGTAGTAGTCTGTCGATAGCACGAATAAGTCATCGACTGAGTCAATTACTTTGTCACCTGCTTCAAAGCCTGGCGCGTCGCCCTTGTACTCTGAGTCGTTATTTGTATACGAGCTATATATATTCCACTCTGAATTAAGCATATAACTTGCAGAAAGCTCTAAACCTTTAGACTCAATACCACCTACATTTAAGTAAGAGCCATTAGTGCCTATTGTGTAATCAATACCGCCTGTATCGCTACCAGGTGCAATAAAGGTAATACGGTTATCAAACTCTATTGAATACGCTGTTGCTGTTAGTTTTAACGCATTATTTTGATAGCGCACACCAAGGTCAATATTCTCAGCGGTTTCAGGCTCGATGGCTGATAAATCCGAGCTATCACGTTCTAGTACACCGTCTTTAATAGCCGCAAAATTTTCGCTGTAACTGGTAAATAACTCTGTAGAGTCATTTAACTGATACAAAATACCGCCACTGAACAATATGTCTGAATCACTATTTATTTTTGCTGTGGTTGCATTTTGATAATGATCATACTTTTCAATATCAACAAGGTACTTTTTAACACCTAAGTTAAGTGTAAAATCACCAAGCGCCATTGAATCTTGCGCATACCATTTTAGAGTGTCAGTTTCAAAAGTGTTTTTGTATTGTGTCCAGTATGGAGTGCTATCAAAGTGATGATAAATACGCGCATCAATTACCTTGTGCCAATCACGAGATTCTTCACGGTCACTTTGTTCATACCATAAACCTGCTTCTATATCATGCATACCAAAAGTGGCTTGGTAGTTTGCCGTTAAACCAAGGCGGTCTTTTTTGTAATGCGTATGGCGATACGACATAACGGGTGTTGCTGTATCGTCGTAACACGCAGGGTTTAAACCAGGACCCGATTCCCATGGCCAGCTTAAACTTGCCGTACATTCTTCATTTGGTGCAAGCGGATTCCCTTCACTATCAGCAAATCCGTAAGAGCCAGCATTTGTTCCGCCCTCAGTTGTTGGATTACCATTTTCATCAACAGGGGTTGTTAAATACGGTGGGATCCAATCCCCACGCCCTGAATTTTTATGATAATACGGGCTAACGGTAATAAGTGATGTTGGAGAAAGTGCATATTCCAATTTTAAATACGCTAGAGTGTTTTCGCGAAGCGTACCCCAGCCTTCTGCGAACATTTGGTCAAAATGTGGGACACCAGTCCAATTCCATGTCAGCTGATCCCAATCTGGTGTTTGCTCAAACTGCTCAATACTTACACTATTGTAGTTTGTCTCGCTTACATCATCATAAGATAAACGACCAGTAATGGTTAAATCCGTAAGCGTAGTTACAAATTTAAGCTCAGCGTGTTGGTTATCTTTCCCGCCATTACTACCTGAACCAACCCAACGGCTTGTATCGGTTTGCGAGTAACTTACATACGCTTGGGTATTATCAAAAATCGTACCTGTTTCGTGCTTAACGTAATAGCGTGTGGCATCGTGACTGCCTGAGGTATAAGCAAAAGTGGTGCTTTTATCTAAACTTGGTGCTTTACTTACAAAATTAAATGTACCGCCAAGCGCTTCAAGTGAAGCCGATTTAATGTCAGACGTCCCTTGACCAACCTCTACCGTTGCTAAATTTTCGCTCTCCAAGTAACGATTAGCTTTAGCACCGCCACCATAATTAGAGCCACCATTGGGAATACCATCAACAGTCATACCTAATTGTTGTTGGTTTGAGTCAATACTAAAACCACGCATTGTAATAGTCGTTGACCAATCATCGCCACCAAATGCATCACCTTCGTTAATACTAATACCCGGTAAGTTATCAATAACCGATAATATGCTCGATACCGAACTTTGTTGCTCAAGCATTGCAGGCTCAATAACATTGTTTGCGTAACTTGTTGGTTTTGCCGTTACTGTAATTTCTTCAATTTCGTTATCGTTTGCGTAAGCGGATGTTGATACAGCCATGGCAATAGCAATGCTCAAAAGTGATTTGTTTTTTAAAGCGTACATTGTTGTCCCGTTTGATTTTAATTATGAAATATGAAAACGGACACAGTATGAATTTTAAATATGACAACGAGGATGAACTTTATTTACATAAAGGTTAAACAAATATGGGAGATTTATGGCGGGGATATGTACAAAAAAAGACACTCAAAGGTTTTATCTTGAGTGTCTTAGTTATTTTCTAAACTTTTTACAAATAGTACTTTATTTTAGTTCGGCAAGCATTTCATCGCTGTACGGCACTAGCTCTTCACCGTTTGCAATTTTGTTAACGTAATCAGGATTCGCAATAAGTGGACGACCAATCGCGATTAAATCAAACTTAGCGTCGTTAATGGCCTCTTTTGCTGTCTCAAAACTATAGCTGCCTACACCTACTAATGTACCTTTGTAGCCTGCACGTAAAAATTCAGATGTAGTTTTACCCTCAAGTGACTCAAACGCTGTACTGTCGTCAAAAATACCGCCGTGTAAGTACGCTAAATCTCTTTTTTCTAGTTCTGGTAGTAAGTAGTCAAATACCGCTTTATCACGGTTATCTTCACTCATATTAAAGTAAGCACCCGGTGTTAATCTAAGTGCAGTACGCTCGTTGCCAACAGCTGCAATAACCGCATCTGTTACTTCTAATGCAAAGCGCGACATATTTTCAGGCGTTTGACCGTATTCGTCGCTGCGTGTATTTGCAGCATAATGTAAAAACTGGTCAATTAAATAACCGTTAGCGCCGTGAATTTCTACACCATCAAAACCTGCTTCAATTGCGTTTTCTGCCGCTTTTGCGTAATCGGCTACTAAAGATTTAATGTCATCTGTAGTGGCTGCTTTTGGAGTGATGTAGGTAAGCTCACGCATGCGCGGTACAGAACCTTCAACACCAATTGCAGATGGTGCCAGTACATCGCCATCAAAAAAGTGAGGATGTGCAACACGACCAACATGCCAAAGCTGTGCAAACATTTTGCCGCCGTTAGCGTGTACTGCATCTGTTACTTTTTTCCAACCTTGAATTTGCTCACTGGTAAATAAACCCGGAGTATTTGGGTAACCTTGCGCGTCTGGGCGAATAATAGTTGCTTCACTAATAATTAAACCGGTTTCGGCACGGCGAGCATAATATTCAACCATATCTTGTGTTGGCACTAAGTTATCGTCAGCCATGCAACGAGTTAGTGGCGCCATAAGTACACGGTTTTTAAGCTCAATTGTGTTATTTAGTTTAAACGGAGCAAGTAAATCAGTAGTCATTTTTCAATCCTTCATTAAGTATATGCTTACTACAATGTGGCCTTTTTACAAACATTCAAGCTTATTTTGAATGATCGCTCAAATTAGTGAGGAATTATACTGCTCAATATGTGAATTAGATCTGCATTGATGAAATTAAATAATAACTTTTCAACACTCTGTCATATAACTCGATATACTTGTACGCTATATATTAAATATCGATAGCAACGAGAGTGAGCCAATCATGACGAGCGAAAATGCAACCGAACAACAAGCAGTAATTTTAGGCCTTGGAGCAAAAAAACGCTTAGCTTACATGTTCGAAACCGTGCAAGAATTTAAGCAAGTATGGATTTTAAACGACGATGATGGCTGCGTTATGCTTGCCAATGAAGACGACGATTGCGTGCCTGTTTGGCCAACTCGTGAGTTTGCAGAAGCGTGGGCTACTGGCGAATGGGCTGGCTGTAGCGCTAAAGCAATACCACTTGCAGATTGGTTTAGTCGCTGGACGCCAGGTCTTGAAGAAGATGATTTACTTATTGCCGCATTTCCTACTGAGGAAGACGACGGTACAATATTGTTTTCAGATGAATTTGAAAAACAGTTAAAAGCGCCAAAGAAAAAGTACTAAGGTGTAAAGCCTAAATACTCAGAGTTCTTTAATTTATAAGCGCGGCACTTAATTTAGTAGCCGCGTTTTTATTACCCGTTTCTAAAACTCAAATACGCCTGCGTTATAGCATTTGCATCTTCTACTTGTGGATAATGGCCAAGCTCTGAGAACTCTTTAACACTCGCGTTTGGTATTAACTGTTTGTAATGCTCAATCATGTGCTTACCAGAAATCGGATCTACTGCGCCTGCTATAAACGTAAGTGGTATATGGCTATTTACAATAGCACCAACCCAGCGTTCTCGGTTTTGCTGCCTCTGCATTATATAACTAATGAGTTTAGGCATAACGGCTAAGCCATCTTTGTAAATCAGCAGTTCCCAAAGTGTGTCTATTACCTGTGTTGTAGGCGGTGTATTTTTGCCAAAAATAGTCACTAGATTATTGGCAAATTTTTGTTTATTCATTAATTTTGGCACTAGCCAACCAAGCTTAGATAATAATAATTTTTGTATAAATAAGGGTTTATGCACCTCAGGAAATAACCCACCGTTTAAAAAGCACACGCTGTTAATTTGTATCTCACTTTGCGAAGCTACTTGCCTTGCTAATAACTCTTGAGCCACAGTATCGCCATAGTCATGAGCTAGTATATGAACATCATTAATATTTAAACGCTTTAAAAATTGCGTGTATAAATCAGCTTGTTCTGTAATTTTATAGTCCGCATTTTTAGGTTTATCTGATAAACCAAAACCTAGCATATCGAGTGCGATCACAAAATAATGATCGCTAAGCGTTTGCCACATACCTTCCCAATACATGAGTCCCAACTGGCGCTAGGAAAGCCATGTATTAAAAGCAGCACGGGGTTTGTTACATCCCCGGCTGTTTCAGTAAAAATTTGATGGCCATTAATTTTGGTAAATGACCCCTGAGAACGCCACTGCTGTAGAGAAAACATGTATTAACTTAATTTTTATTATTTATTTGTCAGTTTTATCATAGTAATCAGAAAAAAAACCAGTGTATAAAAATAGCATTGGTTTTTAAAAGTCATTTAAAATTTAATAGTGTAATCCATATATACTCGATGGTCTGCTCTGTCACCTTTAACACCGTCAACACTGCCTGTTTTATCGGTTATATAATCTAAAAACAACCAGCGTAAGCTTAAACCTTTTATTGCCTCAACTTTATAACGTGTATCTAAAGCCCAGTACTTTTCTTCGGCTTCACCGCCTATTTGACCTAAAGCTGAATTTTCGGCGCCCGTACCGCTAGTGTAATAAAACTTAGTACTGAGCCCTGGCGATACAGCTTTTAAGTTAATGCCCAAGCGTGCCTGCCATGATGTTTCATTTTGGTTTGTTAAATCGGCACCAATCAGGGAGCGCGTCGGGAATGGATTTGTTCCATGATCGCCACTAAAGTTATCTTCAATCCAAGCATCACTTACTTTCGTAAATGCAGCACCTGCGCTCCAAATATCTTTTTTCCAATCAGCATCTAAGTAATAAGCAAATCCATCGTTTTCACTTTTAGTTAAGCCTGTTAATGCTCCAGGTGTATCTTCATCATCTAAATCGCCGCCCTCTGCGCCTGTTACAAATAAATCACCATCATCTTGTGAGGTAAATATACCACTTGAAAGTGTTAACTTACTTTGTTTAAGTTTAATATCATAACTGATTTTTAATCCCATTTTACTTAGATAATTCTGGGACTTTAAATATTCAGCCTCTAATGTTAGATCGTCTTTTTTGTGCGTAGCACCTACGCCCCAAATTGCACTAATAGCGCCAGTTGCCGATTGATCGGTAGAAAAGTCTTCCCATCTATCATCGTGTCGTCGGCTCCATTTATCATATACATAACCATATACCTTAGTGTTGCCAATTTTATAGTCGCCAAAAACACCTCTAAAGGTATTAGGAATAGCCCGACTCCCAGAGCTTTTAAGCAACATACTTTTAGTTTTTTGCCCGCCCACTTTCACGTGACCGTTGTTACCCAATTTAAAATCTAAAAAATACTGACCAAATTTAGAAAAGCTATCGTCAACTCCACCGCTCTCATTACCTGCTGGTAAAATATTACCTGCGGCTGAACCTGTAGAATTAATATTCATCACGGTGTAGGTCGATACACCCACACTAACTAAGTCGTTTATATAACCAGAGGTGTAATTGAGTTCTATACCTTGAGCGAAGGTTGAATCGTCGCTTGCATCGTTATCGTAGTCACGATCAAAATAAATTGACCTGAGTTTTATATTAAACACATCTTGTTCTGTCAGTCCATTAACAGCGGCATACGAAGGAATAGAAAAACATATTAATACTGCGCTTGTTGCCACAAGTGAGTTAGAGAACCGTTGAGCCATAGTTGTCTCCGTTACCTTGTTTTGTTTAAATTTTGACTGTGTAGTGCTTAACAGCGTGTATATTTTGCGACCTACACGGCAAACATGTAATAAGGTAATTAAATTTCACGCAATGACTTTTCTTTCATGCACTAAATATAGAACAATATGAGTTTTTAATGACCTAGATTCAAATTGTAAGTGCATAACTTGTTTTGGCTAGATTAAGTGGTCAGTTGCTCATAAGCTAACTACTTTTTCTCCGGCAAGAGATTTTACAAT
>Ga0209309_10003100_pt1 | contig 14573 bp, 17 predicted proteins | sample COGITO_mtgs_1204_2_FD_184807 | JGI IMG/M metagenome (GOLD analysis project Ga0209309, IMG submission 184807) | Pelagic marine microbial communities from North Sea - COGITO_mtgs_120412 (SPAdes) (version 2) | ecosystem: Environmental > Aquatic > Marine > Epipelagic ...
TATCTCTATAATTTTCTATCTCATCAAATTCTAGAATTTCTTGCTTTTGTTCGGTTTCTGATAATTGTTTGAATGGCGGCGGCTTTTGCTTTTTCATGCGCTGGCCTCCGTAAAATCGGTGAAGTCATCTTCATTCAATTGGTTCTTATTTGGCACAATATGCGACAATAAAAATTGTCGCTCATGCTCTAATAAATAACCGCCCTCTAGCAATATTCTGGCGTTTGCCATTTGCTCGGCAATAAGGACTTTTGACATTTCAATGATGCGGGTTTTTTCAACTTCCTGTACTGCTACGTGCATTTTTCTATCTTCTGTAGCTCTGTGGCGGGCTGTGGCTTCTTCTGCCTCCACTCTTTGCCTGTCGCGCTCATATTGGGCAAGCGCTTCATATCTTTGATCACGCCGCGCCTTTATTGCTTGTGTTGCTTTTGATATGAATTGAACGACAAACGACATGGCGATAAAAAACCCGAACACGTGCAAAATTTCTTTAACAGTATTCTTGAAAGCCTTATCTGCTGCGGTTCTCTCTTGTGCTTTGATCTGTTCCACTCTGATTTCTGCATCTAAAATTTTGTCTAATTCTTCACCTTTTGCAAAATATTTGCAGCCTGTCATCTGAACACAAGCAAAAAGAATGATTACGATAGTAAATAACTGTTTCATGGTTTCCCCCCCCCTATAACCAGCTGATGAATTTTTTGGTTAATGACGCATAAAACCAAAGATAAAAAACACCCCAAAACATGAGGCCAACAAGTGCCAATACAAAATAGTAAGGGTCGCCGTGTATGCTGAATAATCCAGCTATGAAAGCGGAAACGAACAAGGCGGGTAATGCAGCGGCGAGAAAGGAAACTACAAAGGCGATGAATTGAATAATGATGTTATGGCTGGGGGTTTGTTCATACATGCGGCGGCTCTCCGATGGGGTTGATTTTCCATAGGAGAACACACAATTCGGGCGCCCGCAAATTGTTTTGTAAAACCAGCGCAAAATTGATTAATTTTCGTGCTGGCTAATTTTCCAAAATATTCGCATATGCTCTGATTGCTTTTTCAACAAAAGCTGAAAAATCTAAATTTTGATCTTCTGCCAGTGTCTCCGCATATTTTTTAAATTCAGGAGAAAGCCTTATCTGTTTTCGCTCTCTTGTACGGTTTAACTCGTGATCTGATTGCAAAAGGGGTTCTGGTCGTTCTTCTGGTTTTCTATATTTTTTTTTCAAAAAAGTGTCTTTCAGAGTTTCTATGATAGAGTATTCAAAGGATATAGAGCCATTATCTGCAATGTTTATCGAAATAATACCTTGATTAGAGCCGCTGGTATTTAGTCCCTTTAAATTCAAAAATTCATTCTTAAAATAGTAAAAATCCGAGTAGTTATGTTCGTCATGAGGGTATAAAATATCATTAGCTACTCCCTCAGCAAAAACACTATACATTTTCTTACTTTCTACGATTTCACTTTTTTCCGATAAAGAAATCACTTCCAATGTAATACCTTTAATATCTTTGTCTATAAAATATGTCAAAAACTCTCTATATAAACTTTGAGCGTATGGGCTTAAAGATGTTAATCCAAAATTATTAGCTTCAATCATGATCGTTTGTTGTTACTCCTGCGCTGTGGCTTATGTCGCTTTTGTTCATGCTGTGGCCTTGATCTGGTGCGCTTTGGTGTTCGGCTGCGCTCTTAAATTCTGTTTTTGGGTCTATCGCTGCCGTATAATGGGTGCGGCCTTTTTCATAGGTATCTAATGGGGCTGGTTCTGGCGTTTTAAATGGCTCTGGCTGTATTTCTGTGCGCTCCTCTTGTTTCTGGCTGCGCTTCTCTCGCCAATCATTCCAAACGCTGCCTATAGCCTCTTTCGCTGTTTCCATAAATCCCTTGGCCTTATGTTCTGGCTCTGGCTGTCGCTGTGGTGGAGGCTCTGGCGCGATGATGGGCGCGGGCTGCTCTGGCTCAATTAATGGCTTTTCTCGATGCTCTGCCGCTGTTTTCTTCGCTCGTTTCAAAGCATTTGTGCCTTTGATATCTTTAAAGTTTAGGTTTTGTTTGGCGGAGTTGGTCTTGTTTTGCTCAAACATAGCTTGCATAGCTGCAAGATTTCGGGTTTTTTCATCTGGTGCAGGGTTTGAAGTATTGGCAAAATCTGCGCTTATTTCAGCTTTTGCAGCTTTGGCGGCTCGCTCGATGCTCTTGGCGGTGCTTTTTTCACTCTCAGCGATTTCTAGTTCTTTCTGGTGCTTCGTTTCATCAAAAGCAAGGGCGATTTCTTCATCAAATTTTAGCTTTTTGCGGATGCGCTCCAGTTCTTCCTTTTCGGTGCGTTTAACAAGGGGCGGGGTCGTTTTTAATTCGTGTTTGGGCTGTTGCTGCGGGTTGGCTTCTGGCTCAATTGTGGCGCGTTCTTGCGCGATTTGCTCAGCATTGCCAAGGCTGGCGCGGTCTAAATCGCTAAATTTGCTTTGCATGGCTTTAGTTTTGGCCTGTCCGCGTTCTTCAATCTCTAAAAATCGTGATAGCTTGTTAATTTTTCCCCTTTCATCAATAAAAACCAATCCACCGCCACGGGTTGCAGGGGCTAGGGTCAAGCCCTCGCTTTCTAGGCTGGTTTTAAATGCTGCGCCATTCTCGGCGGCATTGTAAGCCTCAGTGATAAAACGGGTGGTTTGTTCTTTGGTCGCCATGATGCGGCACTCCTGCGGGGGCTGGCCTTTCTCCAGCGGTGAATTGATCGCACCTTGTGACAAGGGGCGGGCGTTTATGGTGTCGCTGTGTCCTCTGCTGTCGCTGGCTGCTCCATCTCTGCGGGTGTCCAGCGGTTGCAATGGGTTATGCTCGGGACTTCCTGCCGATCTAATAGGCAAAATATCAGGGGCGCGGTTTCCTCCGTGTTCTGATGTCTCACCCATCCAGCGGCGCAAGTCACGCACTGGGTTTTTCGCCAAATCCGTGAATTCTTTAACTCGTCTGCGTGTGTCGTTTTGCAATGCACTGTTTAAACTTTCTTTTTGTTTTGTCGTCATTGTATCGCGCAAAGGTTTAATATTTGGTTGTTTGGCCTCGCCCTGTGTCTGCTGTGGCTGGTGTTGTGGCTCAAAATCAAGCGTTGATAAATTGGCGTTGTCCTTTGATAAAACGTCTAGCAATGTTTTACGCTTAAACTCCTCCCGTGAAGAATACAGGCGCATTTTTTCCTTGTGGCGGCTCATGGCAACATAGGATGATTGCTTATCAAAATGCTTGCTTGCCATGATATAGCACTCATCAACGGTACTTCCTTGGGATTTATGAACGGTGCAGGCATACCCCAAAGCAAAATTTTTATATTCTGCATTGTTAAAAGCCACGGTTTGCCCGTTGTCGAGTTCTACGGTGTAGCGGTCATCTTCGATACTCTTAATGGTGGCTAAACTACCATTAAAAACCCCTAACCCCTTATCATTAGCCCTAAACATGAGCCGATCACCTGCGGCGAATTGCTCTACGGCTTTAAAAAAACCGCCTTTGCCATCTTCGCGCAAAATATTGGCCTTGTGATTTTCACCAGAAACAACGCCCTTTTTTATCATTTCCGCACGTAGTGAAGCATTTAAACTGCTCACGTCTCGGCGGGTGTATGCAAGTGCTAACCGTGACTTTTCAGGGGCTGCATTATATGCCGCCATATAATCGCTCGTGAGGGCTTCGCGTGCATCTTCTTGGCTGGCTAACTCTTTGACGTGTCCACGTTCAATATAGGGCTGTAAACCTTTGGCGGTTTTTCCGTTGGCAAGGTCAATAGTGGCCTGTTTTTCCCATGCTGTTTTTTGGCGGCGCACTTCGTCAAGCTGGGCGGCCTCTGTACGCTCTACAATGGTTCTAAAGGCTGCGCCCGCATCAATTGATTGCAATTGCCCGCTGTCCCCAACCATGACAATTTTCGCGCCTGATTGCTTCGCTAACTCAAGAACACGGGTTAATTGATCGCCCGCAATCATGCCAGCTTCATCCAATATAAACACGTCTTTTGCTGTTAATTTGGCATCCCTCACAAGTTCGGCCTGATTAAACGTAAGGGCTTGGCCTTGTCTTTGGTCTGTGATCTCGTCCGCTGTTCGGTTTTTTCCCTCAAAAGAATGGATTGTCTGCGATGTGATGCCGTTTTCTTGCATGTTCTCGGCGGCTATGCCTGACAATGCCGCACCTCTTACACGATAGCCTTGTGCCTCCCATATATCACGGGCAACGCTCAAAATGGTTGATTTTCCAGCACCAGCAAAACCGATCAAATTTGATAACTGGTTATCATTGGTTAAATGCTCTATTGCTTCACGCTGTTGCGCGCTTAATTCTATCCCCTCGCGCACTGCTGCAAGCGCGGTTTCTCGGTGCTTTGCGTCTATTGCGTGGCTTTTGTTCTGGTGCATGGCCTGTGCCGTTGCAATCATGCCTTTTTCAAAGTCGATCATTTTTTGAGTTGAATAAACGGGCTTTCGATTTTTTTCGCCTATGGTCTGCAAGTCTTCATTTTTGAGCGCGTTATCTATCACGGCGCGGCGTTTTTCTCTGTGGGGAATGTCGGCGTATAGTTCGCGCTCCATATTTTCACGGGTAAATGCTGCGTGCTGTTTTTGCATCCGCTCGATAATCTTGGCGGCTTGGTGTTCTTCTGCAAACTCTGGGGCTGGGGTCTTTTGCTGCACTGTTTGCGGGGCTGCGCCGTATTCTTGCCCTTCTGCAACATTCCAGCCATGCGCCCGCCTGTACTCTTTGCAAAATCCGTTTGCCTCTCGCTTTGAATATGCAAGGGCTGCTCGTTTGCCGTTCTCTGGGTCGGTTAAATTTGCAACGATGTGCAAGTGTGGATTGTCTGTGTCTTGGTGGCCTACTATTGCAAACTGATGATGATCTATACCCCATTTTTTAAGCATTTCGCGGGCGGCCTGTGTCTGGTGTTCTTGGTCTGGCTTTTCTCCTGCTGCCCATGACAAAACAGCATGAAAAACCCCGCCTTTCTGCGTCTTGCGGCCTGTGTTCTGTATCCCTGCTTCTTGTTTTAATCGTTCGGCGTTTCGTTCAAGAGTAATCATATTAATAGCAAAATCGCGGCGGTCATCGCTCGACATATTCGCGCTGTCATAAAAGCTATAACGCTGTTCTTCTGGGGTGTTGCCCTGTCCGAATACATACGCGAGTAAACCTTTAAAACTTCGGCCTTGATTGCATATCTCAACGATCAAAATTAATTTGCCTCACAATCTCATTAATCCTATTCAACACGGGTAATATTTTGCGGGTAATGATTTCGCCTTTAGAGTTTGCCAACTTTGCCAACTGGTTGAGGTTTGTCCCTATGCGTATTAACTGATAATTCAGTTCGTTTATTTGCTCGTCTTGGTGGTTTATGACTACTGAACCAGTCGCGCCCACCTGTCGCAAGTAATCGGAAACGGTTAAACCTGCGGCGTTGGCTTTGCTGTGGATTTGCTCGAATTGTTCAGGCGTTGCCCGTATCTCAATGCGGCGCGATAAATCGTTTGATAATGCCATGATAAATATTTCCTTTCCTATTGCCCTTCTGCGCTTCGCGCAATGCTTAGGGGGTCAACGGGGGAGCGCAGCAATCCCCCTTGCAATGTTTAGTTTTGTAGGACTGCCGCCCCTCTGGGGCGTGCATGTCCGTACAAAACTACAACTTGCTGCCCGAATATGACAAACCATAAACGAGACTAACACAAATTAACCGCCACAAGCCAACAATTCCACCAGTGACAACCCAAACACCACCACAACCGCAAAATAAGCCCCACTGACAGCATCAAACAAAATCAGATAGACCAACATGCCAACGAACACCAGCAACCGCCCTACGGCGTGCCATAAGTTAAACATAATAAAAATGGGTTAAAAACTGATAAAGAGGCGGGGCAATAGGAAAATAAAAGCTAGTGAACAGGCGTTAAACCTAGAAAATCATTCCAATCAGTGTCAACTTGCGGCGGCCTATCGCATACGATAGTAAACCGACCACCCGCTAACGGCTCCAAAACTGCCATGATATCGGCCTCAAGCCTTAGCCCGTCCGCGTCATTGTCAAAACCTAAAATAACAGCCTCAAGATTTGGGAAACGTCCAATCGTTGCCGCTATTAGCTCTTTTTGAAGGGGGCTAGGCTTCCCCGCTAAACTGTAAAATGTGCAAAAATCCAGTTTATCGGGATGCGCTGCGCCATAACTTACAGCGTCTATAGCAGTTTCAAAAAATGCGAGATGTGTATCATTTTGATTATGTGTTGAATACCACAAACCCTTGATAGCAGCTCTTGAGAACCCCGTAAAACCACGATTTTTATTTTCATAGCCGCAAACGCCTTGCATATTTGAATGGGGAAACACTGTATTTCCTCTGTCGCCCTGCAAGATACGGTTTTTAAACCTGTCATGCTCCAAAACTGCGCGAGGTATGCCGCGACTTTCCAAGTATGGCGATATGAAAGGCTTAAAACGTGCTATATCGCGCCTTACTGCCTCAAAATCTTTTTTTATAGGTTCTATGTGTTTTTGCTTATGGCCTATATCTGGGCGTTCTGTGTTGTTGTAGCCTCTTAGTTTTTTCCTAACGTGTCCAAGATTTAAGCTATGGCGACTTTGCAAGAAATCAATGATTGTTCCGTTGTCGCTGTCGTCATGTACTGAGCAATAAACATAATGGCCTGATGATTTACGACTGATCAAAAGTTTTTCACCTTGTGCATTGCGTAATATTGGCGCGTTTTGGCTGCTGTTCTTCTTGTCGAGTTCGTACCCTTCCGCATGTTGCAGATACTCAGCAAGGTTGATTTGTTTAAATTGTTCTAGTTCGTCCATGTTGAAATTCTACCCTTTCAAATTCAACAAAAAGTTAATAGTTTTTTGCCACTCTTTATATATTAAGATTTAATATGATTTATAAGTGATTTGTACTTTTTTCACAAACTCTGTAACCCCCATTTACTGCGGCTTAACCTTGTGGATAACTTAAAAACCTAGGGGCGAAAAGACGATAGTTCAGGGGCGAAAAGACGATAGTTCAGGGGCGAAAAGACGATACCTAGGGGCGAAAAGACGATAGTTCAGGGGCGAAAAGACGATAGTTCAGGGGCGAAAAGACGATAGTTCAGGGGCGAGGTAAAAAAAGAGCCGTTAGGCTCTAGTATTTCTTTGCAATGATTTTACTTTGTTATATTCTTTATTTTTACCATCTATATGTCTTTTTTGTGCATCAGTTGCATTTCGTTCTATGTAAACAAGATCTTTTTCATCAATTCTGTATGAAAGAATTAAGCCGCGTTTCTCAAGTCTTTTTAAGGCCGAAATTAACGTTTTTTTATATTCGGGTGTTGTATCAGCTTCACTTCCTGAGTATTTTTTCAAAGTTTCTACTTTGTGAGGATACCATTTTGCATGACTTGATATGTAACCATGCAACCATTTGGCCATTGGGCTTTGTCCTATCTTTTGGCGTTCGTCCCATTGTAGCCATGTGGCGCGATTTCCTTCATATAGCCGCGCCATTGCTGGGTTAATTTTTAAAATTAACCGCTCTGTACTTTCTTCACTTACTCCGTCCCCGATTAGATGGCCTCTATACGTTAAGCCATCATGTGTTATTTCAACCCAAGCCGTTCCTAGTTTTGCGATGCTATCCCGCAACCTTTCATAGTTTTCCTTACCCCTTCCTTTAATTCCCATTACTTTTAGTAAATTATATTCTGTTGTGTCTATCTTATTTCCTAACGCTTGCATTCGCGCAAGATGTAAAATCGTTTCCCATACGTCCATATCGGACTGTCTCAATTTATGGCCTGAAAATACAATTTTTATACTGTCATTTTCAAATAATAACTCACGTAAATATGATTTTTCTGTTGTTTTAACTCCCGAAAAAAGACAACCGCGCAACATGCTATTAGGTACACCCCTTTGACAATTTGCCCAAAAATCAAGCTGTATTAAATTATTTTTTTCTTTATAAATACGCTCGTCCATTTGGTCGGCTTCAATCTCTTGCTTTAAAACTTTCTGTTTTTCCTGCATATCGTTTAGTTGCTTTGATATTGCTTTTTTATCATCCGTTATCTTCTTATCAAGTGCTTGCAACGCTTCTTTATTCACTGTTAACGGTCTTGGTTTCATGTTTTCACATCCTTATGTTGTCGCTATAACCCTATTTCCCGCCGCCCTGCTTCTTGTATGCTTCGAACATATCTAAAACTAATTGATGCAGCGTAAGCCCATGCGCTGACGCATAAGCCTTGATCTCGTTCTTTTTACTCTCGGGAAATTTCACTTGAATGGTTTTTAATGGTTCATTATTTGTTGATGGCATTGTTTACCCCTTGCGATTCGTTTATCTCAAGTAATAAATTAGCTTAATCATGATAATAATGCAAATTATTATTTGATTATTATCATGATTGTATTATATTGTATGTAGCTTTTGAAAAAATCAGAAGTCGCCCCGCTTTGGTGTTGGTAGCACCTCGGCAGGACTAACCAAAATTGAAAAGGAACTTTCAATATGGCTACTGTCAATAATACGCCTTTACACGTACAATCAAAACCCGAAAAAGTCGCGCAATGGCTTTTTTCCACTTCCGCAAACTATCGGCAAATTCTCGGCTTTCTCTTGATTGCCGCCCTAACGATCATCTCAATTCGCTTTAATTATGAATTGGGCAAACTGTCGGCAGTGGATGAAACAAGCGGGCAATTGCTGCCCGCTGGCTATGCCCTCCTTGATCTCTGCGCCCTGTTCTTATCTGGCTTCGTTGGTATCAAAAGCCGCTCATTCGTTCGCAAAGTGATTGCGTGGGTATGGTTCGGCGTGTTGCTGTCGTTGTCGCTTTGGGCTGCGGCTTCCTTCACTCTCTCGGTTGATAGTCGGCTTGCAAATAGCGATTTGACGCACGCAATCGAACAAAAACGGCTAGAGGTTGAAAGTCTTAATATTGAGGTGGCAACATGGCGCGACAATGTGGCGCAAGCTGTCAACTTCAAGACTAAACACCAAAACACATTGGACGGCGTACAGTCTCGCCAAAGGGTCGCAGCGGATGAATTGCACGCGCTAGAAACTAGCCTCATTGCGCCCACTATGGCGATATATCACAAGGCCGCGCCCTATACCCCATTAGATGCCGATACGCTGTCTTTGCTCGTGCGTTTGATCTGGGCGGGTGCTATGACATTATCACCGCTGGTCATTGTTTTGCTTGTTGTGGCTGAATTTGAAACCTCAAAAGCCCCTACCCCGCAACCGCGCAAGTCTGAGCCAGTGCCAAACGCTAAAAACCGCAATGGGTGGACATCGTGGAAAAAATCGGCTATTGATTGGAACAATCGCCGCAAGGCTCGCCGTTTTCTGGCTACTGCACAGGCTGCACCCCCTGCACGCAATACCAAAGAGCATACACAAGCAACCCCTGAAATGACCGAAACTAGGGCATTTCAGCCGCCCGCATACGCTCCTATTGCGTCAAATATCATCCCCATAAATGGCAATAATCAACACACGCAAACGCTAGATTTAAATGGTTTAAAATACGCTACGGACTGGCTCAATAAGCAAGCGGCGGGGCGTGTGACGCGCTCGAAACTGTCGCTAGTCTCTAAGGTTCGCAGCCGTGAAGGGGTCACGCGGATAATTGACGCGCTCATTGATCGCGGGCTATTGGTGCGCGTTGGTAATGGTCAACTATACAAAGCGCAAGCGAGTAAGAGCTATTCAAAATAGACCAAGGGGGCAGGGTTTATAGCCTTACCCCTTAACTTATCCAAAAGATCAATCTACCGAAATTACTTCCAATAAATTATCATCTGGATATAACTGTAATCCTGTTTCTCTTACATACCTCAAAGGTATTTTTGGATTGTTAATATCCTTACCGCCATCCTTGTGCCACTTTTCTTCCCATTTTGAATAATATTTTTCTAGCTGCAATGGAGTTAGTTCATAGATTTCAACCAACTCTATACCTTCATAAACTGCAAAAATCCAATTAACCAGCCTATATTTTTTTATGATAACTGGGTTCATATGATGATGGGTTGAAAAACTTTTTGTTTTGAGGATATTAACTGACTTCATCTCAAATTCATTGCCATCAGCATCTTTGGCGTCATTTCCTTCTCGCCCAGGTAACTGCACTAACCCTAGTATCAACAAAACCTGTAATATCTTTCCACCATTATCCTGAAATATATCATCAACGCCGTGTGCATCCGCAAGCTCTTGATACTTTTGAATATAAGGAAAAATTTCCTCTAAGATACGTCTATCGGGATGGGATTTCATTATTCCCCCCCTTTAAATAAATCAGATACACAACAATTCAACGCCATTGCTATCTTTTCGATATTATCAATTGATACATTTTGCTGTGATCGTTCTATTGCGCCGATATAGGTACGGTGCATTTTAGCAATGTCCGCTAACTCTTCTTGAGATATATTTAAGGCACGACGTTTCGCTCGCATACTATTAGCAAGTAATTTTCGAGCATAATATGAAATTTCAAGGTTATCATCCACAGGGGATAAGATGGCTCGTTGATGATTATAATTCTACAGAATATAACTAGCTTTTTCGTTTCTGTATGATATAATCCAACTCATGATAAAATCTAAACTTACCAGTAAACCTTCCTATACCACCCAATACGGGGCTTCGTATTGTGGTGACTCGCTAGAGCTATTGAAAGAGCTTGACGACAATTCTATTGACCTCGTAATGACTAGTCCTCCATTTGCATTACAACGAAAAAAAGAATACGGCAACAAAGATCAACATGAGTATGTTGAATGGCTTTCTCTATTTGGTGAATTAGTACATAAAAAACTAAAAAATACAGGTAGCTTTGTTCTGGACTTGGGAGGGGCTTACCAAAAAGGCAAACCAATTAGAAGCCTATATAATTTTAGAATCTTAATACATTTCTGCGATAATCTAGGATTTCACTTAGCAGAAGAATTCTACTGGCATAACCCATCTAAACTACCAAGCCCTATTGAATGGGTAAACAAACGAAAGATAAGAGCAAAAGATTCAGTCAATACAGTATGGTGGTTTAGTAAAACAGAAAATCCAAAAGCAAATGTTTCAAATGTACTTACTGAATACAGTGACCGTATGAAAAAACTTATAAAAAATCCTGATTCTTTTTACAAAGCTAAAAAAAGACCTTCAGGGCATGATATAAGCAATAAATTTGGCAAAGACAATGGCGGCGCAATACCATCAAACCTACTTCAGATACCTAACTCGGAATCAAATGGTACTTATCTCGGAGCGTGTAAAAAGCTAGCTATAAAGGGACATCCTGCTAGATTTCCATCTAAATTACCTGAATTCTTTATAAAATTTTTAACTGATCCAAATGATTTAGTTGTAGATATATTTGCTGGGTCAAATACTACAGGCTCTGTTGCAGAGACTGAAAAAAGAAATTGGATTAGCTTTGAAAAACAAAATGATTACGTAGCAGCATCTGTTTTTAGATTTTTAAACGAAAATCTAAACGATCAAGAAATAGACAAAATTTATAATAAAATACTAAACGATTCACAATCTTCTATAAATCTCCATCTTGAGAAAAAAACTAAAGATACCGTTACCGAAAAAAGTATGGAAACTGCATAAAATAACGCTTTCTTAATCTCTGGGCTATATGCTGGCCATAGGAATATAGAAAGGTCTTATCATGGCAAAACCTGATTATCGCGCCTATACAGTGCGCGAAACTGAAAAGGGCAGCTTTTGGGTCACCATTGGCGCGGCTTGGAAGTTTAAAGAAAGTGACGGCCTAAAAATCAAACTCGATGCGCTGCCCGTCAACGGTGAAATAATTCTACGCGCTCCGCAAGATACACCCGAAAATATAGAAAGCTAGGCTTTCGCCTTTTCCTTTCGCTGCCAAAACCAACGGCGGCGGGCTTGTTGCGGTTCTGGCTCTGGTGTCGTTATCAATTCGCGGCCTGTGTCGATCTCTGCGGCGGGCTTATACTCAAGCCGTAAATCAAGGCGGTCATGCGCTTTTCTTGCTTCTTCTTCGGCTCTCGTGAGGCGTTCGCGTAAATCTGCGATAGTGTCGGCTTGTTGCTGCCTCATCTGCTCCAGCAACTCAATTTCTCGGCTATTGCGGGGGGCTTCTTCTGGGGGTGCGTGGTGTGTCATTGACGGGGCGGCGCACTCCTGCGGGTACACTCTAAACAATTCAGCGGCATCTATTGAATAGCTGCCATCTTCGTTTTTTATTGCTGACATCTTACTGCTTTTAATGGCTCGGGATATAGTGCTTGCGCTCTTTCCCGTCTCTTTTGCTGCTCGATTTACTGAAAAAATTGTATTACTTGCCATGTATTGCACCCCGCGTCATTTGGTCATTGCGTAGTGTGTCATTGTAGTAGGTGCGCAACATTGCACAAGGGCGCGCGTTTAAAAGGGTAAAGAAAGAAGGGGATTAAATTTAAACCACCTGACGCACAAGCCGCCACACCCAACGCCTCACAAGTTCATGCACAAGGTTATGCACTGTTTCTGTGGATAAATGGCGCAAGGTGGCTATTTGTAGCCCTTAACGAATTTATAGCCTTTTTGAAACTGTGGAAAGTCGCGGAATTTAAAGGGCGGGGCGGTTGTGATGATGGCACGTTTAAAGCGGTAATCTGGCAAGTCTATTTTGTCGGGGCTGCTGTGCCACGGGTTCGGTAAATAGTCGCCTGATAACTTGGGGTCATCGTAGTAATTTATTTTCTTGGCTATGATCGGATAACGTACAAGTTCATTAACCCATAACAACATTTCATCTGGTGGCATCGAATTAATTTCGTTTGACGACATTAAAAGCCCTTCACGCTTGGCGCGTTCGGTTGTGGTGTTTTGCATCCTGTTTTTTGCGCGTGATATTGTGGCGAGGTCATGGCCTGATTTGTAGGCATCCATCAAATTAAACTTTAAATCTTCGCGGTTCGTGTGGTGGTGTTCGCTTATATATTCCTTGGTTGTTTTGCCTAAAGCATTACTAAAATATTGCGCCGTTTCATGGTGTCGCGGCCTTAATACTTGCAAAACTTGGCTACTTTCAAAAAATGTTTTTAATATCTCTTTGCCATATAAAGCCTCAATTTGCCCCATATCTTGCCATATATGCCAACATTTCAAGCCCTCACCTGATTTTAAAGTGATCGTTTGCACCAGTGCGGGAAATTTTCCAAGCTGGGCGGCCTCATCCATTAACATGGTAACGCGGCGGGCATTGGGTGGGGCTTTGGCCTTGTGAAGCATTAAAGACGAATAAAGAAGGCGCAAAACCGCCCCATATTGCCCTAAATATTCTGATTTCAAAGTGATAAAAACCTTTGTGGGATTCGCGCCTTGGCATACCTGCGAGAAGCTAAAATCTGGGCTATTACCGCCAAACATTCGCATAATAGAAGGAGACAATAGGAAAGAGAAAGCATTGCTTAATGTGCCAACTGTTCCCGAAAATTCACCCTGCGCATGTTTGCGATTATAAGCCAATCTTTTTCCTATAGCCCGTGTGATTGAACACGGCACACATGCCATAGCTTCGGCGTATTCCTCCCATCTGGGCGGGTCTGACTTCAAACATTCAAGGCGGGCGGCTACGTCTTCAACTGTAACAAAGCCTTTATAAAAAACCTCGGTTCTAAGTATTGCATAGGTGACTTCTTGCGCCTGTTCCTGAAAAAAACTGTGTTGACCATTGGTGACAATGTTTGACGCGAAAAAAAAAGCGTCTTCGGCTAGGGTAGGGGATGCAGTCACCAAACAATCAAAGGGGTTTAGGGTGTGTTGTGGTAGTAATCCATTAAGCGCGTTAAACGGGTTCAAGTAATAGGCTTTAATGCCTTTCTTGTGGTGACTGTTCAGCGTAACGGCTGCATTTTCCCCTTTGGGGCAATGTATAACCATGCTTTCATGTGTGTCTATGATTGCCCGCATAAGACATGCTGCACCTTTTCCAGTACGTGCGCCGCCTATGGTCATCATAGGCGCGTCACTATCTACACGTAACGCTTGGCCTTTCTCGTCAAAGCCAACAAAAACCCCGCCTGATCTGTGCAGGGGCTTTAATTCTTCGGCTGTGGCAAAACGTGCCGAACCGTGGCTATTCATAGCAAAAACCCTTTAAAGCCTGCATACGCTCCTCAAGGTTGGTGGAGTTCATTAATATTTCTTTTCTAACTGCTTCCTCTAAAAACATATTTTCTATTCTGTAACTATCTAAAAAGCCTACTTTTTCTGTAGCCTCCTCAACCTTTAACAATCTTAAATAATTTTCTTTGAAGACCTCTATTCTTGCCGCGTAATCATTGCCACCATTGAACTTTAGAATTTCATCGGCTCGTGATACCTTCTCTAAAATTGCCGTTTTTTTCTCTAAAAACGTCATATCTCTATAATTTTCTATCTCATCAAATTCTAGAATTTCTTGCTTTTGTTCGGTTTCTGATAATTGTTTGAATGGCGGCGGCTTTTGCTTTTTCATGCGCTGGCCTCCGTAAAATCGGTGAAGTCA
>Ga0209309_10003104_pt1 | contig 14571 bp, 24 predicted proteins | sample COGITO_mtgs_1204_2_FD_184807 | JGI IMG/M metagenome (GOLD analysis project Ga0209309, IMG submission 184807) | Pelagic marine microbial communities from North Sea - COGITO_mtgs_120412 (SPAdes) (version 2) | ecosystem: Environmental > Aquatic > Marine > Epipelagic ...
TCGGTAATGTAAACATTACGTTTATGTTCATCATATTTCATACTCTTTCCCCCAAAAATAAGATCCCACTGAGCATCAAATTCATTTTGTTTAACGCTAAGAGGTCTTGGTTTACTTCCTTTACCATTCATAAAGTGTTCTCTTCATTTTTACGTCAAGTTTATTTTTATGCACGTAAATAAAATCGTTTCTTGTTTTTTCAACAAGGCAAAAATCAAGATCAAGTAAAGTGTCTTTCACATACGTTTTATACTGTTTCGGCACATATTTGGCATGGGTTTCAATTATTAACACAGGTTTGTTTTTTTTAAGAGTATTCATTCCATATTCAACAAAAAAATGTTCGCTGTTTTCAATGTCTATTTTGATGAGGTCAATATCTTTAATACTGTTGTCTTCAATAAAGACATCAAATTTTCGGACGGGCACTATCGGTTTTTTTTCTTGACGGTATTCGAGTTGGGATGGAATAGGTACACTATGAGACCGCCCACCATATAACGCAGATTGAACTTCTTTTTTTCCATTAAAATCAGCAATTACACAATTATGATAAGTAATATTATCATGCATCCTGGTGTTAATTTTAGCGCAATTTATGAATGGCGGGTACATTTCGACTGCATGCACTTCTTTAAAATTTTTCGCTAGTATTTTAGAAATCGCCCCATAAGCAGAACCGAGATCAACACAAGTGTCAAATTTATCACACCACGCCATTCCTTTATGTGCTAATCCAAATTGCCAGGAATCTTTAACATGGGAAAACCTTTCATATCCATCATCTAGTTCGTCGTCTAGAAGACACCAACCATTAACTGTTTTCATTTAGCACCCACCATTCTGGCTGTTTTCGATTAGTCCATTTTCCTAAAGACTCTTTCGCCTTCATATAGTAATTGCGATAAGATTGTATTGAGTCTTCTGAAACAATGCAATCAGGAAATTGTTTCATCGCAGGGGGTGGTTCTGTAAATTTACCTGTATTTATATTATTCGGCGGCAACAACAAATAATCTGATAGTTTCCTTAATGATTCATGTTTCCGGTTGTATCGGTGCGTGTATTCATTACCGAGCGACAACCAAAGAGAATATAACCAATTATAATTTTCTGCAGAATGTCTGACCCAGATAGCAGAAGGGTGGTTAATATGACAAGCCAAATATAAGTTCGCATTTAACTGTTCGTCTGGGTGAAAAAATCTTTTAACAGATCGACCTGTTGAAGTCGTTCCTCTCCATAAAAATCCATCGAGGATTCTATGCGCAGTAGAAAGTAGTTGAGCATATTCAACACACATCTTACTTGAATGAGAATCGTTATGCATTTGAGCGCATAAAACAGGATCTTTATCTAGATAGAATATGTTCAACTTTCAAATTTCCTTTTTGTTTTTTTCTAAGATATGATTATACAAATGACCAAGAATTTCTTTTTGTTCGTGCGATAAACTATTATATAACTTTTTATCGCGTTTAGCAATCTTTCCTACTTTTCGTAACTGTTTTGCTTTTTTACCGTTCATATTGTTTTTAAGAACCTTTTATTTGTGGCGGAAAAATAATTTTTCGCGCCATGGCGGAAAAATAAATCGTGATGGTTAGTAGACTTTAACACGTAACCAAGATTTTGTAAAAAATTAGTTACGGGTTCTTTTGTTTCTTTAGTTGTTTCGACAACTATGGCGGGTTTATGTTCTGTAATTAATTTAGAACCTCCTTTCAGAACTTCTAATTCAGACCCTTCCGTGTCTATTTTGATAAGATCAATATAAGAAATCTTGTTAGAACTATCGTATATATCACAAAGCGAATCTGTTGTAATAAAACTATCTAGTTTTCGTACTTGCGTTTTAATCTTGGAAGGAGGTTCACTCGCCAGAGGATTTGTTTGTTTTAGTGTGGACAATCCGCTCCATTTATTATAGTAAGAAAAATTTGCAGACCCGATGAAATCAGACATTGCCATATTATAATATAATATGTTATCGAATTCAGAAGTGTTTGCCAATAAATGTGGAATTAATTTTTGATTCATCTCAACAGAGATTACCTGAGCAAAGTTTTTTGCATAAATTCTAGATACTGCTCCATATGCAGCACCAACATCAATAACACCACGAAAATATTTGCAGTACGACATAGAAGTATAAGCAACTCCCCTTTGCCAATTGCTATTTTTTGGCCACCACTTATACCCAGGATCGTCATCTCCTGGGAGGAGACTCCATTTATCTGTCATACTCTATCTCTGGTAGATATCATCAAGCAAATCAGAAAACTTTTCAACTTTTTCCATTCGGTTCGGCCAATAGATGTAATCTTTTTCTGGATTTGCTTTTAGGTTGTTTAGTAAGGGTTGGATTGCATTATAAAGTTCAGTTAATTTGTTATGTAAATCATACGCAGTGTTTGCCTTTGCTTGCGCTTCTTGAACCGCGTCAAGGTCTTCTTCAGTTACCGCAGTAAACCCAAAATCAAATGTATCGTTCGCCGTTGTCTTCATAATGTTAATACCATCCGTTTTGATAATCAATACGATATAAGTTTTTTATTCTTTCAACTATATCGTCCGTTACTTGTAAAGAAAGCGGTTTTTTTTTCGGGGGCGTTTTGTTTTCGTGTAATTTCAAAAGTGCATTTTTTTTATTTTCGTCAAACAACGGAACCTTTAAAATATCAAATATATGCTTTACAGCCAGATTAATATCAGTTAAATCATACACGAAATCGTATTGCTTTTTATCGCCATAGAAAAAAGTTTGCGTCAATAAATGCCAGTCCATTAACTTGCCTTGTTCAAGACTAGATACCACTTTTTCTAGAGAAGAGAATCCTTCTGCGGGGTAACTTCTTATAGAAGAATGATCAGTTCCCGATATTTTTTTATGCCTTTCTAGATAATCAACGCCTGAAAGAAATCTTTTTACAGGATCTCTTTTTATTGCGAAACGAATACTGTTTTTTCTAAACGGAGGATCTAATATATCGCCGTAGTTCCACCATTGTTGCTCTCTAAAATCGACCGGACCTCTATCGACATAAGTAAAGTTTTTTCTAATATTTTCGTCGAACGCCAAGGACCCTCCTAAGATATACTTCCAATATTCGTTAAAAAATACTTTGGAAGTTGTAAAACCGCATTTGGGTGCGTATCTAAGATCAACTATAGGATCACCAGGGACGGGGGAAAGGGTAGGAGAAAAATAATATATGTTTTTAGAACTCATTTTTTTTAACTTCCATCTCTTCGACTGCTCCTGTTACATCAGGAAAGTGTTGTGCTAATATATCCCATGCGATTTTTGCCACGTCCATATGTTCTTTCTGAGTACCATGACCCATTCGCAACTCACAGTAATGTACCCATGAGCGGAGAGTTCCGCTCATATACAAGGTGGTCTCAGTCAACCCCTCAGGCAACAGTGCTCTTGCTTGTTCTTTAGCAATACCGCTGTTTAGCGCCATCTCATAGTAATCCTTAGCAACTTTAGATACTTCTGCTTGCATCTCACTAAAGACCTCTTGTGCCTTCCTCTGACGCTCACTGTCGTCGTCTACAGTACTCAGTTGACGATTAGTAGGGTGCTGCTTGCGCGCTTCGCGTGAGGTAGTAAACGACTCGCTAATCGCATATCGCTGACTGAATTCCTGAAACGAAAAGGACCGATGCCGTAGAATTTGCCTAGAGATATCACGAGTCGTGGTAATCTCCATCGTTACACTGACCATCTCAAACGGAGACCAGTGACCCTCTTTGATCAGATATCCAAGCAACTTTTTTGCCGTCTTGGTGTTATTCTGATTTGCTGGATTACTTACCCGAGCGGCATAAGCGATTAACTCTGCGGCACTATTACATCCGGTGCTTGCACTCGGTGTTGTCATACCAACTAAACTAACCTTTGTTGTCATACTTACCATCCTCATATTCACCAAAAATACTATTGTAAGCTATTACTCGATGAAAAGCAAGTTTAAGTTCGGGGTCGTCTACATATTCCGCTTGTTCAATCAATTCCATTCGAATTAATTGTTCCAAAGAAGTGGGGTTAAAATCATCGCTACTTATCATAATAAAAAAGTTTCCTCTACTAGATCACGGTTTCTAAGATGCTCTTCTTCAATATCGTCTTTACTTTGACCGAAGTAAGCAACTGCTAAATGGTTTTCAATCATCAATTGATTAACGCTACGATATGCATCTGAGTGCCCATCATACACTATAAACTCTCCAAGGATTCTACCATATTTTCCTTTGGCGTCCTTATGAGTTTTCATAACACATTCTTTTCCGAGCATTGCTTTAAGGTATCTGCCCGCTGCTTTTCCGAATTTTTTCTCAACCAAGTCGCGGGTTCGAGACTCAGGAGTATCAATCCCGTAAAGACGAATGCGCTGATCAAGATACCAAACTCCAAATCCAAGATCAATATCGACATCGACAGTATCACCGTCAACAACTCTTTTAATTTTACATTTATATTCATGCATCTGTATCTTCCTGCTGTTGTTTATAGTTTCTATATTTATCGTCTGGGTTAAGTCCATAAGCAATACCAGAAACTCCGATTAACAATAACAAAATAACGCCGAGTACATTCATGAGAAGGTCCATTTTTAATTTCCTTTTCTTAGAAGGTTTTGCGCTGCAGCGAGAACCCAGCTGTCTCGACTAGGAAGGTGAAATCCAGTACTTCCGTCCCATCCTTCAAAATATTCGTCGAAGCGATCGCTGTAGGCGTCTGGGTTCTCCCTGAGGAGCACTGCCAGTTCTTTCGCGGCGGCGTCATATTGGTGGTCTGTCCAGATATTCTCGTCAAGAGCGTAGTAGAGACAACTGTGGACGAGCATCTGGAGTCTTCGGCGCTTTATGAGTTCCCCGATTTCTGTTTCGGGGTTGGGGAACTCATATATTGGATCGTGTTTTTTAGACACTAGAACTTCTTCCCGAAATCAATGTTAGACCAACCTTCACCATCGACCATCCAAGCAGTACCACATTTCTCGTTGACGATGATATCGCCTACAGAAACCGAATGCATTCGGGTGAACTTCTGAATGCAAGACCCTTCAGGACCATATCCATTACCAACATGAAACACGTCTTCAAGGGTATCAACACCGGTAACACGAGCAACCGATTCGAAGTGATCTTCCATCCAAGATTCATAGTTCTTAGATCCGCCCATGAACTTGACATCACGCTGGATTGCGATCTCAGGGAAGTCACCGAAGTCACCGTCCCAACCAACTGAATTCAGGTGGTTAGAAGCTTCGCTAGAAAGGTGAAACTGGTTGATTAAGTAAGTCATATCACGGTCCTTTTTTGCTTATACGATTATTATACCGTATTTTGCTGCAAAAGAAACCTTTGCTAAGTTATTGATTTTTCTGACGTTTTAACCAAGATTCTTCAGATCCTGGGTATCTCCACGCCCAAATAGCCACGGCAGACATGAATCCACCTGACCACAGAACAGCAGTAAGATTGTATGTGGTGAACCACAGGAAAGCGATGGAGGATGACATCACCAACACCATGGCGTATTTCATCCGTTGAGGAAAAATGCGTTTTTCGACCCAATTTGTTAGGAACGGTCCAAAATGTTTGTGGTTATACAACCAATCGTGCATTTTCTGACTAGATTTACTGAAACAGTAAGCAGAAAATACCAGAAAAATAGAGAAAGGTATTCCTGGAGTGACGAATCCAATATATGCCATTCCTAGTGAAAGCATGCCTGTGACATACCATAACGCTTTTTTAATACGGGAATTGCTGACGCTTGAACCTTGTGACATAATCTTCTTCTAGTCCTAGTGATACCATCACATTTTTGCTGTTAGTGTTTTTTAACTGGTTATCACAGTACTTAGTCAAAGCAGTATTGTAGGTTTGCACAATATTAGGAAAATGATTTACTTCTTTTGCGTCAACTTCTGAGAACCAGGAGTGTAGATTTTCTCTACCCATGCGACATAGATTCTCGATTTCTTTGGGTTCGTCTGTGGCACCTGCTACTACCATATGATTGGAGAATATTTCTTTTGCCCATGGCGGTAGTTCTCGTTCTCGCTTTGGAATAAATGGCGCGACTGTCTGCTTGAACTTTTCGAATGCGATTGATGGCAGTAGTTTACCCAGCGTGGGCGACATGTCATGAAAACATCCGGTCACCTTGTTCTTACCCACAATGACATCAAATCCGTAAATGGGCATGGGAAAATTGGGTTTAGCAAAGCATGCAACATGCATCATCCACATTTTCTTTTCTGCTCTCATATCAATGAGTGAGATGTGTGCTAGATCTACTTTGTTTGATCGATAGACTTTGTTGATGTGATTACCTGTTGATGGTAAATTGACGCTATCAACAGGGAGACCACAAAATCCTTCCATCATGGTGGACATGCAACCTTCGAGTTCTATAAAATGGTCCCAAATCATGTGACTGCTATCCATGCTGTGCGTTCGTGTAATTCTTTGGAGATGGCAATATGCCACTTGAATCCTACTTTGACTTCGTGTACAAATTGCTGATAAAATGGTGCGTTATAATCTTCGACAATACGTTCTCGAATATATGCGCGTTTTTCTACGATATCATCAAACTCATATAAGGTTGACGTGTCGGGGTAGCGTTTCTTCATGATCTGCCCTCCGAACATAAACCCCATGTAGTTGAGGTAAATATGCGCGTTTATGTTTTCGCAGATATTTTCGAGATACATCTTATAACCCATCGTCATCATTGGGGGATATCCCATACTGAGTTGTGCGGGTTCACCAATACGACCAAACCGTGAATGATTCAGACGACCAAGGTCTTTATCAATAGCAGATGATCGTTGAAATCCTTCGGGTACGTGAGGGTCGAGTATATCGAAAATGATTCTGTTGGATGCGAGATAATAGGCACGTTCTGTATCAGTGTGCTTGCCTTCAAACATTTTGACATTGAACGGTAATGCTTCGAGGGCATCATGGAGAGACCTAGTTGCTTCTTTGATTGTAGACATCAATGGTTTCCAGTAATTTTTTAGTGTGCCGGTCTCGATGCTCAATGAAGACCTGGGGTTTGCTATTATCTACTGCAATTATGGTAACGAGTTGGGTAATAGGAATTCCGGTACGCTCTTCCCACATGATGGCATATGCTGCTTCTTGACAGAAATATGATTCGATCCATTTACGATATTTGGGTTTTTTACTGGTTTTGTAGTCGATGATTGAAATTTTCCCGTCAAACTCAGCAACACAGTCAACACGCCCAGCAACACCAAGATGATCAGAGTATAATGGAAGCTCTTGTCCGAACACTCTTCCGATTCGTTCACTTAATATATCCTTAACACCTATCACCGAGGCAATGATATCGGGGGTGTAGTTATTTTTAATTGTTTCCCACTCAACATTATCCACAAAATTTTCTAATGCTTCGTGAACGGCGGTTCCTCTTCTAGAAGCACGAACGGAAATTTTATTTGCTTCTTCCTCTCCAATTCGTTTTCGCCAAGCGTCGATAGAGTCTTTAGACAAAACTCCAAGAACGGTTGTTATTGACGGATACGCTTTTCCATCAGGGGTGTTGTATTTTCTTCCGGTTGATTTAGTTTCAGCAACTAGATCATCATACCCTAAGTCAACTTTCTCATGTACAAACATATAATCCTACAGTTTAAAAAAATCTTCGGTTGATATTGTATCTAAACCATACTGTTGAGTAGGTTTTTTCTCTGGTTCAGATTGCAATTGTTTTTTATTGATAGGGTCATTGTATACCTTTATTGAGACATTGTCAAGCTTGGGTATTTTTAAAGCATCATGATTGTGATGTAAAATAAATTCCGTGTTTGGAAACTCATTAAACAATCCGGTCCAAACGGGTCTCCATATGTTTAATAATCTATAGTTGTTAGTGTCGGTTCTGTCACTAGAAAGATATAAGTCGGTTACTGAACGCATATTAAAATCAAATAGAGTATCGAACCCGTAAAGATTAATAACATCTGCTTTGTGTTTAGAGCAAGCATAATGAACCGCCATGTGTCCGCAGTTAAAATTAGTTGCTGCTTGAGGTGTACCGACTTCGCCACAATATGAAGGAACTGTTAAATAGAATTCTTTGATATTAGATGCATATTTTAAATAGAAAGATGGTTGCCCTTCCATCCACATTTTTGGTCTATTTCCTAGCACCCACATATACTGATCGATTGAGATGGAACCGTCAGTAAGAGCTGCCATCATTTTAAAATCAACCATTACAGTGGCATACACTAATTTCGACGGAACTTCAAACGGCGGCATATTACACAATAGGGTTTTTCCGTTTCGTTTTTCGTTTAGGTAATAGACTGCTTTATCGCCGTTGCCTAATATATGCCACTCTCTCATCCCGATTTCTCATTATACATTAATTTTTGGATTTCAAGTTTGCCTTTATATCCAGTCCAATGCATTGCGATTTTATCTGGATTGTTTTGACCGTCTAACAATTGAATTCTTAACCAATTATATTTGTTGTTTAAATTTTCAATAAAACGCAAACGATTAATCCCTTGTCCAACCATTTCATGTAGTATTTCTTGATCTCCTACTTTAGCATTTAATCTACACTGCACTTCCCAGTCTAATAGTATCTTTGGTTTGTCTTTGAATGCCACAACACCTGAGTTGTGCCAAATTTGTTTTCTTCTTTTAGACCAAGGTTTATCTTCAACCATACTTAGTTTTTCAGCAACCACAGAATCAAACACGCCGGACATATCGCCTAGTATATGTATGTCAGTATCGATCCAACAGGTGTATTTAGAAGGCGAATTAATCATACATTGAGGTTTGAGAAACCAACCATTTGTGTTCTGTTTATTAACATTAACAACTTCAGCAATACCTGAAATATGAACCCAGGTTCGCATTTCCGGCGAAATTCCGAAATCAGCAAACAATAACGGTGTGTTGTTATGCTTCATATAATGTTTGACAAACCAAGGAAGCATCCACTCAGTATTACTATCGCACCCAGTTATAAACGCTTTATCGTACACGAAGAACCTCGAACGGTTGTTTTTTTAATACAGAATGTTTGAGTTCACAACCTTTTTCTCTTTGTATGGTCGAAAAACTATCTCTCGCTTCTGCTGGCCATGGATAAAATTCTTGCAACCAAGGAAAATAATATGTTCTCAAGAACACATCAGTTGGTCCTGCTAGAAGTTTTGCTTTCTTAATAAAGGCAGCGGCGCCAGAAGGTTTTATTCTATATGCATGCGCTCCTGGAAAATACTCTTTTGATGTTAGGGGGTTGACGCCCAAAGAAGCAGGATAATGCCACTGTCCATAACTCGGTTTTCCTAAGTTTATGCACTTGTCGTATCGAATAACATCGGGCAAATTATTAACAACTACCGCATCGTGTTCGAATATTTGATATTCTTCATTCTCTTCAAAACATTTTTTCCATAAAGAATAATGCGATAAAAAAGCAGACATACAATTCTCGCGAAAAGACCACTGATCTACAAAATATTTTGCAATCAATTTTTCTTGTTCAAAAATTTTATCGGGATTATCCTTTGGCGTTATTGCTGGAAACATTTTAGTCCCAGGACAACTGGCGATACAGCGTTCTGCTGATTTAACAGATTTGGGTTCGTCCATTATTGTTATAACGTAAGATTTCATTTTGTAGTCGTCGAGGTTGTTTTCTGTATGATGGTTGCATAATTAGTCAGGCAACCTAGTGTGTGCGGCATCATTTGATTGCACATAATAGCATCATTTGGCCATGCTCCAAAATGTCGAGTTAATTCTATCAACGTTCTTGCTGCTATAGGGGTTATATAGTACGCAGAATTACCAGGAAGTCCTTGCGGTATCTGTTTGTTGTCATCGACGTAAGGGCATCGTGCAATTTTAATATCATTCCATCGATCTTTATGCAGCATATTATGATACACATTAGATAATCGAGTTGCTCCTCGCGGATCATTCAGCGATACGATATTAAATTTGCCATCAATATCTAACTCGTTTAGATCTAGATGTCTGGTGAATAGAGCATCGTGCTCAAATATCATGAAGGGTTCTTCTGTCTCTGCACATTTATACCACAACAACCAATGCGATAAGAAACATGCCATGCGTTTCTTAGGGTCAGCAGTTTCATATGCAGTTTTGTATAACCCGCTCTGAATATCGAGATGCCCCTCAGTCCAAGGGTAGTTCCATTTGAGACCACGATTGAAAAACCCAGACACTACATCTTTTGGTTCTGCTGCTTTAAATTTTTCGATAGTAAATTCGTTTTTGTAATGATTAGAACTATCGATCAACCTGTCTGCTGCTTCGAACGACTCTTTGTTATCTGATAATGTGATTACTTTTGCTTTCATTGAAAATGCCATGTTTTTAATTTGTCGCTTCTTTTGTTTTCTTTAGATATATTTTTTTCTTCTCTCCATTCCCTTCCCATATCAGCAAACGTGCCAGTTAAATTTAAATACTTTCCTAATGCAAACCTATCGCCATACCGAGCAGTTGCGCAACGCCAAATATGGATCTCGGGATCATCTATCGTAAAAGTATCATTGTAGCGATTTTGTATATCATCAAAGAAAAACTTTTTGGCCACAAAAGGGTTTCCGTTCAGTTGATTTCGAATACCCGCTATAATAAAATCGTTTTTAGAATTAGGCAAATCTATTATTGCTTGAACGAATTTTTCTTGATTTTTAGCAAATTTCCAATCGTCCTCTAACCAAAAAAATAGATCGTTTTCTTCTGGTGTAAATGAAGTGTATAAATTTTTTGCTGCTACTTTAAAACTACCTGAGTTTGACAAAATTAAATCTGTATCGTGCGGCAAACTTTTAAAGTAATCGATTGATTCTTCATATTCCTGCTGCCCTAATACATTATCAATGTTGACGTGGAGTTTGATTGATATTTTTTCTGACAGGATATCTAGTGTTGGTCCAAGTGTTTGTACGTGCAGTTCCTTTCTGGGTGTTGCCGTAGTTATAACGTGAAGTTTCATCACATTCCCCAAGAGGTGCTTAAATATGTTTCATTAAAAGAAACCGGACTGGGACTAATGTATTGCACTTTCAAATTATGTGTGTTCAAAATAAAATCGGATTGATCAATCCCAATACTTAATGCCGTGTCTAACATCTTCTTTGCTGCGGTTGGCGTTATAGCATATGCCGCAGTCCCAGGAACCATATAAGAAAACTCCCATAAGTTTGATTTGTTATATACTAAAGGATAGTCTGAATCGTTTTCAAGATTGCTGTATTCGTTTTTCATTGGAGAACAATACCCGCGCATTCTTTTAGGATACTTTTTATTGGTGAAAGCGTCGCTCATATTCAGAATTAAATATTCGTCAAATTTGTAATCTTTTGCATCAGAATTGCATATAACATCGTGCTCAATAAAACACATAGTCTCATTAGTATCAACAACCTTTTTCCAAAAATATAAGTGGTTAAAAACGCACGCTTCTTTTGTTTCCCAGACTGGATCATTATCGTTTCGCATCATCCAGAGTCTGCCGTTCTTAATAAATTTCACATTAAAATCGTTACGAATTTTTGATCCTTTCGTTAAATTTTTTAAATCGTTTCGTGTGATGCCTTCTTGTAATTTTAAACTCCAACCTTTTTTTGCTTTGAAAGATTTTAGGGATTGTTCTGCCATTTGTTTAGACTTTGGCAACTCAGGCGTGTATACTATTTGTCCTTTCATATAAAGTCGCCTAATGTCAGCATATTAAAAATTTGTTGTTTATCCATTAACGGATTGCTGCTTGAGAAAGCGCCTTCTTTCATAGGTTTTAAATGCGAATATTCTGATATAAGGTCCGTGTTGCCAGAAGGCAATATGACATAGTAGTCTTCGTCATATTCATAAGACAGTTTCGATTCGTCTGACGAAACGAGAACTTCATGTAATTTTTCACCAGGACGTATCCCCGTTACGATCGTTTTAACATCAAACCCTTCTGACAAAACTTCGGCCATTTCTGTAATCAAACATGCCGGCATATTCATAACAAACGTCTCGCCGCCTATGCTTTTTTCTGTTGCTTTGAATATTAACTTGATAGCAGATTCTAGTGTTAGAAAAAACCTAGTCATTTCGATATGGGTAATTGTAATAGACCCGTTTTTAATTTGTTCTTTAAACAGAGGAATTACGCTGCCGTTAGAACCCATAACATTACCGCCGCGAACGCAGACAAAATTAGTATCGCCCCAGTTGTTTGCGTTTATTGTTATTTTTTCAGCAACTGCTTTAGTCATACCATACAGATTTACTGGTTCAACTGCTTTGTCAGAACTTACATCAATTACTTTTTTAACTTTGTTTTTTACAGCGCATCTAGCAATATTTCTCGTTCCGTCAATGTTTGTTTTAATTGCCTCTAATACATTCTCTTCGCAAACAGGAACGTGTTTGAGCGCCGCTAAATGAAACACATAATCAACGCCAACCATTACATCAGAAACTGCTTCAATGTCTCGCACGTCCCCTAGAACATATTTTATTTTAGGGTTGTTAAATTTTCTTGACATTAAAACCTGAGGAAGTTCTCCTCTTGAAAATATAATTATTTGTTTGGGGTTGTGCTCTAGAAGCATTCGCGTTAGAGTCTGCCCCCAAGATCCGGTTCCGCCTGTTACTAATATAGTTGTACCTTCAAACACGTACCTACTCCATAATGTTTTTATTAGGGTTTGCTCTGTAGTTAGAAGTGTCTAATGACACTTTTTCCCAAATTTTTTGATTTATTGATTTTTTCGTTGCTGGGTTCATCGGGTGCCATTGATGAAAAACATGATGGTTTAACTCCCATTGTATTTTCAATCCAAGATTTTTTATTCTGTGTAACAAATCGTTATCATCGTATCCCCACCCGTCGGCATATTGTTCATCAAAACCATTTATTTTAATTAAATTTTTCCTGCTAATTGCACTACAAAAATGATAAGGATAGTTTCTATAGTTAGGATGGTTAATCCAACCGTGAGATGCCCACGCTGAGGACACTTTTCTGTCTGATCTAAACTCTGCACCAGAATGTAATATAGGAAGATCAGATTCATCGGTTTGTCTTGTTGGGAAAACTAAATAATTTTCTTCATTCAGATTAGAATCAACTTGAGTTAGAACGTCTGAGCTCCAACAGCATTCAGGGTTTGTAATTATAATTTTATCACCTTTGGCATTAGAGAATCCGTGATTAAATGCTATTACAGGGTTAGCACTCCATGTTTTTTTCTCAAACGCGTCTTGCAATTTAAATACTTTAATAGGCAAATCGGTTTCGATTAATGATGGGTCTTGTTCAGGGTCGCTGAAATCGTCGACCACAACGATTTCAAAATCTGTATGAGAAGTTTTTGCTATAGTTTTTAAAGTGTGTTCTAGCAAAACCTTTCTGTTATGATATGCCATTACTATAGAAATCAAAAGAACACCGCCCTGTGTTTATCTTCAGAAATCAATTCTTCGGAAGGTCTTTCGCTCGTGTAGTAATACAGAATTAAAGATTTTCTTGATACGTTTTCTGGACAATTCAAGGGTTCTGGGTGTCCGTGAAAAGAGAAGTCATCTGTTTGAAAAATAACAGCACGATTCCAAATCGGTTTTATTTTTACTTTGCATTTGTCAGGAGTGTTCTCATCTGTTTTAGACCACAACTCTAAGTTTCCGCCCCAACCGTCTTCCCACTCTTTGTTCAAATACACTATTAAATTCAACCTTCGATGTACTTTCATAAGATCATGCCAGTTACCGTCAGCATGTACCGCTAAACATCCCCCACGGTTTATTTGATTAAACCCTCCGCCGGTTAAATAGGGATCGGGAATTATTCCTTCAATCCCAGTGTACTCGGTTAGTTTTCTTAAAAAATCTCCGCTGTTAAGGTATTGGATAACTTTTTTAGTGCCGCCAGGGATTTCTGAATCAAATTTCCAATCTGATCTCCACTTTACCTGCACATCATTTTCTTCGCGCTTATCCCAGTTCTCTTTATCGGCGCTGTCAAAATCCTCTAAAAGAAGATTCGCATAAAAATCTGTCAGAAAATTGTCTATTACAATGTGTTTAAAAGGATCAGTAACCATAATCTATTTTTTGCATTAGTATGTTGATAACGATTTCAGAAACATTTCTAACTTCGTATTCTTCCGGTATAGTCCAAGCAGAAGACATCTTTTCAATGTTGGCGTATGCTTCCAATATTTTATTTTCTTCTAACCCACAAACAATATTAGAACCCGCTAAAACTGTTTCCATTCTTTCTGTTGAGTTTCTGATAGTAATACACGGTTTACGGAAAATACACATCTCTTCTTGAACCGTTCCCGAATCTGTAACAGCAAACTTGCATTTCTGTTGAAGTCGAGCAAAATCAGTAAACTTAAAAGGATCACATAATAATATATTATCTGATACTTTGATGTCAAATTTATTTATCTTGTCTCTTGTTCTCGGATGACAACTAAAAATTACTTTGTATTTCTCAGAAATTTTTCCTAAACAATCAAA
>Ga0209309_10003106_pt1 | contig 14568 bp, 19 predicted proteins | sample COGITO_mtgs_1204_2_FD_184807 | JGI IMG/M metagenome (GOLD analysis project Ga0209309, IMG submission 184807) | Pelagic marine microbial communities from North Sea - COGITO_mtgs_120412 (SPAdes) (version 2) | ecosystem: Environmental > Aquatic > Marine > Epipelagic ...
CTGTCTGTTGCTCCTTGGCTATTTACACCAAAAATGTCACAACTATCGATAGTTGGACTAGTTGATGAAAGTGTAATTACAAAGGCATCACATATAGTATTTAATGAAGTGTCGGTAGTTGATTCAGAAGAAACCATAAAATCATTACAGTCATGTGTTGGTGTGATCCAAATATATTGATCTACTGTATACCCTGCTGCCACATATCTTGCGTAATCAACATCATCTGCGCTAATTTTCCAAAAGATTAATGATTTTCTTAATTCATTATCACTTAGGGTTAAATTATCGTTTTGGCCAAATATTCTCCAACCGGCAACTGTTTGCTGAGAATACAGCAAGTTGTAATCCATCTCGTCATGAGTCAGGGGCCTACCTAACGTATGCGGATGCAGTGGGAACCACTTTCCATTAATTAAATTTCTATGAAGACCGTGGATAAAATTATAATTTTCTATGTTGCCGCTATGCATATTGACACTTTTCTTTTTTTTATATATTCAATTTTATATCGCCTTCTATTAAATATCGTAGTTTTGCGTTAGATAATAATACTTGTTGATAAGTTCAGTGTAATAATCATTTGAAACTATTTCTATGTAGTCGCATGGATTTACATAATTACCCTGCTTTTGAATATAACTTTCACATACATAATTGTCTTTAAGAAAAACTAATCTTGAACTACCTTCAAATACTGCCTGAATCTTTTTTACACTCATATTATTTAGATAAGACTGTTTACCTGATTCAAAATCTTGTCTTAAATTATTAACAAAAATAGCATATTTTGATTCCTGTTGTGTATTAATGTCCTTAATATAAACACTAAATGATAAAAGATTCCATATACTTTCTTGTCCTGTACCACAATCACACTCCGGATCAAAATGATAATAGCCAAACTCAGAGCCAATAAAAGCCCTTAAATCAGCTAGATCCTTAAATCTTTGAGTTGTCTTAGTACCATAAAAAGCATGTCTATTAAATAAAATTTCAGTAACTTTACCGTCATTATCATTTACATATTTAAGAGCTTTGTATGCACTAACTAAGGAGATTCTATCAAAAATCATTACTTATTTAGTATATTTGTTATTATATATGCAATCACACCAACAGCCGTGGTAAATATTGTCCAAAATATTTTAGTGAAATTACCTTTCCATTTAACAAGATCTCTGTGTTCTTCTTGTAGTTTGTCTAGGTCCTTTTTTTGTCTTTCCCATTCGTTTCTGAATTCAGTGTTCTTTCTAATTTCAACAATAGCACCGTCAAATGGGTTTAATAACTTGCTCTTTAACTCTGACATATCAGATTTCATATCGTTCTGATTATCAATAAGTTGTTTAATAGACCCTTCTAATTGAACATAGCTCGGGTCTTCCATCTTATTTTTAAGAGCTGAAAAAGCTTCTAGGAGTTCCTTTACTAATTCACTATTTGATCTATTATCTGACATGCTATTATTGTTTTTTTAGTCTAAGCTGTTCTTTAATCCACAGTTTACCTAATGGATTTTCGATAGGTGTTGCCATATGTTTCCCTATTTGCTTTTCTACTTGTGTTAATATGTCTCCTCCGTATTCAGAATTATCAACAATTAACATTCTATCTGCACCGAATAATTTTTGGAATTTACCTAAATTATCTTGTACCTCTTTCCACATTTTTTTAACCATTTTATCATCAAGTTTACGCTCTCTCATCTGGTTTCTTTCTAATGCAACATCTAACGATGTATTAACAAACACCATGTAAGTATCATAACCCATATCTTTATAAAGCTCTCTATGACCTCTGATTTTATTATAGTCTTTACCGGTACCGTCAATTACTTGACCTAATCTATTGGTTATGTAATTATCTTGGAATTTCTTAGTAATTCTTTTAGCTTTATCTCTAATAGTCATTACTTTTGCCCATTCTTCTGGATCTGTTGCTAATTTTGCCAAATCAGCTGGACTATAACCAGCATCTTTAAGTCCCTTTTCAAATGCATTGTCATTATTTACTAATTTAAGTCCAGTAGCATAAGAAACTGAACTTACCGCGCCTTTTGGAAAATCAAAGATTTCTGTGGCAACATAAGATTTACCTGAACCTGGTCCACCGGCCATAAAAAAGGCTTTTAGAATTCCTGGATCATAAACACCTTCCTGTATAAAATCTTCGAATAATTTAACGTATTTCATAATTTTTAAACTTATTTATACTCTATATATCAAAATAAAAAAGGAGGTACCTTTAAAAAGCACCTCCTTTTGGTTATTATTTTTGGTATACTATTAATTTTGCCAAATCATAACAGTTTATTATTGTTTGTTTTATTAATAGTCTTTGTGACCTCCATTGATTCTTGCGATCTCATCATACTCTCTTCTAGAATAATTTGATGAATCGCCCGAAATAGAGATACCAGAACTTCCACCCCAATTTAGTTTAGCTTTAGTTAGTCTTTGATCAATATCATCTGAAATATCATCAGGTGCATCATAACCTATAACAATATCGATTTCATTCCATTTAGTAACTAACATTACAGTAAATGGATATTTTGATTTGCTTAATACTTTAACTACTTTGTCAAAATACTTTTTATCTACCTTTGTCTCATTGACAAATTGTTCAAATAATTTTACTTGTTTCATAATCTTTATATTAAAAGAACATGGCGTTCCAGGTAATACCTATCGTCGCTTCTCTTTCTCCTTTTTTAGGTTTTTTGCTATTGTATTCGCTTTTAGTTTCTGAGGTAATTGCAACCCATTTTCCACCTTTCTTTTTAACATCAACTAAAATACTTCTATTAGTTGAAGAATAGTTGTCAGAAAATTCTTGACCAATTGCGTTTTGAAGATCTTTAATCTTTGAAGGGTCCTGCTCTGCCATTGTATATGCAATTGCCTTTCTGTCAGATGCTGAAAGAGCTTCGATCATTGCTGATTCAATTATTACCGATTCAAAATCACCAGGTAATCCTCCGTACCATCCAGATTCTTTATTACTAGGAGTTCCTTCACCATAAATTCTATCTAGAACTTTAACGTCCATTATAACTTCCCAGGATTTAGTCTTAGAATCCCATCCAAAATCTTTTTTAATTGAACCCTTTTCGTCTTTAATAAATTCTACAAAACCAGTATAATCATCTTCGTCTTTAAATGCAAGACCAATAGTATTCTTAGCTTCAGTAACTAAAGATTCAGAAAGACCTTTAGTCCAGCTAGAATCTATTTTATATCCATCTAACCATTCTTGAATTTCAGCAAGAGTATCTCTTTTAATTGTAGTGATTGCATTAGAGTATATGCTGGCACCCTTCTTCATTACATCAAGTTCCCATCTTTTTTTACTGGAAACATATTGTAAGTCGTATCCTTTTCCCGTTTTAGGATCTGTGTAAACTGCTGAAGTTTTACCTTCGTTAACTACTGATTCCTGAGTTGCTAGATCCTTTTTGATCTCAGCATCTTTAACTGATTTAAGTTTAAATCCAGGTTCCATTGCCAAATAATCATATATGATAACGTTAATTGATCTTGGGTGAATTCTGAATTCATCAGCCATTTGTTTTACGGACTTTTCTTTATAAAAAGATTTAACTTTCTTTTTCCAAAAATCAAAATATTTGTGAGTTACGGGTATTTTTTCGTACTTTTCGTACTTTTTATTATCAGCCCAATGGATCTTTTCGTTAACTACTGCTTCATTTTGAGCATCTGCCCATGCAATTTCCCAATCATCAATATCAAACTTGTAGAATGCTACTAAATCTGCGATTTTATCATTTGCGCTTGGATCATCTTCTCCTCTTTCAACTTCAGTAACATCATAATAGTTATTATTAATAAATGTTGCAAGATCTTGTTCACTAGGTCTTCTACCTAATTTAGCAATTACTTTCTTAACAGTGTTGTATTTACCAACATCTTCTCTTTGTTCGTTGATAAACTCTTCGAATGTTCTTTTAATATTCATAATGTTATTGTATAATTGTATATATTTTATTCTATTTTACGAGAATATCGCCATCGTAAGAAAATGGACAGACCAAAGAATAACCCCGCAATAAAGTACATAACGAAATTGGCGCGCCACAGACTTCCAGTCACTTTCGTCAACCAGTACTGTATTACGTCGAATCCAAGAGGATTGAAAAATAAGGCTATCATCATGCTCCACGTTGCTAGCTTTAGTGTTAAGTTTTTCGATATGGCCACGACTGTCTCCTTCCATATTAATTAATATACATATTCAATTCAAACTTATCTACACCTCTATTATAGATTTGTACATGTAAAGCCTTCTTTTGCTCTTTACCATTTTTGTAAAGTGTCAATGTATCTTTTTTTGTTCTGCCCTCATTTGGTTTAAAGAAAGCGTCAACATACGCATTGCCATATTCTTCAGCATCTAATTGATATCCCTTTGAATTAGCATAAGCCTCAACTGCATTGATAGCACTTGAATATAAGTTATGATAAACCGGGAAATCTGATTTCTCGTTTACAAATGATTCAAATAATTGTACCTTTTTCATTTTTATGTATTCTATTTAAAGTATGCTGTTACTGTAACCCAATCATCGTTATAATCACCGGTCTGTTCTGCATTAATCTTCTTAGGATTTAGGTTTTTATTGCTTAAGAAGTTTTTAGTCCATCTTTCAGCTGTACGCTCATCTGTATTTTTAAATTCAAATGATAAACTATTATCCCAATACATAATAGTGTCAGCTACACCATCTCTTGGATAATTTCCTTTTCTATTTTGGTAATCATCAGTTTCAAGTGCTTTAAGCTTGTCTTCTAGAGTTTCAACTTCTACAATTTCAGCTTTTTTGTTGCCGGCACCTGATTTCCATTTAATAAAATCTGAATCATTAGCCATCTTATCAATAACTTCTGCATAAAAATTACCAAGTACCTTCTTAGATTCTCTTTTTAGAGCAGAAACTGCACCAGGAGCCAATGTTAAATAGGTATAAAATGCCAATGAACTTTCAACTTTAGTCCAGTGTTTTTCATTTAGATATTTTTTGGCTGTACTTAAAGAAACAACGTATTGCCACTGTGTATCTCTATCACTGTCCTTTGAGTTACCATAAGGTCTAATAAAACCTTCACCAGTACCATAACTACCCATGTCTTTTGAACCCATATTCTCACCAAAGATAACATATCCATTAAGAACTTGTGGATCACCAAATAGTTTAATTGCAATATTACCGGTTGAGTTTGATCCCCAATAAATTGGCTTTAGATAACCTTTAACGTTAAAATATTTAAAAGGAATCAATGGGTGCGCAGAGTAGTGATAACCACCATCTTCAAAATAACCATTGATATATGGATTATTGCTATAACCCGACTCTTTCATAAATTGCTTATACTCTTCGGTTTCGGGTGCATCTTTAATAGCATTGTGAAAATCATACACCGTTACTATTTTTGGATTAAGCTTTTCATTTAGAGAATGTGCAGTCTCAACAAATTGTTCGAATAATTTAATTTTTTTCATCTTATATGTGTTTTTTAATCCATTCTTCAACATGCTTAACAGCACTATCAAAAACTCTATTTCTATTATAATTTAAACCAAATGAGTTAAAGTATTCTTTAACTTCATAATATGCTGGTTCAATTTCTTCTTTATTAGCCACCTTATCTTCTATATGTGAAATAACTTCAGCTGCATAATATTTAGACTGCATAAATAAACTATCATATCCACCACTAAACGTACTGTAAAAATCAGATCCATAAAACTGTTTAATATGAGCACCAAACTTTTCCATATTCATCCAATTACCTTCGTTAAATAGGATCCAAAGATAAGCTCTGGTTAATTGATCATCGTTAGCTAAACCGTAAGAAGCAATCTTCTTAGAGGCAGCTAAAACTTCAGATGGAAATGGTAATTTACCATTGTCTTTTTCCCAACCTTCAATATCTCTTTTAGTGACATATCTTTCGTTGACAAATTGCTCATATAGCTTAATATGCTTCATATTACCTTTTGTTCTTTTATTTCTGATCTATTGACATGTATTCAGAGTCTCTAATCTCTAAATTGTTATCACCAACAGCGGGATCGAAATCACCATAAATAACATCATTGCTATTTGCAAGTGGAGAATTCATCCACCCAGTCTTGTCAATCTTTTTATAAAGCCTGCTACCATCAACATCATCCATAAATCCAACGTTAATTACCAATTCATATCCAACAAATAGTTCGCTAGAACCTTCACGGTTTAATTTATTAACTTCATCGATATGAAATCCTTTAGCAAGATTAGCTGTTACGAATAACACCGAATCCATACTCTTTGCTCCCTTTTTAACATCATCTAAGATAATCTTTTCAGCATCCTTTTGGAACTTAGCCCACTCTTTATTAATTTCTTCTAGAGTTGCTTCGGCATCTCCTTCATATTTTACTCCTGCGATTTCTTTTTTAAAGGCTTGCATTACTTTACCTACTAAGCCCTTTGCCGCATAGGGCCCTGTCATTCTATAAACTTTTTCGTTTATGAATTGTTCAAATAGTTTAATGTGTTTCATTTTATTGTTTATATTTTTTTTTTATATTTATTTTTTATAGATTCTTTTTACAAAATCTTCAATATCATTCTTATCATATCCTAATAAACTACCAACATATCTTGCTTCTTCAGGAGTGTCGTCACTTAAATAACCCCCATGATCTGATGCGTAATCTGCAAGTTTTTGTGCCATCTTTTTATCAGTCTTATATAAGACCCATGCCTTTCCCTCCTTTTTATTCTTAACCTCTATAGATTTTAAACCTTTTGATATACCATAATCCATGGCCTCAATTTCAGATTTATTATTAGGGGCGTATAGTGGATTATTCATAGTAGATATAAAAGCAACTTCTCTCTTACCATCAATAACAGTCTGTACTCCGTTCATTGTATCATACGCTTCAGAAGCTTTAATCTTTTCAGCAACGAATGCTTCGAATAATTTTACACGTTTCATTTTTTATAGTTTGTTTTTTAATTCTTCAATAAATCGCATGTAGTTGTGTTTACCATATTCATCTCTAAGTATAGTAGCTACTGCATCTGCAAAATCTTTATAAGACATTGAGTCATCAATCTTAATCATTGCTTTGTCAATTTCTTTTGCCAATGCATCAGATTCTTTAGATTCTACAACATAATCATATTTTGTTAAGATAGGTTCGATGGCAGCGGCAATAGCATCTTTAATTTCTTCTCTCATTTTAACATTGCTCGAAGCACCGAAGGCTGCAGGAACCATTTTCAATAAAATGTTTCTCATAATGATCTTCATCTTTTCATTAACTTCACTCTCGTGTAATTCATGAAAACCATCATTAGCTTGTGTGATATAGTTCTCAGCATTGGTGATGTGATTTTGAATCCAACCTGGAAGATCTCTTTCCATTTCACCCACCTTTTCTTGAAGTTCCAATGCAGCATCGCAAATATTTTGCAAAGAAGATTGTGCCATAGCTACTTCATGATCTTGTGCCTCGAAAGTCATTTTAAAATTCTTATCGAATCTTTTGACAAGTTTTAATAATTGAGTTTGTGGCATATCTGCCTCTTTAGCAGCATCTGCCAATGTCATGATTTTATTAGCTACTTTCTCAGCGTATGATAGAGGCGAAAACTTATTAATATTATAAGCTTCGCTCAGATAACGAGCAGCATATTCTTCTCTTGTTAAATTTTGAGAGGCCGCAGCCATCTCTAAATAATCATCGAATAATTTAACAGGCTTCATAATCTTATTTAAACTTTTTAATTTGAGAATCTAACTCTTTTCTAATATCATGCATAATACCAGGAGCTCTAAAAGAACCGCCAATGTCATTAGCATCAAATTCTGCTGAAGCTAGTAACTCTTGCATTTGTTCTTTAACTCTCTTTAAAAGTTCTGCTCTTCTTTCATCTTCATCATCAGAGATCGTACCATCAGCTTTCTTTTCATTAAGCACAGACTCTTTAATAAATTGTTCAAATGTTGGTACATGTTTTGATTCATTGATATCATATCCGTCCCATTCCCATTTAATATTACTACCATCAGTACCACGGCCTAAATAACCGAACATACCTTTTGTAAATCCTTCAAAGAAGATAGCTCCACCCTCGTCTCCAAGGTCTTCAGCATATTCTCTTGCTTCAACATCTTCCATTGCTTGAACATATACATCACCAGATTCTTGTGTAAATAAGATTCCTTTTTTAAATGTTAAAGAGTCTCCTTGGTACCATTCTTCACCATCTGCCTCTTCGTCATTCATTGGTTCTCCATACATGTCGAACTGTGGTAATTCAGAGATACCATATGCTAGTGCCTCTTTTTCTGTTTTAAAGAAATTTACCTGAGCATAATCAGGTGCGTTTTCTACTACGTAAAATACTTTTGCCATTATAATTGTTTGTTTTTAAGCTTTGATATTATATTATATATCCTATTTAAAAAGTTCTTTTAACTCTTCGTGTTCTATCATCTTTTTAACCGCAATATCATAGTTGGGTGCCATTGCATAGTTCTTATCCAAGTATAATAAATATGCCTCTTCGGTTTTAAGATCTCTTAGATATGCAGCCTGAAACATTGCATAATCTAGCACCGATTCTTTCCAATTACTGTAGTATGCGTGGTTTAGATTTGTACCTAGTGCAGTAGTAACTCGTTGGCGAGCCTGCTTCATGCCAAATAGATTATGATTACAACGAAAAATGTTGCTTTCAAAATGGCCACTTTCAATTATGGATTGTGCTAGTACGATATGTGGAAATTTTATGTTTAATCTTTTCAGTTCTTCTACTAAAGCCTCTTTACTAAACTCGTTATTAATACGGTGGTTTACTATAATAACTTGATCCTCAAATTCCATTTCATTTAGTGTCTTTTCCACTGCAGTTTGATGTGCATATTCATAAGTTGAATAAAATGCTAAACCTAAAACGGCTAGAGATGTAGAAGCTACTTTAATTAGCTTAATTAGTTTAACTTGATTAAATGTCAATGATTTTTTACAGTAAGTATACAACATATTATTTTTATTTACAAAATTTTAACTAGGGTACTTATTTTAGTGTAGTCTTGATTATTATTTCTAAGAATCATATTTTCATTAGCAGTAGTCAGATTAAATCTACCTTTATCTAAAATTTCTGCTTTAATATTCTCTGCTGTTGGTTCTTTTATGTTTAGAATATCAACAGCTAACTTTGTCATGCCATATAGATGTTCTTTAGTTCTTTTACTTTTAGGCAGTAACAGAGCCTCTGTGGATACCATACCTGTAAAATAACTATTGGTATTACATAGGTTTGTAGTAAGATGATTTTGTATACTACGCTTTGCAAATTCATAAAAGTCAGGATCATCTTGGGCTTTTAATGTCATCCATAGATAATCTTGACTTGCTCTTTCTAACTTTTCTATTTCTCTAACTGTCATATATTATGATTCTACTCTATCGTGTACTGAAATAGGTGCATCGCTTGGAAAACGGCTATCTGATGTGTAGATAAAATTACCTCCGGCCATGGAGTGTTTCCCGCTTCTATAAACACCAGCAGGAACTGCATAGTTAGCAGGCTTGCCCCATAAAGTTCTTTCAATTAGAACTAACTCATCATCAGGGATCATATCAATATCAACGCCTGTGCCATAGTGTAATAATATGCTATCTTCTCTAGAAGTTAATCCATTGTTTGTACAATCACCCAGTGAATGTCTTAGTGTAAATGTTAAAATACTATTCATATCTTTATTGCTTTTAATTATACTACTAATATACACAATTCCGTTGACATAAAAAAACTTTTGAGCAACTATTTTTAAAAAAGTTACTAAAAATCTTGGTAATTTACAACTTCAACACCAATCTTATTATTAAGTCTATTTGTTTTTAGTAAGATAACTTCAATATTTCTAAATTTTAGATTATCAGCCTGCCATTTAATAGTTTTTAAATGTTCTTTAGTATAACCACCTGCTAAAATTACAATTTTTTGAAGTGTTGGTGCAATTTCAGGATCACTTGGGTATCTAAGTAGAGATTTATTAAGGTGCTCGTCATCTAAATAAGCACCATTTTGAATTCCAGACTGGCACTCGTAAATTGAAACCGGGAAAGATTCAGTTTCATCCATTTCAACCCCGTCAATCCTACCAGCATCATCAGTACCCCACTCAGCATCCATCTTAAATAGATCCATGCCAGTTGCGTTGCATACCATATTCATAAACCGCGGGCCGATTGTGGTCGCCCTTTCATGTGCATTACTAAAGTTACTACCTTCAAAAAGAACCCCGGATTCGTTTTGGCTGGAACCCCTACCCCTAGCAGGCTTCTCGAGTTCAATCTCCATATCTAAGATCCAGTCAACAAGCGAAAGAAAAGCATCAGTTGTCGGCGGCTTGATGTCTACCCAGTTTTTAAGGGTGTTTACATATTCGGGATCAAATAAATCTGAAACATAAAGTCCTAGGGCTTGAATGTCTTCAGTAGAGTTACTATAACCAAGTCGCATTGTAGCATCACCAATCTGCCATTCAACCTTAACGCCGTTAATATAAGTATAGAGGTTATTTTCACCTTTACTTAGGTTTGATTCCAAACCGCGACTTTCTAGAATTTCAACAATGTTATCAATACTAGATCTCATAAAATCTTTAGTCTCTTGTTTTGTCATAATTAAATTGAGTTATTCCAATTATTAAAATCTTTAATCGTGGTAGATTCACAAAGGTGGTCTTCTACAACTAATAATCGCGCTGCCATAAATGTCATAGATTCTATAATCTCAAGAACCTGATCTACACTTTGAATATCCGTTTGCATCAGTTTATCTGAAATAGATTTAACACCGCCGGCCATGTGTTCAACATGGATAATTCTATCAACTCCATAATCTCTACGTAGTGTTCTATTAAGCCTATAAATCTCAGAAGTTGTCATAACTGGATTAAATTCAACACCAATAGAACTTAGTTTATTCTGAAGGCGGAGTGTCAATTGACTATTCCAGTTCTTATGAATTCTACGAATCGTTCTAGTGATCTCATCTCTGGCAGCAGCTTGATTAAAACCTTTAAAATCTTGTAATGCTTTTAAAGTTCCAAACAATGCGATTGCCCTGGTATATTCTGGTGATAATTTATTTTCTTGTGCTGTCATATTTGCTTTTAATTATACTACTAATATAACACTTTTATCTGACATAAAAAAACTTTTGAGCAACTATTTTTCATTTTTTTTAGTTGATGTCAATTGAAGATACATTTCAATAGCTTTAATCAATCCCTTGATTTTATTTTCAGTTTCTACTGACACGCCAACTTTAGTAGCAGTTTCAAGTAAATCACTATAGAGATACCCATCGAATATACCATATACCTTATTGCTCAATGATGTGTCTTCTACTTCTTTAATAACGTCCATTGTCATGTGCATCATTTCTGGTGTGAAACATGCATGCCTGTCAAATCTTTTGTAGCCTAATACTTCTTTCATATCTTAATTACTTTTAATTATACTACTAATATAACAAAAAAAGCCCAGATAAAAAAATATCTGGGCTTAATTATTTAAAAAGTTATTAACAATCTAATATACAATGTTAAAAATCGTTTTAAGTTCATCTGCTGCTTTATCATCATCTTCTTCGACTTCGAAGTCAGTCATCAACATAGAATAAATTCTATCCCAATCATCTTGATCTGCTAAAGCATCTATTTCTTTCTTATTAGTTTTAATATATTTCTTAATATCACTTCTTAAATCTTCATTTGTGATTGCAAATTTTTCAATTAATGCATCCCATAAAATCTCAGACTCTTCTACAAACTCTTCAGCGTTCTTTTTGTCTTCAGCATCAACATCTTCGACATCATATTCTTCGCCATCAACAGTAAATGTAGATGCGCCATTAGCAATCGCCTCAGCTCTTGCTGCACCGAATGCATTACCTTCATAAATTACTGGATATGTTTTACCGTTAAATTCAAACTCGTCCGATTCTTCTTGAATAGCCTTGGCTCTGGCTGCTAAGAATGCGTTACGTTCGCTTACAAATTCTTCTGCATTTTCCTTATCCTCTTTATCAACGCCCTCAACATCATATTCTTCTCCTTCAACTTTAAATGTCTTTTCACCATTAGCAATTGCTTTAGCTCTTGCCGCACCAAATGCATTTCCTTCTGAAACTACTAGTTGTACGTCTTTGTCTTTTCCGGCAACTGCCACATCTAATTCAGACTCTAATGCTTTCTTTCTGGCAGTTAGCGCTTTTAATTCTTCTAAGATTTCAGCCTTTCTATCACCTTCAGCAGCTTTCCATGCTTGTACTTTTTGGATCATATCTGTAGTAACTTGATTCCATTCTTTTTGGATCTTGTTAACTGAACGCCCTTCGGTAATAGCAGATTCGTTAGTCATTGAAACTAATTCTTGTGCAATTTTCTTTGCTTTAGAACCTTTATGTCCGTATGCTTCGACTGTATCTAATGCATCTTCCATTTCCATTCCATGAAGTTCCTCCATATCACCACCTCTTTCATCTAAAAGGTCGTTTAAGATTGCTTCTGCTTCTGCGGCTTCTTTTGATTCAGTAACTACAGATTCATTATAACTTACAATGTCAGAATATTTAACTTCATGTTCTTCGCCATCTTGATCTAATGCAAAGATAGTTTTATCTCCCCACATCGCATCATTATCATCATTACCATTATCGTAAGCATATATGATATACTCTTGACCATTACCTAGTTGAATAAAACCATCATCCTTTTTCATAGCCTTCATTAAAGACTTCTTATCAAATTTAGCTTCAGTAACTATTGATTCATTATATAAATGAACATAGTTGCTTCCTTTTTCAGAATAAACTGATTTGATTTCAAATTCTTCTTGCGCTTTAGTATAATATGCTTTAAAGAATAAGTTATCGTCTAGCTCTCCAAAGAAATGATCTGATTTACCGATAAAGAATTCAGCGTTTGGATAAAGCTCTAAAACTTCTTCCTTTGTTTTCGCATTTAAAACATCTCTATTAAAATCTTTTACGAATTTAGCTTCAGTAACTGATTCTTTAATAATCAAGTAGTATGGTCCTCTACTAGATCCTACTTCTCTGCCCTGATCAGTATTGATAACAGTTGAATTAGGTACTGAAATGACTTTATCTTTATTTGCTTTAATCCATTTATCTCTTGATATAGGTTTCCAAAACTTTACTAGTTTATTACCATCCACTGTTTTATCAGTATCAATGTATTTTACGGCTTCAGTAACTACTGATTCAGTAATGTCATATACTTCACCTACTTTAGGGTTTTTCTCACCAGTCTTTTCAAACCAATCATCTAAAGTACCCATACCCCATGATATATTGAAACCTTCCGGTGCGTCTTTTGCTCTAGGAAAGTTAAGATTATCAATCTTATCAATTTTAGTTACTTGAGCTTTATCACCTTTCTTATTGTACCACCAAATTAGACCTGGTTCTTTAAGGTCTTTTACGCTAAACATTGCTTCAGTAACTACTGATTCTTTAACTTCCATATTAAATGGTAAATCAGTAGAATCACCATAACCATCTTCAATATGAAGACCGAACCATTTTCTGCCGTCTGTGAAATAGAACCATCCTCTAGCAACGTCATGTGCTACTTCGAATGATCCATTAATATTAACTTGTGTTGGTTTACCTTTACCTCTTGCTAAATACTTTAAGACAGGAACTCCATCGTCCCATGTTTTAGTTGTAGTAGTAGCTTTAAGAGTTGCCGTTTTGTTTTTAAGAGTTGCTGTGTACAATTCGAATTTTTCTTCATCTGCGAGTTGTGCAGTTGCACTCTCATATACAGTTGTTTCGCCTTCAAATGCAAACTCAGAATTTTTACCTTTTGAAAAATCATCATGAGAATCAGCTAAAACAATAGCTAACATACCAACATCTTTTTTCTTAACTTTAAGATCTGTGATTGCCTTTTGTTTTGCACCCCATAATGAGTCTGCTTCAATTTCATGCTTTTGGCCCTTGTGGAATGCATAGTATCTGGTTTCGCTGATTTCCTCAACCTCTTCTTCAGATTCCATAACATATAGATCTTTAGCTGATTTGATTTTCTTACCAGCCTTTTCTGGATCATTATCATCAGCGTGCGCTAAAAGACCAGCTGCAATAAGTCTATCGAAAATTTCATCTCGAACTAATTCAAAATCAATAGAATCGCTTGAATTATCCCAAGTATCTGCTACGTAATCTGGATCAATCCAACCATAGCCTTTTTTGATATCTTTAACCATAGATGTATAATCCATTTCGAATTGTTTAACTCGACCTTCGTTAATCTCAACTATAGATTGATTTAGTTGCCTAATAGCACCTAATTTATCGGTAAAAAATACAAGTGCCTCATTTAGAGATACTGGTTCTTTAATATTTTTAGTAAGCGTTTCAGCCTTTATAGAACTTTTAGTTTCTGACTTTAATAGAGCGGTTTTAATTACCTCTGCTGAATATTTAGATTCAAGTCC
>Ga0209309_10003110_pt1 | contig 14554 bp, 17 predicted proteins | sample COGITO_mtgs_1204_2_FD_184807 | JGI IMG/M metagenome (GOLD analysis project Ga0209309, IMG submission 184807) | Pelagic marine microbial communities from North Sea - COGITO_mtgs_120412 (SPAdes) (version 2) | ecosystem: Environmental > Aquatic > Marine > Epipelagic ...
GCAAATTGTGTAGCAGTTGAGAATTCAGTTGCAGAATCGAATACAGCAATTACTTCAACAGAGTTAACTCCAGCTAAATTGTCGATTTGACCTTGTAAGTCAGCATCTAATGCAGTGATACTAGTATTAGTGTAACTGTTAGCAGAAGCGACAGCATCAGCTTCAGCAGTGTCAGCGTAAGCTTTGATAATTGTTTCTCTACCGTTAGTGTAACCGTTAGCAGAAGCAATAGCAGCAGATTGTGCAGCAGCAGCAGAACCAGCAGGATCGAAATCAGCAGCGTTGCTAGTGATGATATCACCAAAGTTTAAGTCAGTGATAACTTGATTAGTGAACTCATTAGCAGCAGTTTCAGCAGCACCAGCATCACCTAATCTGTCATAAGCTAAATTGCCCAATCTTGTAGATTCAAGAACAGCAGCGTCATATGCAGCGTCAGCAGAACCAAACGCGTCAAAGTCACCTGTGAAATCTAAATCTAAGTTAGCAATAGCAGAAGAGTTAGCAGAGATACCAGCAGCGTGAACCGTATCGTTAGAAACTGCAGTTGACAATGCAGCCGAAAGACCAGCAACGTCACCAGTTTCTAATGAAGTGATAAATGTTGAGATCTCAGCGAAAGTATCTAATGCTTCAGTTGAATTCAACAACAATGCATCGATTCTTACCTTCTGAACGTCAGAATAAGATTTAGCTGCGGTCAATGCGATTACGTCTTGATCATCAGCGTATTTCTTTGCAGAAGAAAGAACTACAACGTCAGCAGAAACTGCAGAAGAGATAGCTTCAGACTTAGCAGTAGAAATGTTAACTACAGCCGTAGATGCTCTAAGAACGTCTTTAGCTTCAGCAGAAGCGATAGCTTCAGACTTAGCAGTAGAAATGTTAACTACAGCTGTAGATGCTCTAAGAACGTCTTTAGCTTCAGCAGAAGCGATAGCTTCAGACTTAGCAGTTGAAATCGCTGTACCAGATGCAGTACCAACTGTAGCGTTGTGAATTGTACCAACCGCAGCGACGAAATCACCAATTTGTTTTACTTTTAATTGTGCCATGTATATTTATATTATTTTTTAGGCCAAGAGACATGATTGTCTCTCTTAGTATTATATATAAAAAAACGCCAGAGATAATATACACCTGGCGTCTTTTTTTATTTTTTTTATAAAATACTTTATAATATGTTAATCTAAACTAGATTTTTGATATGAGATGTCAATATCGTCTGTTTCGTCTAACTGATATCCAGCGATTGATCCATTCCAAAATAAGATATCCCCTGCTTCAATATCAGCTATTGGTTTAGCTGTTGCTCCGGCATCTTTAGAGAAATAAGAGTCTTCGGTTTTTACACCATCACCTAAGTTAACTTCCATACCATTAACTTTAATAGCAACGGATGAGTCACTAAATGGTGTATATGTAATATTGATTTCAGTTGAGTCTCCATCAGCTGTAGTTACAACTGATCTTTTATTTAGATCTGCATTAGTATTAATACCCACGGCTTGAACGCCGCCTAAACCGCTTGCTTCAAATCTTGCAGTTGCATCATCAATCCAATAACCTATATTTGGTAATGAAGCCGATAATTGTGCAATACCTGCAACGATTGGCATTCCATCTGCATCTAACTCGATACAAACTCCTGCTTGCTCTTCGTCGGGGTAATTATTACCACTACCTGATGAATCACCTAGAATGATATAAGAATCAACATCTTCAATAATTACTTGTGCGAAACCATCGCCGTCTCTAGAAATAACTGATCCGATTCTGTAAGCTTTACCAGATGGCTGGAGTAACCAGTCGCCTGCTTCAACATCACCTGCACCATAGTAAAATGGAGTATTAGTTGTTGCATCACCATGTGTTTGTGGTGTGATATTAAGATCCACCTGAAATGATTTAGGATATCCAAACCAGACGCTAGTCTCATCAGAGATAGTATCTACTGGAACTGAAGTACCTGATACAACAGATGTAATTAATAATTGTGTTGGTTTACCTGATTGATTAGTTGCCATTTGTTTTTATATAATTTTTTATGCTTCTACGAAGAATGTTATAGTTGTATGTGCTGTTCCAGCTGTTGCCCCACCGGTATTAATACCCGTTATTCCATTAAAGTTTACAGTAGCATTACTTACTGTATTTTGAATAGACATTTGTGATGCACTTCTACCAACAAATGCAACTGTAAATAAATTAACCCCGTTTAATGCTGTAGTAGAACCGAATAAAACAGGTTTACCTAGCGGGTGGGTTACTGTCAAGTTGTTGTTAGATCTTTGAATACCCCAACCTGATTGTGACCAACTAGTAGTTGAATTATAAATTTCATCACCACCTGGCGCCCATACGTTTGCGATGGGGTCAGATGCATTAATAGATCCACTCAACATATTAACTTTAATTTTGTATGCAACAGTAGCTCCAGTTGGGTTTGTACCATTTATACCTGATGTACCATCAGTACCCGCCTCACCTTGGATTCCATCAACACCCGAAGAACCTGAAGTTCCGTCTGTTCCAGAAGAACCCGAAGAACCTGAAGTTCCGTCTTGTCCATTTATACCGTCGATACCTGAAGTACCGTCTTGTCCATTAATACCGTCGATACCTGAAGTACCATCAATACCAGATGTTCCGTCAGCGCCTGCAATACCTTGCTCACCTTGGATTCCATCAACACCTGAAGTACCATCAACACCTGAAGTTCCAGATTGTCCGTCAATACCAGAAGTACCATTTATACCTGATGTCCCAGCAGCACCTTGCTCACCTTGGATTCCATCAACACCTGAAGTTCCAGATTGTCCGTCAATACCAGATGTTCCGTCAGCGCCTGCAATACCTTGTTCACCTTGCGCCCCGTCAATACCTGAAGAACCAGAAGTACCATTTATACCTGAAGTACCATCAATACCAGAAGTACCATCTTGACCATCAATACCTGAAGTACCATCAATACCAGATGTTCCGTCAGCGCCTGCAATACCTTGTACACCTTGTGCACCATCGACACCTGACGTACCGTCATTACCATTAGTACCAGAAGTTCCATCTAAACCATCAACACCTGAAGTTCCATCAATACCTGATGTTCCGCTCACACCTGAAGTACCATCTTGACCAGCAAGACCTTGGTCACCTTGTGCACCATCGACACCTGATGTACCGTCATTACCATTAGTACCAGAAGTTCCGTTAACACCTGAAGTTCCATCAGCACCTGCAGCACCTTGTTCACCTTGTGCTCCGTTAATACCTGAAGAACCTGAAGTACCAGCCTCACCTTGCGCCCCGTCAATACCTGAAGAACCTGAAGTTCCAGAAACTCCTGAAGTTCCATCTTGTCCATCAACACCTGATGTTCCGCTTAAACCTGAAGTTCCGTCTTGTCCATTTATACCGTCGATACCAGAAGTACCGTCTTGTCCATTAATACCAGAAGTACCGTTAGTTCCGCTCACGCCTGAAGTTCCAGATGTTCCGTCTTGTCCATTTACACCATCAACGCCTGAAGTTCCAGCCTGTCCGTCAATACCAGATGTTCCATCTTGTCCATTTGCACCATCGATACCCGAAGAACCGTCTTGTCCATTAATACCAGAAGTACCATCAACACCTGAAGTTCCAGCTTGACCATCAATACCTGAAGTTCCATCTAAACCATCAACACCTGAAGTACCGTTTTGTCCTGGAAGACCTTGTACACCTTGTGCTCCATCAATACCAGATGTTCCGTCTTGACCAGCAAGACCTTGTGCACCTTGTGCTCCATCAACACCAGAAGTTCCATCAACACCAGAAGTTCCATCAACACCAGAAGTTCCAGCTTGACCATCAACACCAGAAGTTCCGCTTAAACCAGAAGTTCCGCTTAAACCCGAAGTTCCGTCTTGTCCATCAATACCAGAGGTTCCATTTTGACCATCAATACCCGAAGAACCAGAAGTTCCCGAGGTAGTTACTGTAACTGAAGGGAATACCACTTCTAAGTTACCATTACCGTTGTTGTTGACAATTGCGCCACCACTAAATGTGATGTTATTAATATCATCTATTGTCGCCAATCCCTCTGGAGTAATTGAAATACCATGAGGTGATGAGTAAGACTCCGTAAAAATACCCAGTTCATCGCCAGCACCAATCTTATATGTTGAACCCGGAATACTTGAATTACCTTCAGGAACAACTATCAATTCAATAGCATCGTCAGCATCATTGTTATTTGGATTATTGACATCTAGATTTAGTACATCAATTCTTGACCAACTCTTAATTTCAAATGCAGAGTATTCACTGTTGTTATTTACGTTAGTTAAGAATAATGAAACCTTAACACCATCAACGTCAATTCTATTCTCTAAAACCGATTCTAAATAAGAGTTTCTATAACCTTTATCGTCTTTGACTGCAATTCTAATTTTAGTAACACCAGAAGGTGATTCATCATTTAATACAATTTGACCCTGTGCCGGCTTTTCGCTAATTGCAAATGATTTTACTTTATATACTGCACCCGGTAGAGTAAATCTACTTACAACAATATCACCCACCTGTTTACCAGCATCATAAACGTTTGCTAGTTTAATGTGTGGTAAAATAGTTTGATTAATTCCTAAAGTAATAGTTACCTTAGCTTTTAGTGCACCGTATGTCGTGTCAGTGCTAAATGGCAAAGCTGCGGTTTGATCACCCGTCAAAGGAATGTTAATTACACCTTGATCGTCTGAGTTGGCAGCACCATATGTTAAATTTCCAAGTGATTTAGAAAGAGTTGCAATAACAGTATTATCTGAATTATACAATTCCACTTTAACATCGTTAGTAGCACCGATATTCAATTGATTACCGATATAGTCTTGGTGTAGTACAATATTTATACTATTAGCCTGACCTCTAACGATTCTCGCTAATTCAGGTAATACTAAAATTATGTTTTGATTTGAAACAGTTGGCATGTGTTTATAGTTATTTTTCTTGATTTATATATCATTGTTAAAATGAGTAGTCTTTGTGTAACATAGAAAATATCTTTTGGTTTATTACACATATTGCGTTATTTTCTAAAATAGTATCTGTTTTGCAGTCTATTTTAATAATAATTTTATCTGATTGCTTAGAAATAATTTCTTCAACACGCGTAAAATAATTATCATCTGTCCATTTTTCAGTCTGTATGTGGTTTAATTTAAACTTTTTCCAGTCCTGTGTAAAATATTTATTAGGCTTTATGAAATGATATATGTGCATTACATTATCAGGAGTCTTAATAAAAACAAACCCATCATTTAAAAAATACGGCTTATTTGGAACATAGTTACATGTCATGCCATTTTCTATAATCCTCCAGTGTTCTCTACATATTGAATGGATTTCTTCATATGAATCAATCGCTTCATCTAATATACCATCTAATATAATGTCTGATTCTAAGTCCTCTTCAGTCGAAAACACTAATTCTAAATTAGGAAATTCAAATCCACCAATAATTTGATTAATTGGATTAGGATCCTGTGTCGCCTTAACAGCATCATATCTGTATAAGTAATCTAATGTATTGTCAATTTCAAATAAAACGTCCATTAAATTACCAGCTGCTAGTTTGTTTCTTAGATTAAAGATAGCACCTCTTAATTTATACGTACGATATTCGATATCTGCTGGACCATTGATGATCCATTCCGGTATTTTAATTCTAGGATTCATATTCTATTTATCAATACCATGTATTGCTATAAAGCAAAAAAGGCACTATATATAGCACCTTTTTTATTTATTTTGTAATATGTTATTACTTTTTGGTTTTTCTCTCGCGAGCCTTATTAGCTTCTACTACTATAGTTTCTTCTTCTATAGGACTTCCATTAGTTGTCAAACCCCATTGTAAAATAAACCAATTGATTTCTCTTTCAGCAGTAGACTTACTCATTTTAAGTTTAGTTCTGAGTATTTGTGTAGCCTGTTTGATAAATTCTTGTTCTCTTTCTCTAGTGGTATTATATTGCATATACCAGTCGGCAATATCGACCACATCCTCATATGTTTTATTATGGGGTTTAAGCTGTAAATTAATCAGCTCAATAAAAACTTCGCGTGTTTTCTCTCTATTTGCCATATTTTATATATTAATATTATTTTGGTTTTATGATTTCATCAATTATACCATACGCAACAGCCTCTTCTGCATTTAACCAAAAGTCTCTTGTAGCATCTTTCATTACCTTCTCTGCTTTCTTACCACAATATGAACCTAACAAATTAAAAAGCTCTAAGTTTACTTTTTGCCATTCAGCCCAATCAACTTCCGCATCTTGAATGTTTCCACTAAAACCACCTGAAGATTGGTGTAACATAGTCGTAGAGTGTCTTAGAGAAGCTCTCTTGCCTTTAGTTCCTGCACCTAATAGTACTGAACCCATTGAAGCTGCCATCCCCGTATTCACTGTACGAATATCACATGGTATATATTCCATTACGTCTACCATAGAAAGACCAGACTTAACTGAACCTCCCGGAGAATCAATATGCATTGTAATATCATCTGCACTATTACTAGCTAAGAACATTAACTGTGCCTGTACTACTGTGCTCATTGCATCATTTACAGGACCTGCAACCCATAACAATCTATCAGCCATTAATCTAGAAAAGATGTCCATTTGAGTAACTCTCATTTCTCTTTCTTCTAAAATATACGGGGTCATTGATGCTTGCTTGTTAGCAACTGCACTATATAGATCTAGATGTGAACCGCTTACATTAAATTCTGATTTAGCGTATCGCTGAAACTCTTTTTCTTTTGGAAAGTAATTCATTTATGATATTTGTTTTTGCATTTGTTTAATTAAATCACATGTCTCATATTCTTCAATCATCGAAAAGTACTTTTTAGCCTTTCCTAATGACTTTTCAAAACCAGATTTAGGTAGAACCATTTCATATTCATGCCCTTCGTCATCGACAAGTATTGCCAACACACCATCCTCTGGTTTCTTTTCAATAATATTTAAAACATATTCGACTATTCGTCTATAGAATATATCATACTTAGATATCAACAATTTCTCAAAGTCTTCTGCTAGGATATGTGTTGGATCGATATGTATTTTCGGAGGTGTTGCCATGTTACAATGTAAAGTAGTCACTTAATATATTTTTATAGTCAATATCTTTAGCTCCTTGTGTTTGATCAATTCTTGCTGTAAATTCAATACCAGCTTCTGTTAAAAATACGCTGCCATTTTCATAATCAATAAGAGGTTCTTTTAGAATTAAATTATTATTTGTGTTCTCTACGTCTTCGGCAATAATCTTATTTACGATATCATAATGACGCTCGTAAAAATGTAAGTTATCTGCAAAGTGATAATATGTACCTAATTCTAATGCGTTGTATTTTTCATTCTTTTTAAGAATAAGATAAACTGATTGCATTAGGAATGAGAAGAATGGTGCATCAAATGTTAAACCATAAAATACATCATTAGATCTCATTTGAATTTTCATATTCAATTTATTATCTCTAATAAAAAAGTTAGCATACATTGTACATACGAAATCTTTATTGCCTTTGAATTGAAACTTAGGTTGATTAAAAAACATAATAGCTTGTCGGCTATTATTGTCTGCTAAAAGCGAGTCTACAACCCATCCAATTTGTTCATCATTAATTACAAGAGAACCGTAGTTGGAATTAATTTCATTAGTATTAGGATTTGTAATACCTTTCCAGAAGCCTGAAAAATTATTAATATAATCTATATTATTGTCTCTGTGTAAGTACCATGCCATTTCACCTGCAAAGTATTTCCAGTTAAAGCCTCTCGCTGCAAAATCAGCAATTGGTCTAGTTGGATCAATTTCTAAATCTGCTAACAAAAGTTCTTTAACCTCTAAGTCTCTTGGTTTAGAAACATCTCCGTAATCATCAATCTCTATTACTAGGTTTTTAAATCTATGTGAAAAATCTATCATTTATTATGTGTTTATAAATGTTATACTATAATTTAATGAAAAGTTTATCGTCAGCTGGTTTCTTTGTGATCAAATATTCTATATCTTTTTGAATATCTCGATCTATGATTGCATCAGCAACAATATCTTCTACATATTTCTGAATAGCTCTCTTGATAGGTCTAGCACCATATGCTTGATCATATCCTTCTTTTGCTAAAAAGTCTTTTGCTAGTTTAGAGAATTTAAAGATATAACCCTCTTCTCCCATTCTATATGAAAAGTTATCTAATTCTATTTGAACTATTTTGAGTATATCTTTAGTTTCTAATTGATCAAACAAAATAATATCATCTAATCTATTTAAGAATTCAGGACTAAATTTATTCTTTAATTCCTTCTTAATAATAGAATCCATCTTTTTACTTTCTTCAGCGATTGTTGAATTACTAGCAAATCCAATGCCAGATCCGAAATCTGAAATCTTTCTAGCACCAACATTTGATGTCATGATAATAATAGTATTAGTAAAATCAACTGTGCGGCCGCTCGAATCTGTCAATCTGCCTTCATCTAATACTTGTAATAAAGTATTGAATACATCAGGGTGGGCTTTTTCAATCTCATCAAATAAGACAACTGAATAAGGTTTACGTCTAACCGCTTCTGTTAATTGACCACCCTCTTCATGTCCAACATATCCTGGAGGCGAACCTATTAATCGGCTAACATTAAATTTTTCTTGATATTCTGACATATCAATTCTAATCATAGCATCGATATCGCCAAACATATATTCTGCTAAAGCTTTTACTGTTTCGGTTTTACCAACACCAGTTGGTCCTAAAAACATGAATGATCCACCTGGTTTTCTATGACTAGCGACACCAGTTCTAGAACGTTTAATAACTCTACATAATGCATCAACCGCTTGGTCTTGGCCAATAATCATCTTCTTAATTTCAGATGACATTTTCTTAATCATCTTAAGATCATCAGTACCTAATTTATTTACTGGAATTCCAGTTTGGGTAGATATTGTTTCGGCGATATCAGATACATTAATTTGACGCTTAGTTAATTTAAGCGATTCCTCCCAGGACTTAGTCTCTTCAGCTATTCTACCCTCTATTGAAATTTGAGCATCTCTCAGTCTAGCAGCCACTTCATAATCTTGTTCCTCGACCGCAGCTTTCTTTTGTAGTTTAATATCTTCAGCCTCTTTCTCTAGGTTTTTGATTTTAGACGGTATCTTAACCTCTAACAAATGAGTGCGTGCACCTGCTTCATCCAATAAGTCGATAGCTTTATCTGGAAGTTCACGTTGTTTGATATAACGATCACTCATTCTAACACAAGCTTCAATAGCTTCTTCCGTATACTCTACCGAGTGGTACTCTTCATAGTTATGTTTGATACGCATTAAGATATCGATCGTGTCTTCAACGGAGGGTGCGTCGACAAAGACCTCCTGGAATCTACGTGTAAGTGCGCCATCGTCCTCAATGTTTTCACGATATTCATCTAATGTTGTAGCACCAATACATTGCACCTGACCACGTGCTAATGCTGGCTTGAGGATATTAGATGCATCCAATGCACCACTCACACCACCTGCACCAACAATTGTGTGTAATTCATCAATGAACACAATCACGTTGTCGTTGTTTTTAAGTTCGTCGACAATATTCTTCATACGCTCTTCAAACTCGCCACGGTACTTAGTACCTGCAACTATGTTTGCCATATTTAAAGAAATGAGACGCTTGTTGACGAGTACTCTCGCTACTTTCTTGTCAACAATTCGTTGCGCGATGGCCTCAACAATAGCAGTCTTACCAACACCTGGGTCACCTAAAATAATAGGATTGTTTTTCTTTCTACGGGCTAATATCTGGCAGATTCTATAAATCTCTTTATCTCTACCTATAATAGGATCTAGTTTACCATCAGCAGCCGCAGCTGTTAAATCTTCTCCAAACTCATCTAAGAATGGAGTAGCCTTTTTCTTCTGTGCTCCTTTTTTATTTTTCTCGTTTTCGTATCCGTCTGCTAATGACATATTTTGATTATTTTATTACTATTGTTATATGTATCAATTTTATTTAGTTTACAATATTGTCCGCTGCATATGCTCCCGGTAAAAGATCTGGTTTACATCTAGCTTTAAAACCTAAAGATTCTACATAACCCACTGCCGCACTAACTAATTTATTAGATTTCTTAGAAGGATCTGTGTTGTAGTCTAAATCAATAGTTGAAACTTCAATACCATGTTCTCTCAAATATAGTGCAACTTCACATGACTTCTCGGTCTCTTTCCACAATCTGGTCCACATATCTCTAATTATAGGTACCTCATCTTTCTTATAGATTACATGGCACCCAGTCGACGCTATGTGGAATACTACAGTAGTAGCATAAATAGTTTTAATAGCCTTGTTTTGGCTATCACATCCCAAATAGATTTGCATATCAAATCCTTGGTTATCTTCTATTATTTGCTTAACATAGGGTGCTAGTTCGAACTGTGGAAGTCCGGTTAATTTCTTAAATTTCATATGTTAACCTGTTAGTTATTCTCTATTTCTAAAATGATAACCAGCCCACCCCGTAGCAATATATTTGATTTCATTAGGTGCTGGAATACCATGGTGTGGATGTGTCCATCCTGCAGGCCAGATTAACGTTAAGCCTTTCTTTGGTTTTACTTTAATGCCTTGGTAAACAAATTCAGTTTCGCCGCCTTCTTCGATATCGTTGAGGTATGTTGTAAATGCAAGTATTCTTTGAATCTTTCCCTCTCTCGGTCCACCTTCTTCGATATGTGTTGGATTATATGCATCGCCTGGATCATATCGCTGAATATTAAAGGGTGGAAAAAAGCTCCAACTAGTTCCCATAACATGACACCATTTGTATTCTTTTTTATAAGTATTAAATGCCTCACGTATGTTTGTCATGTATTCATCCATAAGATCTGAATCCATTTGTCCATTTTGCAATCGATGATATCCTCTGACTTTATCAAAAGTAGAATTATTTTCTCTATAGTCAAAATCTTCTATAATCTTATCGCATATATCACCGTCCATTTGGTATGCCATGATGAATGATGGTGAAGTGTGGTCTATTTGTGGTAATAACATATCTTATTTATACATTTTATTTGCACGCTCTAAATCTGATGGTGTATCGATGCCGAACGACTTATATTCAGTAAACCAAGCTAACATTGATATCCCATTATCCATCCATGTCAATTGCTCTAAAGAGTTTGACATAGAGGATTCGGTTGGTTCAGCATTAGAAATTATATCTAGATTGGTAGAGCTGTATGCATAAATACCAATATGTTTAAACACAAAATTGGTTTCTACATAAACCGAGCTTCTAGTAAACATCGCAACATTGCCAGACTTATCGGTAATCACTTTAACAGTATTGGGATCAGTTGGCTCATTATCGATGAGGTTAGTCTTTAAGGTGATAATAAATTCGGGAAATGCATTAACAGTCTTAATTACGCTATCAATATCCTCAGGTTCTATGAATGGTTCGTCGCCTTGGACGTTAATCACAAAATCTGCATGTTTTAGTTTTTGAACTTCAATAACTCTTTCAGTTCCTGTTGAACAATCTCCTGTTAAAATAGCTTGACCACCAAAACCAATAACCGTATCAAAAACTAGTTGGCTATCTGTTGCCACAATCACTTCATCTGCAATAGACTGCGACACCCGCTCCCATGTATGTTGAATCATTGGTTTGTCACCAATCATTGCTAATGGTTTTCCTGGCAATCTAGTTGATTCCCATCGAGCTGGAATAACTGCGATTGTTCTCATTATTCCTCTTTGCTCTTTTGTCCTAAATACCCACTATGATGCCTCTTAGAATATTCTTTTTTAGTGAAGCCTATTTTCTTCATTAATTCTACCACAACAATATCGCCGATAACTGTCATCAATGTTGTTGAAACAGTAGGGGTCAACCCAAGTGGGCAGATTTCTTCAGAGTCTCCGGTGTGGAGTACAATATCGGATTCTGTTGCTAATGGGCTATCTATCTTGCCAGTAATTGATATGACAAAAACATCCGGATGTAGAATTTTTGACAGTGTTATTAATTCAATAATCTCACGTGTTTTGCCAGAATTAGATAATAGGATCAATACATCATTTTTACATAGTATACCTAAGTCTCCATGTTGGGCTTCACTTGGGTGCAAGTAAACTGCTGGGGTTCCAGTAGAGCTAAGTGTTGTTGCAATGTTTAAAGCGATCTGTCCACATTTACCCATACCAGACATGACTACTTTGCCATTTAGGCCAGCATCATGTACGCGCTTCTTAATAATATTCACTGCCGCTTCAAATGAATCATTAACTGGTATATTTTTAATAGCTTCAATTTCCAAGCGAATTAAATCCGCAATATTTTCTTTAACAATGGTTCTCATAATATTCTAATTACTTAATGGTGCTTTAATACTTGGGTGATATTTATAATCTTTAACTTCAAAATCAAATTCACCACCTAATAAATCTACGTTACTAAATTCTACGGTTGGTAAATCATACATTTCCCTAGTTAATTGTTCTCTCGCTTGATCAATATGATTCTTATATAAGTGAACATCACCTAAGTTTCCAATTAATTGATCTGGGACCATATTAACCTCTTCTGCAATTAAACATAAGAGCGCTGCATAACTCGCGATATTAAAGGGAAGTCCTAAGAATGTATCTACACTTCGTTGATTCCACATTAGTGAGATTGCTCTATACTTTCCAGGGTTTACAATCTTTTCTTGTCTTGTAGTTTTTCTCGTATAGACTTGAAAACCGTAGTGGCATGGGGGAAGAGTCATTTCATCTAACTCACCTACATTCCAAGCGTTAACCATCAATCGTCTTGAGTCTGGATTTGTTTTAAGGTCGTTGATTAGGTTTTGTATTTGGTCAATTCTTTTTGTCCCATTTGTATATTGAACCTCGCCACCAACTTTTAGATTCGTTGGAATTAAAGTTTGAATTTCTAAATCTCTCCATTGCTTACCGTATATAGGACCTAAATCACCCCACGTCTCAGCAAACACATCATCTGTTTTGATTTGGTTAATGAATTCTTCTTGAGTTAAGGATTTGATTTGCCCTGATAAACTAGAAACTGCCGAGTATCTCTTATATGCATCACCATTCCAAATGTTACAACCATTATCAATCAAATATTTTATATTAGTATCTCCACGTAAAAACCACTTCAATTCGGTCATCATTGTTTTGATAGCCATTTTCTTTGTGGTTAAGAGTGGAAACCCGTCTTTCATATCATGGCGAATCTGGCGACCAAAAACTGAAAGCGTTCCAGTTCCAGTTCGATCCTCTTTTTCAATTGAATTCTCTAATAGTGTTCCAAGTAGTCCTCGATATTGTTCTTCAATTCTGTTCATTAAATGTAGTCTTTTAACTCATCATCTTCAATATCTACTTCTGATCCAACGCCACCGAATTCTTCTGGGTTACCCCATGACATTATAGCTGCCCAAATTATTTGGTGTTCTTCAATCTCGAGCGAAGATTCAACCCATCCTTCATCCTCTAAAGTAAATAAAGTCGCCCCGTTGTCGTCTTCACTATATCGGTAAACAATATCTTTTTCATTAATAGTCACCTCGCCCTGCCATGTTGTCATCATGTATTTGACGTATGCTTCTGATTTTACTTTGAAATTTGCCATCTTATTTTATTTTTAATTATTTCTTTTTAAAATATTTAATCACGATTAGTCAAATTTTAATCCATTCTCAAACATAATTTCACGGAGATGCTCTCTACACTTTTCAAATGTCTCATACTTGTCCTCACTATATTCATCATCAGGCATATACTTATATTGTGCTCTTAACCATTGGTCCATTTCCCAAAGGGCTACTTGTGCTTTAGCACCATTGGCCGCTAAATCAAAGTCAGATTGTTCTTCCGGTAGATTAAATTCTAATATTGCTCTCATTTCTTTTCTTTATTAGTGAGGTACATAAACAGCACACTTACAAGCAAAGTGATTATTACTATCTCTTTCATTTCTCTTTGGTGTTAAATACAATGGTCAACCAATGGATAATCATTTTCATTTTTATAATCAATCCCAAGTGTAATATCATCTTTAGTGGTAAACTTTGTACCATCTTTATAAGTGATAGTTATTACACTGTCTTTTACTTCAATGATTTTGACATTATTTAATGGTCTCATCTCTCTTTGGTGTTAAAGGTTAATCGTCAGTTCGTTCTCTTTTTGGGTAAGAGTTTCTTTGATAACCACACAGTGATCATATAGTTCATCCTGTTCAAATGCAATGAGGCATGCACGTAGATCTGATGCTGTACCTAATTCGGTCCATTCTTTAAACTCTTGAGGAGAGTTAAATAATTCAATTAATCTACTAGGTTGAACGAGTTTACTATAAGCTAACTCAAGTGCTTTAATGTGATCATTTTCTAAATTGTCCATTATTACATTTATTGAACGTTAATACTTTTTTAAATTAGGTGTTTTGGCCTCGCATGTTTGTCACGCTGCTGGAT
>Ga0209309_10003117_pt1 | contig 14540 bp, 9 predicted proteins | sample COGITO_mtgs_1204_2_FD_184807 | JGI IMG/M metagenome (GOLD analysis project Ga0209309, IMG submission 184807) | Pelagic marine microbial communities from North Sea - COGITO_mtgs_120412 (SPAdes) (version 2) | ecosystem: Environmental > Aquatic > Marine > Epipelagic ...
AATGTCTCCATCGCTGCTAGTCACTTCTTTTATAACGGCTTTTAGGCGTTCTTCAAATTCTCCTTTAAACTTGGCTCCCGCAATTAGGGCGCCCATATCAAGAGAGAAAATAAGTTTGCTTTTTAGGTTTTCAGGGATATCGCCATCTACAATTCGGTGCGCTAAGCCTTCAGCAATCGCCGTTTTACCGGTGCCGGGTTCCCCAACCAACATCGGGTTGTTTTTAGTACGGCGCGATAAAATTTGAAGGATTCTTCTAATTTCTTCATCCCGGCCAATTACAGGATCTAACTTGCCGTCTTTGGCTAATTGGTTGAGGTTACGCGCATACTTGTTTAAAGAGTTATAGGTGTCTTCAGCACTTTGTGACGTTACCCGATCTCCTTTTCGCAATTCTTCAATGGCGGCTTTTAATCCTTTTTCGGTTACGCCTTGATCTTTTAAACTTTGCGCGATGCCGCTTTTTGATTTTAAAATTGCTAATAACAAATGCTCGATGGAAACATATTCATCGTTCATTTTCTTAGCAATGATGCTAGCTTCGTTTACTGTTTTACCGGCTTCACGTGATAGCATGATATCACCACCTTCTACTTTTGAAAAACTTTCTAATTGCTTGTCTATTACTTGTTGTAGCAAAGGAAGGTTGACGTTTAGTTTTTTTAAGATAAAAGGGGTTACGTTCTCATCTATTTCAAAAATAGCTTTGAGAATGTGTTCGTTTTCTATTTGTTGGTGACCATATCCTTGTGCAATTTGTTGCGCCTGTTGGATAGCCTCCTGACTTTTTATGGTGAAATTATTAAAGTTCATATTTCTGTTATTGTTGTTGTCTTTTTTAACATTTTATTGCGGTGCTTCGGTACAATTCCGAAGCCCTATGCTTTCGGAATTACTTAGCAACCTACTATATTATTAACAAGGTGGTTGCGTGTTTTTCATAGCAAATGAAATTTGTGATTAAAAATGTATCGAAACAACCGGATTCTGTTTTTTATAAGAGTGCTATTTCAAAATGTAAGCCATGTTAAAATTAAGACAAAATGTCTGTTTATTTTCGTTTTTAACAGACATTATGACTGAATAAGCATTTTTGTTTTATCATAATTTTCAGAAATAACAATTTCTTAGATTGTATCTTTGCATAAAAGTAAAATTATGGGATTTTTAGATTTGTTCAAGAAAACAGAACGTGATATAGCAAAAGAAGAGATAGTTGAAACACCTTGGCATATGCTTTCAACAATGGAACAATTAGATGAAATTGTTGAGGAATCTAAAGATCAGCCAGTGGCTATATTTAAACACAGTACTCGCTGTGGTATTAGCCGAATGGTGCTGAAGCAATTTGAAAACGATTATGATTTAGATGATAAGCAACTGAAGTTATATTTTCTTGACCTCTTACAAAATCGAGATATTTCAGCTGAAATTGCCAATCGTTTTAACGTACCTCACGAAAGTCCGCAAATGATTGTTTTAAAAGATGGCGAAGTGGTTCATCACGATTCGCACCAAGGGATTGATGCGAATCACTTAAAAAGTTTAGCTTCCTAAACTTGAAACGTACAGTTAAAAATTTTGCTTTAAAATTTCTTTCAACCTTATCTTAATATCTTCCCCAGCATCGAAGACCATTTGTTCGTTGGGAGGGAAGGGTACAAAACGATTTTGAATAAATCGTAAATCGTCATTGGTCAGGGCTTCTTTATCTCCACGATACGTAGCAAAGATGTTTTCAAATAGAAACTCTGAAGCAAGGGGATAGCTGTTTATGTTTTGGTTTTTCAACAAATCCCTATAAATAACATCTCCTTTTACTAAAACAGATTTTTCTTGAAGGGTTAAAAACATTCTAGCAGTAACATTTTTAAACTTATCAACCTTTATTTTATCGCCATTTTCATCTAAAACAAAATCTCCGTTTCGGTCTTTTTTATATTCCCAACCATCTTTTATGCGTTGAGATCTTCTTTCTTCTCTTTCTGAAATACGTTCTGGGGATACTGCAATATTCCGAAGGTTTAAAACAATGGCGTGAGTATATTCGATTCCGTTTTCACGTTTGCTGTGAAACTCCGTCCAAAAACTATTTAAACCATACGTATTAAAGTCCAGCAACTCCCTTTCTAAACGAAATGGGATTACTTGATTGGTGCGATTGTTTAAAGAGACAAAGATGAAATCGGTTCCTAAAAAACGAGTATCTTCCAGCAGCGTATTTACATCTTTGTAATTAGGCTGTAGGTCGTGAATATCACAAAGTAAGTAATACGAATTCCTGTAATTTTCAACCGTATTCTTGTTTTTTAATCGGATGGCGTCATTGTAGAGATCCGCCACATAGTTTTGCTTAGCGGCAATAATCTGGTTGCTATAATCTTTGAATTTGAAATCGGCATTCCTACCAAGGGTTTTACTGTACAATGGAAGTAATGGGCGTATTTGAAACTGTCGTTCTTCTAACTTTTTATACAGAAAGTAGATTTTCTGTGATGCATTGGCTTCGTTACCTTTCTTTAAAAAGTTGATGCGTCTAGTGTTTTCTGAAACGGCTTTTTTATACGCTTCTTCCAAAAGAATGATATGCTCGTCATTTTTGTCGGCATATTTATCTTTCTGAAGTTTCTTTACGGCAAGGTCGATAGCGCGGTCGTAATCGCCTTCAGCTATAAATTTTTGATTTCGTTTTACACTGCTACACGACGAAAAAACGAGTAGCGCTACTATTGAAAATAAAAAAGCTCTCATAATCATTTAATTTGGTTATGAGAGCTAAAATACAATTGTCATGCCAAACTTTAAAATGGATCGGCAGGAAGTATTTTTCCGCTGCAATCTCCAAAGCCGATTCTCACGTTATCATTTTGGCAGAATCCTCTTAAAATTACAGTATCCGTATCGATTATAAATTTACGTTCGGTGCCATCGTTTAATTTTAATGGATTTTGACCTTTCCACGTCAATTCTAGCATCGAGCCGTAGCTGTCTTTTGTTGGGCCAGAAATAGTTCCGCTTCCCATCATATCGCCACTTCGTACGTTACAACCGTTTACCGTGTGGTGTGCCAGTTGTTGCGACATAGACCAATACATATATTTAAAGTTACTATTGGCAACCACATTTTCTTTGCCACCTTCTGGCTGGATAATGGCTTGTAAATTGATGTCAAAATTCTTTTTACCGTCTTGTTTTAAGTAGGCAAGTGGTTCAGGATCTTGAGCAGGACCATCTGTACGGAAGCCTTCTAAAGCATCTAAAGTAACAATCCAAGGTGAAATGGTAGAGGCAAAACTCTTTCCTAAGAATGGGCCTAGTGGCACATATTCCCAAGCTTGAATATCACGAGCACTCCAGTCATTAAACATGACGAGACCGAAAATATATTCTTCGGCATCTTCAACAGAGATTCGTTTTCCTAAATCGTTAGCGGCTGTGGTTATAAAAGCCATTTCCAATTCAAAATCAACTAATTTTGAAGGTCCGAATCCAGGAACACCATCGTCACCAGGCTTTTGTTGCCCAATTGGTCTTTTAACAGGAGTTCCAGAAGGAATGATTGATGAACTTCTTCCGTGATACCCAATAGGAATGCGAAGCCAGTTAGGCATTAAAGCATTTTCGGCGCCACGGAACAAAGTACCAACATTGGTAGCATGTTCTTTACTGGCATAAAAATCGGTATAATCACCAACATCTACAGGTAATTGCATTTCAATTTCATCCATGCTGAACAATATTTGTTCTCGGTGTTTAGCGTTATCGCGAAGTTCGGTATTACTACCTTTTCGGAATATTTCAGAAATTCTATTTCGTACCAATCGCCACGTTTTACGGCCATCTGCTATAAAGTCGTTTAGGGTGTCCTGCAGGAAAATATCGTCGGTAAGTTCAATACCTTCAAAATAACCAAGTTGGTGCAAAGCACCTAAGTCTATTGCGGTATCGCCTATTCGGGTACCAATAGTAATAACATCGTCGCGTGTTAAAAATACCCCAAAAGGGATGTTTTGGATAGGGAAGTCGCTGTTTTTAGATACTTCCAGCCAAGATGTATAAGATGGATCATTAGCTTGTAAAGGCATATATGTTTTTTTGTAGTTTGTAAAAATTGTAATCAAATATATAATTTCTGAAGGACTAACCACAACCATTTTGTATTTTTGCCATCTCGATAGGTTTTTTTATAATTTCCTTAACGGAAACGCCACATAATCAATCGATACCCTTAGTTGAATTAGTATAAGAATCATGGTGCCTATTTTAACTGAATAGGTTTTTTACTGAAAAAGATATGACAAGAGACACTCAAATATTTGACCTGATAGAAGCCGAAAAAAAACGGCAATTAAATGGACTGGAATTAATCGCTTCAGAAAACTTTGTGAGCGATCAAGTACTGGAAGCAGCCGGTTCCATATTAACCAATAAATATGCAGAAGGATATCCTGGAAAACGGTATTACGGAGGTTGCGAAGTGGTTGATAAAGTAGAACAACTAGCAATAGACCGAGCAAAAACTCTTTTTAATGCTGAATATGTAAACGTACAGCCACATAGTGGATCGCAAGCTAATACTGCTGTATTTGCTACCTGTATGAAGCCTGGAGACACTTTTTTAGGATTCGATCTTTCGCACGGTGGACATTTAACTCATGGAAGTCCGGTGAACTTTTCAGGAAAACTATACAATCCAGTTTTTTATGGGGTGGATGAAGAAACAGGCTTGATAGATTATGATAAAGTAGAAGAAATAGCCATTGCCGAAAAGCCCAAAATGATTATTGCGGGAGCTTCAGCCTATTCTCGTGAAATTGATTACAAGCGTTTCCGTGAAATAGCAGATAAAGTTGATGCTATTTTAGTAGCCGATATGGCGCACCCGGCTGGATTAATTGCTAAGGGTATAATCAGCGATCCAGTACCGCATTGTCATATTTGTACAACTACAACTCATAAAACCTTACGTGGACCCCGTGGCGGCATGATTGTGATGGGAAATGATTTTGAAAACCCTTTTGGTTTAAAACTAAAAAGTGGCAAACTTAAAAAAATGTCGACATTATTGAATAGTGGAATTTTCCCGGGGAATCAGGGCGGACCATTAGAACATATTATTGCAGCAAAAGCGATTGCTTTTGGAGAAGCATTGACAGATGAGTTTTTACACTATATGGTGCAAGTAAAAAAGAATGCAGCTGTGATGGCCGATGCTTTTGTGAAAAAAGGATATAAAATCATTAGCGGCGGAACCGATAACCATATGATGTTAATCGATCTTCGAAATAAAAACGTATCTGGAAAAGATGCCGAAGAAGCTCTGGAAAAAGCAGACATTACTGTGAATAAAAACATGGTTCCATTTGATGATAAGTCACCATTTATAACCAGTGGTATTCGCATCGGGACACCAGCAGTTACGACCAGAGGTTTAGTGGAAGCAGACATGCCTAAAATTGTAGATTTGATTGACGAAGTCATTACCAATATTGAAGATGAAGAAAACCTTAAAAATGTTGCTAAAAAAGTAAATACGTTAATGGACGGGAAGCCGTTGTTTAAAATGTAGGTCTTTTTAAGTTAATCCTTATCTATTAACAATCAATGCAAGGTCGCTTTTGTATGTTGGTTATAAAGGCAAAATATTGCATTTAAAAAAAATATAAAAAAGCCGACTTGCATTTTCCTAGTCTTACAGATATCACTTTAGAAGTATTCTTAAAAACTTGACAGGGATATAGAAAATTGGCAATTATGACAATCTGAAAGATAAAAGTATCGTAACGTAGTACTCGCTGTTGTTGTGTCACAACTTATGCAATTGCGGCAAAACTGTACAACATAGGTTGGTTTTCTTTAGAGAATGATTTACTTGCTTTTCAACCCATTGAAGATGAATGTATAAGCATCTAGTTAAAGTGGTTTAAAAATAAAATAGATATGTTTATTAATTCATTCTCGCTACGCTTAGTTTCAATCTTTTTAAACAATTTGAAAAGTTGAGTTGGGGTAAAATTAATTAAGACTTTTACTATCCTATTAAACTAGTTTAGAGGGCTTAAATAAATATTTACCTCCAATGACTATTTATAATGCAGTTGCCGAATATTTATGCAACATATCGAAATTACTCTTCAACCTATAAATTATTACGTAATTTAATATATTATTAATTGAAATTTTATAATTTCAATCTCTCTAATTATAAAATAGCTATCCCCGTTTAAATATTTTAGTACCATATTTCCAGTGTGGTATAAACTTTTGTTTTTTTTAAAATTCTTAAGTTATGAAGCTAGCTAAATTTATTATGGGATGTCTTATTGCGATGCTCTTCTTTGTGTCATGTAAAAATGATGATGGATATATTGCTGTAAAATCTGATCTTGACAGTGATCTTGAATTACTTCTAAAGAATGTTTCTAATGGTGAGGGGAACAACTTTTTTGTTTTACCATCAGAAAATGATTACGCCAAGATTCCTCAAGATCCTTTAAATCCGATAACGGCTGAAAAAGTAGCCTTAGGTAAAATGTTGGTTCACGAAACTGCTACCGGTGGCAATCCTAAAATGGAAATCAATAAATTTAACTATGCTTGTGCCAGTTGTCATCCAGTTGCAGCAGGTTTTTATGCTGGTTTACTTCAAGGTATCAGCGAAGGTGGCTCTGGTTTTGGTATCGCTGGGGAAGGAAGGGTGATTATGCCACCTAATTTAATGCCTTTGGATTCTGTGGATATATTGCCCATAAAAGTGCCCACCCTATTGAATGTTGCATATCAAGAAGTGGCTCTTTGGAATGGTTCTTTGGGCGGAACAGGAATTAACACACCCTTTATAAATCAAAATGCTTCCGATTTGCCAGATAATTTATTAGGATACGAAGGGCTTGAAGTACAAGGCTTGGTAGGCCAAGAAGCACACCGTTTAAAAATTGACAGAGAATTTGTTGAAACTTTTGGTTATAAGCCTATGTTCGATTCAGCCTTTCCCGATCTACCGCAGGAAGATAGATATTCTAGATTGGCTGCAGGATTGGCAATTGCCGCTTTTAATAGGACGGTATTGGCAAATCAAGCACCTTGGCAAGATTGGCTAAAAGGGGATTATGATGCTTTGACAACAGACCAGAAAAAAGGTGCATTCACATTTTTTAGTAACGGAAAATGTTATCAATGTCATACAGGTCCCGCTTTAAAATCTAATGCTTTTTATGCTTGGGGTTTGAAGGATTTTGATCCAGCAGAAGCTGTTATTCTCAATAAGGGTAGATCTTTTAAAAATGAGGCTCTTTTGGGGCGGGGTGGTTTTACAGGAAGAGAAGAGGATAATTATAAGTTTAAGGTTCCAACGCTCTATAATTTAAAAATGAATTCCTTTTATGGGCATGGCGGAAGTTTTAAAACATTACGTGAAATTGTTGAATATAAAATAAAAGGAACAAAGGAGAATATTAAGGTGCCAGATGAGAACCTAGCAGACCAATTTGGGACTATATCCCTTACCGAAGAAGAGATTACCTACCTAGTCGACTTTATTAAAAATGGACTTTACGACCCAAATATAGAAAGGTATGCCCCCAAAGCTGTCCTTTCTGGAAATTGTATTCCCAACAACGATAAGCAATCGAGAATTGATTTGGGATGTGAATAATTTTAAGACCAAAGAAACTTTTTCTAATTAATTGAAATATAATTTGTTAAAATGTAGTTTTATAGATTTATAATAGTACATTTGCACTTTATTAATTAATTATATTATTACAATGCAAAAAGGCACAGTAAAATTCTTCAACGAATCAAAAGGATTTGGATTTATCACTGAAGAAGGATCAAACAAAGAACATTTCGTACACGTTACAGGATTAATCGATGAGATCCGCGAAGAAGACGAAGTAGAATTCGACTTAAAAGAAGGAAAAAAAGGATTGAACGCAGTAAACGTAAGAGTACTATAAATAAGTTCATTTTTTAGAAAACAAAAAGCCTCTCAAATTTGAGAGGCTTTTTTTGTGCCGTATTGTTATTCTTCTTCAGGAAAGACAGTACTTTCATAAGCTCCGGCATCTGGATTTTGGATGTTTCGGTTTGTTCCGTTTAAATCTACAGGAACTTGTTGAGCAGTAGCTGTATTTCCAATACCATCGGCAGCTGAAGTTTCAGTTTCAATGTTGAAGTTATTCATTTCGGTATCTTGAAAAACAGGATCTTGGTTGAAAACTGAATTGGTATACAGCGTCGTGTTGGTAAAATCGTACAGTGGATTGTCATTAAATTCCCCGCTAGGATCTTCAAAACGTATTAGGCTGTTGCTAAAATTAAAGGTAAACTCACCACCGTCATCTTTCAGTAGCGCAATTTCACGTCGCTCATTTCCGTAGATAATACAGTTGTTAAAAGAAATGTCGAGATCAAAAGCTGTGGTTCCGGTTTCGGTTTCAAAAAAGTTGTCAATTAAAACAGAAGGGAAACTACGAAAACTATTGCTCCAATAATTGGCAAATGTACAATGGTTAAAAACATATGTTCCACCAAGGGAGGCTGATAAAGAAGCTTGGCCACTGTTGTTGATCACTACATTTTCGCCATATACATTTCCGGTGCGGGCCAACAAACCAGAATTAGCACTGTTGTAAATCTGCACATTTTCTAGTGTAAGGGTTCTGTCACCATCGTTCTTGTCCATTAAAAGCCCGACAGTTCCATTTTTTATGGTCGTATATTTAAAGACATTATCGGTACTTCCCGAAGTCATCCAGATAGCACCCCATTGTCCGGGGACATTTGCAAAAGCAGGTTCTAGGCGATCCCCTTCAAAAATAATTTCGTTTTCTAATAGCTCAGCATCAGTACTTTGTTCGCCATTTGCTTTTATAGAACCTGTATTGGCTACTAAAATTCCACTACTAGCGTGAAAATGTACACGGGCTCCAGCTTCGATAGTTAACGTTTTCTGCGGTGGAACAGCGGCGTAGCCATAAATTACATAGGGTTTTTCATTGGTAAAAGTAAGTTCGGCATCATCTAAAAAGAAGCCTTCAATCAAAATATCATTGCCTTCGCCATCGGTGCCCAAATTTAAGGTTTCAGAAGTACCATCGCCAAAACGCTCGGGAAATAAAAACACAGCATCTTGAATTAAAGTCACCAAGTCTACATTCTGTTGGTTTCCGCCGGTGTCAAATTGTATTTGGTCTGTATATAAAAAGTTGGGTTCATCAGCTGGAAGTGTATTGATATCGGCTGTTGTTTCAATAAAAATAAAAATACTGTCTTTTGCCAATACTTGAATATCTTGAAAGGACTTTCCAGGGATTCCATCGACATTTAGTCGGTAGTTAGAGGTTTCTCCATTTGCTAATTGTATCGTAGGAATGTTGATGTCTTCATCACTTCGGTTGTATACTTTTAGGTTGTAGGTGCTAGAACCAATATTGGTAAAAACAGTGTCTAAATACACGGTATCTCTTGAAAACTCAAGATTTCCGGTGCTAGAGACACTTTCAAAGTCATTTCTACAGGAACTCCATAAAACGAGGCAAGCAAGTATTGCCAATCCATAAACATACTTCATTAACGATAATTTTCAGTAAAAATATAACTTTTTATCAACGATAATATTGTTTAGCGGTTAAAGTTGGGAGATATTCTGTTATAAAAAGAGGAAAGAGTATAGAAAATAGAGATTGAACTATTTTCTGAACTATTAAAGAGCCAAGGCTAGTTGAACCAAGAAGCACAACTGTTTTTAGTCTTGTTTCTTGGTTCGTTTAGCGAAGCGATCTTGTTTCAAGCACTTTGACAGTAAACTTTCAGATTATTAAATATAATATTTATCGTTTACCTTCAGCTTGTTGCTCATATTTATCCATATACCGTTTCCAAAGCTCTGTCTGGTGGGTTTCTAAGGAAACATCGCGACCATTGATAAATGCGTGTGTCAATATATTAGTACGCATATCCAACGCATCGCCTTCTGAAATAAACAACGTAGCACTTTTGCCTTTTTCTAAGGTTCCATAAGTATCGTCAATACCTAATATTTTAGCCGTATTCCCAGTAATCAACTGTAGCGCTCTTTCCTTATCCATTCCTTGACCGACCAAATGCCCAGCATAAAATGCCAAATTACGGGTGTTCATTCGTTCCATTTGCCCATTGGCTTGCAAAGCGACCATAACGCCAGCATCGGCTAATAGTTTGGGTAATTTGTAGGGTAAGTCGTAATCGTCATCTTCCCGTTCTGGAGTAGTGTGAACACGCCTAACCAATACTGAAATATCATTTTTCTTTAAAAAGTTAGTGATTTTATAAGCTTCATATCCACCAACAATAACCACGTTTGTAACGCCTTGTTGTTTGGCTGTTGTAACAGCATCGATTATTTCTTTTTCGCCATCAGCATGAATGTATAACTTTTTAGAACCATCAAATAAACCTTTCATAGCTTTGAACGCTTCATTTTTAGGTTGGTCTTTGGTGTTACTATAGGCTTTTGCATTTACTAAGAAAGCACGCACGTCATCGATATCTTTCGCATAGTCCTTATTTGGCTTATACCCTCGAGGTTCGCCCAACCACCAGCGTCCACGACGGAAGCTATTTGGCCAATTCATATGGATGCCATCATCAACCTTCACAGCTGCATCTTCCCAATTCCAGGCATCTAATTGCACAATGGACGATGTTCCCGAAATACGCCCACCTTGGGGAGTGATTTGCGCTAAAAGAACACCATTGGGTCGCATGCTTTCTACTACTTTACTTTCTGCATTATAGGCTATTAAACTACGAATATTCGGAATCATATCGCCAATTTCGTCATCGTCAATCGTGGGGCGTACGGCATCGATTTCTCCTAATCCTAAGGTGGAAACGGGAGCGATGATTCCTGGATATACATGTTTACCAGAAGCATCAATTACTTTTCCTTTTGAAGGAAGATTGGTTCCTATAGCGGTTATTTTTCCGTCTTCAAAAACGAGAATGCTGTTTTCAATCACAGAACCATCGCCAATATGGGCGGTCGCTCCTTTAATTGTGATTGCCTGTTCTTGTTTAGGTGCTGGAGTTTGTTGTGCAAAACTTACCGAAGTAGCTAATACAACGAGAAGAGTGGCTATTTTATGTAATATGTTCATGGTTGCTTAGTTTATGGTTTCACAATGAAATTCGCGTTTATCTTTTCCTTTTGGCGGTTTTGTTTTTCCACCGTTTTGTTTTTCGGCTAGCATCATTTTAACCAATTTATTGCGTTCTTTTTTAATGGCATTCCTTTTTTCCTTGTCTTTCTCAAGATCGAAATACGTGGTACCCTCAATTATTGTTTTTTCTGCTTTCGCATATACTGATAGTGGATTGTCGCTCCACAACACCAAATCGGCATCTTTTCCTTCTTTAATACTACCCGTACGGTCGTCTAGATGAAGCAGTTTAGCTGGATTGATAGTAACCATTTTCCAGGCTTCTTCTTCAGTCATACCACCATATTTTACACTTTTTGCTGCTTCTTGATTTAAACGACGGCTCATTTCGCCATCATCACTATTAATGGCCACTGTTATCCCTTGGCTGCTCATAATAGCTGCATTGTATGGAATGGCATCATTAACTTCGTATTTATAGGCCCACCAATCGCTAAAAGTAGAACCGCCCGCGCCGTGTTCTTTCATTTTATCTGCCACTTTATATCCTTCTAAAATGTGGGTAAACGTGTTAATACGGAAGCCGAATTTTTCAGCTACTTTCATCAACATATTAATTTCACTTTGTACGTAGGAATGACAGCTAATGAAACGTTCGCCGTTTAAAATTTCAGCTAGTACTTCCAATTCTTCATCATACCGAACGGCTTGTCCACTTTTTTTCTTGGCATCATATTCTTTAGCGCGATTAAAGTAATTAACATACACTTGTTCTACACCCATTCTAGTTTGTGGAAAGCGGTTAAAACTTTGCCAATTGGATTGTTTTACATTTTCACCTAAAGCGAATTTTATAAATTTTGGTGAATTGTCGTAAATAAGACCATCCGCATTTTCACCCCATTTTAATTTGATGATTGCCGAACGCCCGCCAATAGGATTGGCAGAACCGTGTAGAATTTGAATGGAAGTAACGCCTCCAGCAAGATCTCTATAAATACCAATATCCTCGGGATCTACAACATCTTCAATGGTTACTTCAGCTGAAGAGTTTTGACCGGCTTCATTAATCGCTAACGCTGCAAGGTGCGAGTGTTCGTCTATAATTCCAGCGGTAAGGTGCTTTCCGGTAGCATCGATGGTTGTAGCTCCACCTGCTCGTAAATCGGTTCCTATTTCAGCAATTTTACCATCTTTAACCAACACATCAGTGTTTTTTAAGACCCCTGCTTCTTCACTGGTCCAAACGGTTGCGTTTTTAAATAAAAGATCTTGTTGTTTTGGTTTTGTAGCAAAGCCGTACCCAATGTTAGGATAGGTAAGAGGAACAATTTCCGGCTTTTTATTTTTGTCTTTATCTTCTGAATCTTCTTCGTAAACATCTCCTTTTTGTCTAACTGCCGTAAAGTCGGTTTCATTACCATCGGGAGCTACCAATTTTCCTGAAAAATCATCTCCTTCTTTTGGAACAATTCCAGTGGTTCTAAATACTTCATTTGTTTTTTCGTCTGTAAATGAGAGCGTGACCCAGTTTTCAGAATAATCCATTTTTGAAGGATACTCTACGTCGCCAGCTTTTACTTTGGCTTTAGGTTTTAAGGCATCACCGGTAATGATAACATCGTAAGTTTGTCCACCAGAGGTGATTTTATAATTACCACGAATGTCTTTTTGGTCTTTGGTATTAATCACATTCTTGCTTCCTTGAACCCAGTTTTCATATAAAGTTGTTTCGTCATCGAAAAGTTCTCCTGAAGTAATTAAGAAGTTGGCGTGCCGTCCCGGTTTAAGCGAACCTATTTGGTCACTTTTTCCTAATAACTGTGCAGGAACCGTGGTTAGCGAAGCCAATGCCTTTGTTTTGTCAAATCCATATTCAAAAGCTTTTTTTAGCTTTTCTGTAAATTCTTTGGGCTTTTTTAGTTCATAGGTTGTCAATGCGAACGCTACTCCATTTTCTGAAAGTACTTTCGGGTTCATCGGTGCTTGATTCCAGTCGCGCATATCGGCCAATGAGATGTATTTTGCTGCATATGGATTACTAACATCGTATGCTTCAGGAAAATTAATGGGAATAATAAATTTTGACTTTGTAGCTTTTGTTTGGTCGATCATTTCATATTCATCGCCTCCACCAACTATAATATAGTTTGCATTAAACTCGTCTCCAATTTTATCGGCTCGAAGGTTGTTGCTTTTACTACCTGCTTCAAAAAAAGCAATTTTGTTTTTATTTTCAAGTAACGCTTCCAAGGAGCGATCTTTTGTATCAATGTTTCCTTTTTCGTACCAATCCGCATCGTGATATACTTGACGAAGCAACGCCATCGCTCCCATCAATGATGTAGGGTAACTTTGACGGCTAGCAACACTTTTTTCAAAAGAAAAATACTGTCCAGAAGCATCATCTAAAATACGTTTGGCATCCCCTTCATCGTCGTTTAAAGTCACCAAAACTCCTGTGCCGCGAGCAATACCGTCCATTTGTATGGTGTTTACGGTGCCAAATCCTATCTTACGTAGTTCTTTGGCTAATTTTTTATCGTATTTAAATTGATCTATGGCGTTTTGCTCTGGTTTAATATGGTCGTTCCAATAAAAACCTTCTCGAGAAGGTTTGTATTGTGCTGAACGACCATTCCGTTCTGCTTTTTTGGGTTTTTTCACCCCAAAATTGGTGTATGAATCAATAAAAGAAGGATAAATGTATTTTCCTTTTAAATCAATAATGACAGAGTTTTCAGGAATATCGACGGATTTTCCTGAAGCGACTACCTTCCCATGTTGAATGAGCAGAGTTCCGTTTTTAATTTTTTCTGAAGGGGTTACAAATAACGTTGCATTTGTAAAGGCTGTGTAGTTGTTGTTTTGTTCTTTAACACCATCGTTTTTTGGAAAATAGTCCTGAGCGAAAACCAATGATGAAAAAAAGCAACAAAGGAGGAGGAGTATAATTTTTTTCATTAAAAAAAGGGATTTTTTAGATTTTAGAAACCTAAAGATATGAGTAGTCATTACATTTTGGTAGGTAAAAACTCAATTTTAACAAAGCATTAAGAATTTTAAAATGGCTTGTCTTCAAAATAATTGACCACCAAAGCAACCATATAGCTATAGCTTTTAATGCCTTTGGATTGGTTATTTGCCTTTAAAAAATAGTTGTAAAAATGTTTTGAAAATACTTCAAATGGATTTTCGTAGCTTGCCCAAAAGTCCCGCATTTCTTTGTAGCTTGCCAAAATACCGGGATTGATGGTCGTTAATAATTGGTGGTAGGTATCTAAATCTCTTCGGGCGATTTCATTCACACAATAGCGCAATGCGAAGATATACCCCGAATATTGTATAAATTTATCGTCACTATTTAAAGTAGCCAAAGTGGCGATAAAATTAGCT
>Ga0209309_10003150_pt1 | contig 14438 bp, 21 predicted proteins | sample COGITO_mtgs_1204_2_FD_184807 | JGI IMG/M metagenome (GOLD analysis project Ga0209309, IMG submission 184807) | Pelagic marine microbial communities from North Sea - COGITO_mtgs_120412 (SPAdes) (version 2) | ecosystem: Environmental > Aquatic > Marine > Epipelagic ...
CAGTTGGTTGGGACGGTGACTTTGGTGACTTCCCTGAGATTGTAATCCAGCGTGATGTCAAATTCATGGGTGGTTCTAAGAACTTCGAATCTTGGATGTCAGATCACTACGCTTCGGTTGCTCGTGTGACGGGTGTTGATACCCTTGAAGATGTGTTTCATGTCGGCAACGGTTACGGCCCTGAAGGTTCTTGTATTCAGAAGTTCACTCGAATGCATTCCGTTTCTGTTGGTGATATCATCGTCAACGAGAAATGTGGTACGGCATGGATGGTTGATGGTGAGGGTTGGTCTAACATTGATTTTGGGAGGATGTTCTAATGAGAATTCACCAGTTTAAAGACTACGTTGAAGAGATGACTTTCGAACATGCGATTCGCATTATCAAGAGTTACATGGGTACCGACGATCTTCTTGCCGCTCTTAAAAGTTTTGAGTCTCGGTATGTCGAGTGTGTCAATGGTGATGAGGATGCGTTCTACGCATACCAGCGTGACTATCGTTTTGAAATTTCTGCCTTCAACGTTTTGTGTGAAGGGTTCGGTAAATTGTTTGCTCCAAAGGAGTTTTAAATGTATGTCTGCATTTGCAATGCGATTACTCAAAAAATGCTCGCAGAGAATTCGTTTCTCATGGCAAAAGTGGGTAGCAAGTGCGGAAAGTGTATCGAAGATAACGTGTTTGACGGTGAACGAATGACACATTTTGTTAACACGCCATCGGAGGCGCAAACTGGTAAAAATTCCTATGACTCCGATGGCAACCTTTTAGTTTTATAATGGAGATAAATATGATTAAAGTAATGCATGGTGTTAGTTGTCCAAAAGATGCTTTTTTTGATGAGGTCCATGAGTTTGAGTTTGCCTCGTTAAGAACCCTCTATACTTTTGTGAAAGAGTATGCAATCGCGGTTGCCAAAGAGATTCAAGAGCATTCAATGGGACATGCTTTCCCTCTGGTCGAGATGATTGAAGACTCAAATGGATTACCAACTGCCGAGATCTGGCAAGACAACAAGATCGTAGATACGGTTTTCTGCGATACCGATGATGAGTACTGGGAGAAAGTAAATGCTGTTTAATCCATTAGAGATGACTCTGCTTTTCATAGTAATTAGTTCTATCAGTTACTATATTGGCAGAGAGTTGGGATATAAAAATCATATGCGAGAACTAATCGCGGCATTAGAAAATGTTCCCGATTTTGATATCACATTTAAGGACGAGAAAGACGATGAGAGTTGATTTTGAAAACATGTGGAAAGTGGGAGATGAGATTCATCTCCTTCCTAGTTTATCAATGGTCATTTCCACTGGTAAGTTTTACTTTTATGCAATCGAATTTAGTTTTCTGACTCACCGGTTAATGATTTCTAAATCTCATAATGACTGATGTACCATCTCCATGTATAGGTGTTTGTATTTTAGAACCTAAATGGGGTGCGTACTGTGTGGGATGCTTTCGCATGACATTAGAGATAGAGAATTGGCAATACTATTCTAATGCTGAAAGAAAACAGATCATAAGAAGAATAGAAGATTTAAGAAACGAGGATCCTGATGACTATCCGGATTATTAAGGAAACTGACCCTTGGGAACATTTTATATTCGAAAACTTTTTAAATGAATCCCAGTTATCAATTCTTCAAGAGATAAGCGACTTCTATCCTGTTTGCACAGAGGAAAACGAAAGAGTCAGAATACATTTTGGAGAATTGTTTTCGTATTCAAAAGAAACTGTTCAAACCACCAACAACAATTTTTTGCGTAAACCTCTGTCTGGTATGGTTAAAGAAAATCTATCACAATTCCCTGAGTTCAATTCATTATTGCCTCTTTACGTTCAGATAGAATATCAATCTCTCGGAAAAGGTTTTACTTGGAAGATACACACGGATGCTATATCCAAGATGTTTTCTCTTGTGCTCTATTGGAAACCGGAAGAAGATATTAGTTGTGGAACACGATTATACGATAACGACAAAAATTTTGTAAAAGAAGTTACGTGGAAATTCAATAGAGCAATAGGGTTTTGGAATAGACCTGATCATTGGCATGATTTTTACTCGAACGTCGATGAGCGTATCACTTTTAATTTTGTCTTTGCTAATCCAAAATTCGCTCCAAAGAAACCGTGGTGAAATTAGGTGTACTAGGAGGTATGGGTCCAGCATCTAGTGCTGAATTTATGGTTAGATTGACTTACTTGACTCCTGCAAAAACAGACCAAGATCATATTCCCACAGTGTTGTGGAGTGATCCTCGTATTCCTGATAGAGTAACCAGTATCGAAAATAACGATGATCTTCCTCTTGCGCTTCTTATAGAAGGCATTAAAGGATTACAACTTTCAGGATGTGATAGTATTGCAATTCCTTGTAACAGTGCTCATTTCTGGTATGATGAATTGGTTAAACTTGGTACACCTATTCATCATATTGTTCATAGCGTGTCAGATGAATTACTAGACAGAGATCTTACAGATATTACTATTGGTATCTTAGGGTCGAAAGGTACCCTCAATTCGTGTTTATATCAAAATATTTTAAACGTAAAGGGTTGGCAGTGTATAATACCATCCTTAGATGACATCGACACGTTAGTTCAACCATCCATTAAATTAATAAAAGACAACAGATACGACGAAGCAGAATTTCTGTTGAATAAATCTATTGATAAACTGATTAGTAGGGGAGCAAAGGCAATAGTTTTGGGATGCACTGAATTCCCTTTGGTAATTAAATGTTGCAGTGTTCCGGTGATCAGTAGCGTAGATAGTTTAGCAAAATCAATTATAAAAACATATAAATAAACTTTATGGAACGATTCATAAACAAAACTCTTGGCGAAGGCACCAAACTTACTTGGGGAGAAATCCAGAAGTATGATTGGCGTATTGCTAAGGTTATTGATAAAATGCAAAAAGGTGAACCCTTTGCAACAAAGTATGGACCTCTAATAATCCTTCCTGATCCTGCTGTTGAGAAAGCTCTTAAATCAAACGACAAAAATTTCAGCAGAGCAAAACTTAAAACTTCTGACAACAGAACCATAAGTTTTGGAGATCTAATTAAGAATAAAGAATTTGGTGGTGGTACTAGTGGATCCGGTGGAGGATCTGACAACACTACTGCTACGGAATCTGCTCAGTGTGTATATGCCCAAGCAATTTGGGATAATCCTCGCACTTCATTTTCTCCCGAAGAGATAGCAAAAGCATATCGTAAGTGTGATACTGATGCAACAACAGAACAGATATTAAAAATATCTGATGATTGGGTTCAGTCTTCTATCATGGGTGCAAAATTACTCAAAAGAGTTTTAGGTAAAAAAAGATACACATGGCACCGTGGTTCCTCATGGGTCCAAGCAATGGATACTCGGTTCAAGAGACTCAATAAAATCGATAGAAATTTTACTAACATAAACAAGTGGACTCCTGCTGATATCTGGATAGTTGCAAAGGGTGCTGAATCTAGATATGATCTAGACAGTGCAACAACCCTCGCAGAATTGAACAACATGTTATTGAAAGCATATAGTGCACGAGACATTATAGGAATATCCCTCAAAAAAATCGGCAAAAGACCTAAAGTAGTGCAGGTTAACTATAAAAAACCATTCAAAGCACCATTGTTTGTCAGGACAACTTACGGTAAACGTGGATACTTCAAAGCAAAGGATGGTTACATCTTGTATAATGACGGTGAAATCCAGTTCAGAACTTATCCTGAATTTCAATGCGAGATCATCGGTAAAACTGCAAAACATGGTAAGGTAAGTTTCGGCAAAATACAAGATGCTCTTCGTGACGTAGGTGCACCTTTGATGGAAGATCGGAATGATATTCGTCGAGAATGGCGCGACGATAAATCAAAACTGAGTGCTAAATGGTACGGGTTGTATTCTCAAACAAAAGAACAGAGAATGACCTCAGAAGAATTTAATGAAGAAGTATTTGATAAGGACGATAACTGGGCAACCTCTAAATATCTGGTGACTCAATTGTTCTTGAACATTAAAGGTAAAGAACAAGCATTCCTCGAACAAATATACCGCTATGCGAAGTCACAATCAACAACCTCCGCAGTTCACCTGAAACTATTGTAAGGAATCACGAATGTTATCATTCGCAGACACATTAACAGAACAGAAGAACACCCACATGACTCACATCGAGGATAAGGTGTTGTATGGTGGTGTCAATGGGACACGTCAAGCAATCTTCGCACTGCGAGACATGCGTGACATGCTCGGGGGTGGCGGTGGTTCGGTGTCTGTCAAGTGGGATGGTGCTCCTGCTATCTTTGCGGGTACGGATCCTAGTGACGGTGAGTTCTTTGTAGCAAAGAAAGGCATCTTCAACAAGAACCCCAAGATCTACAAAACTGCGGCAGACGTTGATGCTGACACGTCTGGCGATCTAGCAGACAAGTTGAAAGACGCATTGAAGTATCTTCCCGCACTGGGTATCAAAGGTGTGATTCAGGGAGATTTCCTGTTTGGACGTGGTGATTTAGGTAAAAAGAATATTGAAGGCAAGAAATATGTCACCTTTCACCCCAACACTATCGTGTATGCGGTACCCGAAGAGCAATCTGACACAATTAGGAAGGCAAAAATCGGTATTGTATGGCACACTACATATACTGGTAGAACATTTGAGTCGATGAAAGCGACATTTGGTGTTGACGTGTCGAAATTAAACCGTTCTGTAAACGTATGGTCACAAGATGCATTCCTTCGAGATCTTACTTCTGCTACAATGACAAAAAGAGAAACTCAACGTGTTAACAAAATACTTACAGAAATTGGAAAGTTATTTAATCAGATTAGCGGGAGTACGTTACGACAATTGGAGTCAAACCAAACCCTTGCACAACATATCGAAACTTTCAACAACACCTTCGTGCGAAAAGGAGAAGTCGTTAAAAACTCTAAATCACACACCGCAAAACTGATCAAATGGATCGGTGCAAAGTACCAGAAAGAGATTGACGCACGTAAAACAGAAAAGGGTAAAGCAGGACAACAAGCAAAACTAGATGCACTATTAGAGTTTTTCTCTCCAAAAAACAGAGATAATCTAACAAAAATGTTTGAACTACAAAAATTAATTGTAGTAGCAAAATTAGAACTTATAAATAAACTTAACAGATTGTCAAACATAGACACTTTTGTCAAGACCAGAAAAGGTTATAAAGTGACAGGTGCCGAAGGTTATGTTGCAATCGACAAAATTGGTGGTGACGCAGTGAAACTTGTTGACCGTATGGAATTTTCATATAACAACTTTTCACCCGATATTGTTAAAGGATGGGACTCAACCAGTAGGAGTTAAAAATGTTGTCATTCAAAGACTTCATGACAGTAGATTACACACCCGGCATGCCTGAATTGGTATCCTATGCTGCACACAAGCGAAGACGTGGTCGCATCGGTGAAGACACTGAGACCACAGATGAAGCATTAAGTTTTCAATCACGTCAAGCAAAGTCTCGTGCAATGAAAAAGAACAAAGCAAAGATAGCAATGGGTCGTAGACGTGCTATGAAAAAAGCACCTACCAAAGACCGTATTGAAAAACGTGCTCAACGTGCTGCTATAAAACAAATTTTTACCAAACTCTCCAAAGGAAAACCTAAGTCTGAGGTGCCTTATGCTATGCGCCAATCGATCGAAAAAAGAATAGGTAAAATGAAAGGTAAGGTTGCTCGTATTCAAAAGAAACTATTACCAGATATTCGTAAAAAATCAAAAGATCGGGTTGGAAATAAGGCAAATAAATGATACCTTCGTTTAAACAGTTTCTTGTTGAAGAAGAACGAGAAATATTTTTTACTTTTGGGCGCATGAATCCACCTACCATAGGTCATGGTAAGTTGATGGACGTGCTTTCTAAAAAGGCAGGACGTAATCCTTATAAAATTTACCTGTCTCAATCTCAGGATCCTAAAAAGAACCCCCTTACCTACGAGCAGAAAGTGAAGCATGCTCGTAAAATGTTTCCTAAACACGCTAGAAATATTCTTATCAATAAAAACGTTAAAACCGTATTTGATGCCGCCACCGGTTTATATGACCAAGGTTTTAAACGGGTCACGATGGTCGTAGGTTCTGACCGTGTTACTGAATTTGAAACTCTTCTTAAAAAATACAACGGTGTTAAAGGTAGACACGGATTCTACAATTTCGAGAAAATTGCCGTTGCCTCTGCTGGTGCACGTGATCCTGATGCCGAAGGTGTCGAAGGAATGAGTGCATCGAAACAGCGCCAGAATGCCTCAACAAATGATTTCACAACATTTATTCAGGGTGTACCTCCCAAGATGACCAACAACGATGCTCGACGTTTATTTAACGATATACGATCTGGTATGGGACTAAAAGAAGCAGTGAGTTTCCATCGGCATTTAGATTTAGGAACGGTTAGTGAGACTCGCGAAAAATATATTGCGGGTGAGTTGTTCGAACCCGGAGACCGAGTTACTGTTTTAGAATCAAAGCAATCTGGGTATATTTACAGACTCGGTGCTAATCATGTGATTGTTGCATTGGATGAAGGTAAGGTTACCCGACAATGGTTAGAAGGCATTGTTCATGAAGAGAAAACAGATCGTTGGTATAAAGATCAACCCGAGTGGGGTACTCCTGAAGCAACTAAGAAAGGTAAAAAAAATCTCGGCATGGAAGATATAGACCATGTGAAGATTACTAAAGATAAGATTAGTAAAGAAAAGAATAAAGATGCTAAAAAACACGATAGAATGTTAGATCGAGCAAGAACTGCGCGAGTAAGACTAAAAAATATGGGTACCAAACCCAAAAAGTATAAATAGACCAATGGAATCTTTTAAAGAATCAGCAATGAGAGTCAGGCAGGGAAATGTAAAACCCACTGCTAAAATTATGGTGACTCAACATATTGAAAAGGGTAATATGAAGAAAACGCTGGATCTTTTGAAACATATAGGAAAGAAAGTCAAGATTGACAAATCAACCGAGAAATCATCAAAAGCAATTTGGACAATAGAGGCAACAATGAAAGATAGTACGACCATAAATGAGTTGACCACAGTAGACCGAGAAAAGTTGGTCAAAATGTTTGACAAATTGAAAAAAGGTTCTACCGTTAAAATCAAGTCTAATGACTCTATCAAGAAGGGTGATGACTACATTGAATTTGTTGTTAAATCAAAGAGTACAGTTCGTAGGGGGGAAGTAGAAAAGATTACCCTTGCTAACAAAGGAAATCCAACCGGTGTAAAAAGATTCTTATACAAAAGAGTTGGTACTTCGATGGTATCGTTTGCCGTTGGTGACATGGCAGCCTCTATTGTAGATATTAAAGAGTCCGTCGGTGAAGCATCAATTCTGAGGACCAAGACTACCAGACAACAGTCTGCCGCGTCGAAAGAAAAAGATCGTAAGAATGCAGTCAAGACATTGAAGGATATCCGTAAGGGTAAGTATCCCGGTGTCAAGATGGCAAATGAGGATGACGATCCTTGTTGGGACACTCATAAGAAAGTTGGCACTAAGATGAAAGGTGGTAAAAGAGTAAATGATTGTGTACCGAAAAACGAAGAGACTGTTCTTGAACAGACAATGCTCAATGAATTCTCTGATGCTCAGTTAGCACAACTTAAAAAAGCATATGCCGACCTTGAACGTATCAACGTTACATCTCCCACCTACAAGAAATTGAAAGCAATGATTGCCAAGATGGATGTCAAGGCATTGGAGAAAGTTGCGCGAGCAAAGGTTAGGTTTGTATCCCAGATTGCCGCACGTGAGTACGAAGCAAAAAGTGGTAATCGATTAAAAGCAAAAGACTATATGGAGTCAACTGAACTCGAAGAAAAGGGTAAGGGTCTCTGGCACAACATTCGTGCAAAGCGCAAGCGTGGTGAACCCAAAGCCAAACCAGGCGATAAAGATTACCCCAAGACTCTAGACATCGATGAAGCAAAAGCACCCGGCAAACTTGGACCGAATGCAAGTCGTGAAGATAAGATTAAGCACACTATGAAGATTATGAAGATGTATCCTGCAAACAAGGGTAAGTCTGAAAAGCAATTAAGAAAAGGTGCGACTGATTATATCGATCAATTCACCAACAAAAACAAAAGAGATGACGCCTACATTGCGAAGATGACAGCAAAGAAAGAGTCAGTTGAAGAAAAGAGAGATGCTGGTAAGTCTGCGACTGGATATGACATCTATCACAAGACTTACTCTAGTGCAATGCAACACGCATATGCACATGCTAAAAAGAAACACGGCGTAACTGTTAGTTCTGATGATATCGATAGTAAAGTCGCATCAGGACCAAGAAAACCTTCCACAGGTAAAACTGTATCTCACATTCTGGGAACAGATAAGAAAAAGAACCTTCACGTTCAGGTCTATAACACTGGCAAATCATACGAACTTAATATGTACGTTGAGTCAGTCGAACTTGATGAAGCAATTGACTTCCGTAAAGCATTTATGGATATCCAATCATATGCCAAGAAAAGTGGTGGTATGGATAAGACTGACTTTGAGAAAGTTGCATACTACGTCAAAGCAATCGGTGACAATCAGAACTCTCCTAACGTAGCAAACAAAGCATTCATGGCAATGAAAAAACATATTGCTGGATTAGATACGGATGTGCGAGATGGCATTCATGTGTTGTTAAAGAAACACGGCATGGTAAAGAATGGTCGTATGGTACAAGAAGGCAAATGGTTTGTTCGTCAGTCTGCCAAACCTAACAAAACAGGTACTTATCAAGGTAAGAAGTTTGACGATGGCAAGAAAGCAATCGCACAAGCACGTAAAGATTGGAAACTGACACCCGATGAGCATATGTCTGCGAAGATGATGAAAGAATTTACATTTAGTAAGTTGCGTAATAGATGATAAGGTTTAAACACTTCAACGAAGACGATGCTTCGGGATTGTCTGTAAAGAAGGGTACTAAACGATCAGTAGATGACGGTGCTGGACTCACTCAAAAGGGAGTCGATGCTTACCGAAGAAAGAATCCTGGATCTAAATTAAAGACTGCGGTTACTAAAAAACCTAGTCAAATGGATCCGGACAGTAAAGACGCAAAGAGAAGAAAGTCTTTCTGTGCTAGATCCAAGGGTTGGACTGGCGAGAGAGGTAAAGCAGCTAGACGGAGATGGAATTGTTGATAAGTGATAGAATATGAGACTAGGTGGTTTAAAGATAAACCATGGTTATGGGTAAAATCGGATTATCATTGTTGGAAACATTTGACAAAACAACATCCAAGGTTACCAAAAACCATAATTGAAGAGTTAGGGAATGTTAAATTCGTAGTACAGGCAGGGGGTAATTGCGGTTTTTATGTTGCACAATATGCAGAAGTAGTTGATACCGTTGTTACGTTTGAACCAGACCCTAATAACTATTTCTGTTTAGAATATAATTGTAACGAACCTAATGTAACTATGTATAATTTGGCATTAGGTAACGAAGTTTGTAACGTTAAAATGAACGTTCAAAAACATAATATGGGTGCTAACAGGATTTTAGGTAGAAAAGATAGTAGTAATATTAAACAGATTAAATTGGACTCGTTGAATTTAGAACCGGATTTGATTCATCTAGATATTGAAGGTTACGAAAAACAAGCATTGTTAGGGATGATAGAAACAATTAAAAGATGTCGTCCTTATATAATTCTCGAAAGAGACAGAAAAGATGTAAGACATCAATGCGAAAATTTATTGGAGTCATTAGGTTATACTCGCAATAAAGATATAGGACCAGATATTCTTTTTAAATTTAAGTTGGATGGGAACAAATGAGCGAAGAACGATTACAACGGATCGAAGATAAAGTTGATAAACTTGCTGATGTGGTAGTTGGTATGGCGAGAGTAGAAGAAAAAATTCAAGATCTTGAGACAAGACGTGCTGAAGGTCACGAACGCCTCAACAAAATGTCTAAAAAATTAGACGATGTTGATGCCCATGTAATATCCATGCGAGAACGCATGAATGTTATATCAAAAGTAATGTGGGTAGTTGGTGCTGGTGTTATTACTGCACTTGTTACTCATTTTCAAGACATGTTATAAAGGACAGGAACAATGGATAATAAAGTAATTAACAATATTTTCGCGGCATGGCAGGATGTCGTTGAAAAGAAAAAGTTGGATCCTGTCGATGATAAAGCAAACGATAAAGATTTTAAAGATCGAATCGACAAAGACATCGATAACGATGGCGATGTAGATTCATCTGATGAGTACTTGCACAAAAGACGTGCTGCTACTGATGACGCTATCGACGGCGGAAAGAAACCTGCTAAGAAAGTGAAAGAAGAAACAGATGGTAAAGTTTGTCCTAAGTGTGACGGCAAAGGTTGTGAACATTGTGATGGCAAAGGCACCCATGAAGCATATGAGTCTTCTTGTGGCGGTGTTAGTGCTTCTAAAAAATACAAGAAAGAATCCGTAACCCATGAAGTTCATGGTAAAGGTCAGATCCTTGATGAATCTGATGAGGGTTTTGATGTCTTGTTTGATCACGGTGTAGAGTTTAATGTTCCTGCTGAACAACTTGAAGGTGTGTCATCTGCTATCAAAACTGCCAAGCGTATGGGTGGTAATATGACGGGTGCTGTCAAGAAGATTGACAAGTCTAAGAAAGGCATGAGCGACAATCCTCGTGTACAGAAAGCACTGAAGAAAGCAAACGAAGAAGACGAACTTGAAGAAAAGTTAGAAAAAGAACGTGTCAAACTTCCAAATCGTCAAAGACCCAAGGGTCCAGGATGGGTTCTTAAAAAGTCGGGCGAACAATCTGGAAAAGACCATAGTGAGTGGGAACGCAAATTCAAAAGAGTAGAGTCCGTTCAAGAAGGCACCGTTGCTGAGTTTGAAGAAGAAGTTGTCGCAACTTATGCTAATTTTGTTGAAGCAACAAAAGCTGCTATAGTCCAGATGTGGGAAAAGGCATCACAGGGATCTGCTGGCAAACATAAAGACGATTTTATGGACAAAGAAGCAGGTGGTGGTAAAAAAATGGCATCTGATAATGACTACGGTAAAGCAGAGTTAGTCAAAGATGACGAAGAAGGTCATCAAGATGCTCTTAAAGTAGCAAAAGCAGGATCCCAAGCACCGACTCGTGGATCTGCTGATCAACGCAAAGGTGATACGAAAATCGTTAATCCAGTAAAAGGGAGCGTACAATAATGGTTATACCTAAAAATTCTGTTGCATCTACTAGGGGTTGGGTTCATCAAAGAACAGGCGAACTCTTGAAAGCATCTCGAATGAGTCAGGAACAGGTTGATGCTTGGTGGGCAAATCAACAGGAAGCAGTAGCACCTGCACCTGTTGCACCTTTGCATCACAACCCGCAAACTTTAACCGAAGCACCCTCTGTTGAAAGAACTTTATCTGATGCAGAGATCTCGCATCATTATGCAACAGATCATAGTACAGATTTTGCTTTTCATCATGAAGATGACGAAGTATAATGGCGGCCAAAAAGACAGTTGATAAAGCATTAGAAGCAGCAGACTCTAATGGTGACGGACATGTCTCTATGGAAGAGATTGAGGCACATCTCGACCTAGAATTCAAACGTAAAGAACTCGAAGATGCCGATGCTCAACGCGATGCCATTCGCAAGATGGCATGGTTCTCGTTGGTAGGTCTTCTGCTCTATCCTTTCGGTATTTTCATGACTTCATTGTTTGGTTTAGAAAAAGCAGCAGCATTAATTGCTGATATTGCACCCACATACTTTGCGTCAATCGCCGTACTCGTCTCTGCCTTTTTCGCTGCGGATGCTGTCGGGAGTAGGAAGAAAGACTAATGGCAGGAACTCAACGATATCTAGAACATGAAGGTATAGCAATCGCCGAAGGGCGAGTGTTGAACACTTCTATCCGAAATATTTTTGGTGTGCAACCCTCTACTCCATCTAGCGACTTTGTCCCTTTGTGGGAAAATGCAACCGTATACACGTATCCAACTGTCGCTGTTCAACTCGATGTACAGACAGCGGCAGCAGATACTGCCACAATCAAGATCATTGGACTCGATGCCGACTATAATGACATCTCTGAGGTTGTTGTTCTCAACGGTCTTATTGTAACCGATCAGACAACGAATTCTGAATTCCTCAGAGTCAATGATGTGATCACCATCGCAGGTAATTGTACAGGTAATGTCACTATCGTACAAACAAGCACCAGCGATGTAGTCGCAAAGATGCTTGCAGGTACAGGTCGTAATCAGGCATCCATCTACACTGTTCCTGCTGGATGTGAGTTTCATCTCACTCGACTCAACGGGTTCACTGCCGAAACTGGTACTAATCCAAACGAGAGAACTGCATTCTTCCGTAACTTTGTTCAGTTGCCCTCTGGCGTTATACTGAAGGTTGCAGAACTTGCATTTCACAATACGTTCAACATCTATCGAACCAATCCTTTCAAATACTCCGAAAAAACGGACATTCAGTTGCAGATGAAAGCATCGTCTGGTTCACAAGAGTGTGCGATTTTTGGTGAAGGGATATTGGTAAAGACTTAATCGTTATGAACATTGTGATACCGATGGCAGGAGCAGGATCTAGATTCACGAATGCTGGAATTCATATTCCTAAACCTCTTATAAAGGTAAAAGGTCTTTCTTTAATTGAACATTCCGTTAATAGTTTTGATGTTAATGGAACATATATTTTTATCACTCGAAAAAATAATAATTCTTACGATAAAATTTTATCTGAAAAATTGATTAGTATTAGACCAGAATCTAAACAAATACAAATTGATTCGGTAACCAGTGGCGCAGTTGAGACAGTGTTACAAGCAAAGGATTACATTGATAATGATGAACCCCTTGTGGTATTCAACTGTGATCAATTAATTAAATGGAACGTGGAGAATTTCCTCACTTTCCTTTACAAAAAAGACCCTCATTCCTTAGTAGTCACCTACACTAGTACAGATCCAAAAAACAGTTTTGCTATCGTGGAAGGTTGCAAAGTCACTTCTTTGGTAGAAAAGAAACCCGTTTCTAACGCTGCTCTTATAGGATTTCATTACTGGAAACGAGGTAAAGATTTTGTTGATAGTGCTCATAAACTTATGTCTTCGTTTAAAGAAAATGGCATAAAAGAATCCTATATAAGTGAGTCGTTTAATTTTTTAGACGGTGACATATATCAATATCATGTACGTAATGAGACTTACATTCCGTTAGGTACACCAGAGGATGTTCAGAAATATGAAGAAATTTAGAATCGAAGATATGCATAAAGGTTGGTTTGTAGGTAACTTTGAACCAACAGCATATTCTACACCCGATTTTGAAGTTAATTACAGAAAACATGAAAAAGGCGAATTCTGGGCACCTCACTACCACACAGAAGTAACAGAAATAAATCTATTAATTCGGGGTAAAATGATCATACAAAATGAAACCCTTGTTGAAGGTGATATATTTGTTATAGAACCTTATGAGATAGCAGATCCAGAATTTTTAACAGATTGTGAAATTATCTGTGCTAAAACCCCTAGCAGTAATGATAAAGTTGAAATATAATATCGCATCGTTATAAATACTCGTACAAGATATGAGGATTGAACGATGCGGTATTTACTACTGCTTCTCTGCACAATGTCACTTTATGCATTTGCCGAAGAAGCACCAATTATAGACGACGACACGATTAAAACGGATTCTACTACTCGTAGCACTGTAGACACAACTACAACTACAACGTTAAAATCCCCTCCCGCATCCGCAATCACTCCTACGATAAATACTTCGAACAGCGACCTCTGTACCTTTGGTGTGGCAGGTGCTGTTCAGACTCAGATTTTGGGTATCTCTATGGGATCTCAAATTACTGATGCGAACTGTGAACGTCTTAAGTTATCAAAGACACTATATGATATGGGCATGAAAGTTGCTGCTGTATCTACGTTGTGCCAAGACGAACGAGTCTTTGATGCGATGCTGATGGCAGGGACACCATGTCCGTTTGAGGGTTTGATCGGAGATCAAGCTAAGGCTGCTTGGGCAGTTAATAAAGAATTAGAACCAAAGAACGATGAAACTACTGAAGACGAAGAGAAGGGGTTAAGCGATGGCACGAAGACACTCATGGGCGCTGGTGGCGTTGCTAGTCTATTGCTCCTCCTCCTTATCTAGCGAAGTAGACACAATTTATGCGACATCAAACAATGCTGCTAACGCAGGGTTAAATTGGGTGATGTCAAACGTCTTGCCGAGAGCGGCAGGGTTAGAAGTTAACAATGTAGTTTACAGGTACACTACAGAAAAAGTTACAGAAGATGATATGCTGGTTCATGTGCAGAACGAAAACGCACAAGGAGAAGGATACATTTTTAGAGCAAGTGATGATTGGTCTGGATTGCCAGGAAATACAATTA
>Ga0209309_10003154_pt1 | contig 14430 bp, 12 predicted proteins | sample COGITO_mtgs_1204_2_FD_184807 | JGI IMG/M metagenome (GOLD analysis project Ga0209309, IMG submission 184807) | Pelagic marine microbial communities from North Sea - COGITO_mtgs_120412 (SPAdes) (version 2) | ecosystem: Environmental > Aquatic > Marine > Epipelagic ...
GACGCATCGTCTGCGATAGAAGCTTCACCAGCGTATGCACGGCCTAAACCCGATGCATTTTGCTCTGATAATTGAAACGCAGCTGCAAAGCTATCAGCTGAAACAAATGCAAGCGAAGCTGCAATAATAGTTTTAGAAAATTTCATTGTTGAGTCCTTAACCAAACTGACCGTCTGGGTACTATGTGTGTTGTTATTAGGATTTAAAACTTGGCTACACTACCTTAATTTTTTGTAAAAAACTCTATGAAAGTGTCAAAAAACAGCAAAAAACCCGGTTTTTAACCACATTTTAACGACAAATTAACGGTAATTTAAAACTCATCGGACTAGAAGTGTGCTATTAGAGCAAACACTCTAATTGTAATTAATTATCATTTAGATTGACTTGGGTTTAGCGGCCACTTACACTCATTATAAAATCGCAAAGGAAGTGAAACTGTGATCATTTTATTTATTATTACAGGGCTAATATTTTGTGGGGCGAGTGTGTTTTGCTTTTACAAAGCAAACTACTGCGCCTGTACTCAAGCAGGACAATGCGATAATCCCGTAAACCATTATTGGCTAGGGGCAATGTTAAATGCGTTGATCTCTTTAGCCCTGTGTTGTTTTGCATTGCACGTAGAGCTAGGCACTTTGCTATGGTTAACACTGATGGGAAGTTGCTTTTTGGGTGCATTTATTTCAGCAAAACAAACTAAAAAAAGGCAATGCAGTAAGGCTAATTCAACAAATGCTCTTTTAGCAGGCGAGACAAATTAATCTGATAATCTAAGGGCTTAACGCTTGATAGTATTTTAAGCTCTTGGGTGTGCTCACTTAAATCAATATCTTTTGGTGTAACATGATGATTGTGCTTAGCGTTATAAAATAGCTTAATTTTAGGCTTAATAGGATTAAGTACATTTCCCTCAAGCACTAGCGCTAAACGCTCATTCGTTAATTTTACAATAGTCCCTACCGGATGAACCCCTAAACACTTTATAAACCGCTGCACTAACTCACCATCAAACAAGTGTTTATTGGCTAATAAATAACGTAATGCATTAATAGGCTCATCACCATCTTGATGCATTCTATCGGCAGTCATTGCATCGTACACATCTACAATTGCCATTATACGCGCCGGGCGACTTAACTTTTCAGCCTGCAGGCCTCGCGGATAACCAGAGCCATCTAAGCGCTCATGATGATTTACTATCATATCAAGCATAAGGGGTGTTATACCCTTCTCGCCTTTAACTAAACCCAAACCTTGTGCTACATGCTTTTTAATGGCTAAGAGCTCATTATTAGTAACCTTAGTTGGCTTTGAAAATATACCTTGGGGTAATTTAGCTTGGCCTAAATCATGAAGTAACGCCCCCATTGCAAGCTCTTGTACAACAGCCTGCTCATATCCTAAGTATTTAGCAAATACAGCGGTAAAAATGGCGCAGTTGATCATATGCCGCCAGTTATAGCTGTGTTTATCTTTTATACGAGTAAGAATAGTCATGGCGTTAGCGTTACGAAAAACTGAGCTGACTATTTCGCTGGCTATTTCATCAAGCACTTTTATATTAACACTCAGGCCAGATGTTAAGTCACCGTATAACGACTGTAGCTTTCGACCGTGCTGATCGTAGTTTACACTCGCTTTAGCAAATTCTTGTTCGATTGAGATTGCTATAGGTGTTTTTTCTGCTTTTTGTTGGCTATTAGATGTTTTAGGTTTGCTTTGAGGTTTATATTTGGCAGGAACTGGCGCATCACCTTTAGTAAAATCAATCAGTAGCTCAAGCACACCTTCAGAGACTAAACGCTTAATAATAGATCTATCGCGTACCAAGCCACTGGTCTTAATTTTTATGCTATTGATCCCTTCATGTTGCTTAGTAACGCTATCAACGTACATACCAGGAGTAAGCTCGGACACGGGCAAAGTAATTAGCATAAAGGCGGGATTTTTCTATTAAGGAATATGTACCTTAAATAGCATTAATTAAGCCTAAAAGTCTAGTTTTTGAGTTGTAAGTAGTTATATATAACTAAAACTATAATTTACAGCCTTATTAGAGCTGTAATGTAATTCTGATTATCTTAATTTTTAATAATTAAATGCTTTCTCTCAACTACACTGAAGTGTTTACCACTAAAAAACATGTGATTTAGCTATATAATTTATCTAATCATTATAAAAAAGCGAACTTTATTAACCTTTCTTGAACATAATATTGTTTTGCCTCGGTCTCAATATACACAGCACTTAATAAAAACTGCTTCAAATACTTAAGAGTACTAATATATGACAAAACTAAACCAACCCGTATCAAACCTAAGTGTGGCTGCAATAAACACAGCCTCGCCTTTGGGTCATATATTAAAAGTAGCCGCTCCACTGCTTGATAGCCTATTGGGTATAAATAAACTGCGAGATATTTACCTCTCTAATAATTTATCGGGTTTGGATAAACAAGAGTTTAGTGAAAAGCTTTTAAATGTATTGGGTATTAATGTACTTGGCGCACAAGGTGTTATTAACAAAATACCAAAGCAAGGCCCTTGCATAGTGGTATGTAACCACCCTTACGGCATGGTTGAGGGCGTAATAATTGCAAAATTGCTCACCCATTATCGTAGCGATACAAAAGTAATGGCTAACGTTGGTTTAAAAATATTTACAGAAATTAAAGACTACTTTATTTTTGCCAACCCGCTCAAACCTAAAGCAGCCATTAATACCAGTGCAATTAAACAGTGTTTTAAACATGTAAATAACGATGGCTTACTTGTGGTTTTTCCTGCTGGCAGGGTTTCGTTTTTTCAATCAAAAAAACAACGTGTAACCGACGGTCAATGGAATCGTTTAGCGGCTCAACTAGCCTTAAAAACACAAGCCCCTTTATTACCTGTGTTTATTAGTGGTCAAAATAGCCCTATGTTTTACAACTTGGGACGCATTTACTACCGATTTAGATTATTAATGCTAATACGTGAATTACTTAAAATTCAAAAAAGGTCCATTAATTTAGGTGCTAGTAATTTACTTACACCCAAGTTATTAAATAAATTTGAGAAAACTGACGACATTAACGATATTGCGCGTCTGCTTTGTTATTTAAACGATGAACGCTTTGTAACACCTTGGCAAGACGATGCCCAATCAATGCAACTAAAAGCGATTATGCAGGATGTTGATAAAACAAAAATGACGAGTGAACTTGCTAGCTTACCAAACGAGCAGCACTTATTAGACTTTAAAAGTTACTCCGTTTATTACGGTTATCAAGATCAAATACCTAATTGTGTTACTGAAATAACACGCCTTAGAGAAATAACCTTTCGTACATTAAACGAAGGAAGCGGCGAGCCATGTGATACCGATAAGTTTGACGCAACTTACATGCATTTATTTATTTTTGATCATAAAAATGAAGAGATCATTGGTGCTTATCGAATTGGACAAACTGATTTATTACAAAAAAATAGCGATGTGAGCGCCCTTTACTTATCGCAAATGTTTAATTTTAAACCCTCTTTTATTAATCAACAACAGCCGTGCTTGGAAATGGGTCGCTCGTTTATAGTTCAAAAACATCAAGGCAGTTACCATGGTTTATTGCTGTTATTTAAAGGGGTCGGTGCGTTTATGGCGCAAAACCCACGTTATAGGACTTTATACGGCACAGTTTCACTAAGTAAACTTTATGACCCTCGTTCTGTCGCAATTATTGACCATGCAATGGTTAATAATAAACAAGGTGTTAACGCCAATACGCCTTTTAATAATAAAATTCACCCTGAGTTTGAAGACTTCATTAGCGATCACACGTTAAACATAGATCATGTATCAACATTGGTTATGGGAATAGAAGAAGATAAAAAAGACATACCGATTTTATTAAAGCAATATCATAAGCTAGGCGCTCAATTTCATTGTATGGGAATTGACAGTAACTTTAATCACACCCCAGGATTACTTTTAAGTGTGCACCTACCAAGTGCGCCTGAAAAGCTACTTAAGCTCTACCTTGGTGATAAAAAAGATGATTATATAAATCACTCATAATTTTATCTGCTGCATTAATACAGCAGGTAAAAATAAAGCAACAAAAAAGTCGACGCAATTAATTGCGTCGACTTTTTTAGTTATGTAATAGCTATACGAATACCTAGTTAAGCTGCAGCCACTTTTAAACAACTAATGCTACTGATGAGCTGAGATTGCTTATCAAAATAATTAAAACGTATAGTCTTACCAACTTTAATATGACTAATACTGACTGTCATTGCGTCTTCTCTTTGCATATTTACACCATATTGGCCTTGCTCGGCTTTGCTGTAATGAAATGCTAAAAACTGCTCACTTGCGGGATGTCTTACGTCAATAAGTTGCTTAAATTGTTGTTTACGCTTTTGTGTAACTGTTTCTAGCTCAACGCCAGATGACGTTGCAAGCGATTCAACTTGGCAATCGATTAATTGTTTTGTGTCCCACCGAACAAAAACGATGTGACTATTATTTAGGGATAATTTATCCGGAAAAATACATAATTTAAAAGGCGCATAACCTGATAAATCCATATTTTGTAATTGAGACAATGCAGGGGTTTTGTTGCTCAGTAAATGTGGGATTAAAAGACCTCTACTGTGCTTTACGGCAGTTATATCAAATACACTTTGATAATCGTTTAATAAAGCTAATGTTTGCCCCCAATGCGATACACCAAGCCAAGTACCTCCCCCTTGCGGATCGATCGGGTAAATTGCGTTACCTGTGTGCTTACTCGGGGCGATTGCCATTTCTCGCGTTTTTTGCTCATCACGATTAAAAAACAACTCGTAGCCATCATCAGTTAAGAAGTAACTTAAAGTGCACATATTAACTTTGCAGTGATTTTGATTGGCTTTTTTCTCTCAAAAAAGTGGCTGTACTTGGTGCTAACCCAAAGCTCTGGTCGAATGATGCTTTTTGTGCAAAGGTAATTTGTGAAATCATCGCATAGTGATGTACTGCATGGCTTCCTACAAATATAAGCTCTCGTGCTAATGAGGTTGTTACAGTTTGTACATTTTTACTTTTAATTGATACTTCGCTTGAAAGTAACAGCGGTTTATTAAAATCATCTGTACTTAGCTGTTCAATCCACGATGCTATCTCGGCAATTTTTTTTATCGCTTCGCAGGGGTTACTTTCAATATTACTGCCGCGTAGGCGACTATCGTAATCAATATTATTTATATCAAAACCCGTCATTAAAGATTGGTAATGATCGATAATGTGGCGCATATGTGACCCAGCTGAACTAATGAAATTAGGAGCAACGATTTGCGAATAATCCTCTTTAGTTACACTTTCAAGATAAGTATGACCTTGAGCGAGTATTTCTAACTGACTATTTAACATTGAATCGGTTTTCCTCATTTATAATTTCGTCGTATATGCATACATAACGTTAGATAACATTTTGAATAATGCAATTTTGCATTGTATAAATAACTAGAAAGCTGTTCTTACAATAAAATTTCAAAATTTATGCAGTAATACATTTTTATATACAAAAGTAATTAATGAAAAGCTAGATAATATAGAGAGGGATATTAGTAGATGTAAAAGCAAATGGCGCTCTCGGTAGGGATCGAACCTACAACTCAGCCTCCGGAGGGCTAATAGGCAGTCTATTATTAGGATGTTATTCTCTTACAGCCTCGGAACTTCGTTAACTTGAATTAAATGGAGTTAACTTAAGATAACTCCATTTAATTGTCTCAGTGTCCCAGTATTGTCCCTACTCTGTAATAAGTCAACCTTCACTAAGCTTGGAATTTGGTTCTGCAAAAAATTTGGGGGCGCCCATGTAATTAGCTCCTTGAAACAAGTCTTGAATCTCAAGTTCACTTTTAGAAAGTTTAACTTTTTTCTTAGTTTCTAATCGCCAAAAATCTTCTTTAATTAGAAAAGCTTTATTTAATAAGGATAAGTATCGCTCTTCATAACACACTCTAGCTAATGAATAACCTTGAGAAAAGTATTTAGCCATAAAAAAGCCATAGCCAATTAAAACTGGAGCTAATTCTTTAAGTTCAAAATATTTTGGCTGATAAAAATACTTTGTTTCTAACTCATGTAACTCTATCTTTTCAATATAAATTACTGAGATAAATTGATCCCATTTATTATCTGGAAATAAGTGGTTGATAATATTATCCACTGCCTTAAATACTCTAACAGCTCCGCCAAAGACACTGAGATTCACTTCACTAGATAAAGAGTTAACTAAAGAAAATAAAACTTTATCCTCAAGCAATGCTTTATCATTACTATTGCAAATTATTAATAGTTGAATTGCTACCTTATAAACTATTTCGAGCAGACTTTTACTTTCAATAATTAAGAATAATTTCTGAGGCCCCTCCTCATAAGCAAGCATACTTCCTGGTATCACTTGGTCAATACGCTTTACTAATTGCTCAGGTGCCACCCTTGTTCCATTTTTATATTTATTACCATTACTCAAAAACTCTGAATCAAAGTTTGAGAACGGTGATAGTTTACGCAGCTTTTGACCCATTTTATTACTTGAGTAAATATAACGAAGAGTCGGATTTTTCTTCAACTGATTAAACTTCTCTCGCTTATTACTATTTATACGCTCTTCCAGCTCAAGTCCAATTAACTGATCTCGCACGAACCAATACCAATACTGTGTTCTCAACTTCCCAAATATTTTGTACATATCACTTTCCTTATAGAAAAGTTGGGGCAAAATTATTATAAATAATGCCTCTGTTAGTTTTAATTATCTCTGTAAGAATACACCTTATCGCAGCACATAAATCAAAGATGAGATTAATAAATGGATAAATTATTTACAGCTGGTGAGTTAGCAACTTTCCTTCGCACAAGCAAAGCACAAGTTTACAACACAATAAATAAGGGCGGAGATGGAGTCGATATCCCGCAAAGCATAAAGATTGGAAGAAGAAGGCTATGGCCAAAATGTGCAATTGATGGATGGGTTGAACACAAGCTTTCTGAAATGAAAGATAAAACTCCAAAAGTAATCATCACCGCAAAAAAAACTATTAATCGAATTTGATAAGAGGATATTTATTATGAAACGTTTTGTTAGCGGTACTTTCAAAAAGCTAATATCTTGCAAAGAACTTATTTTGTGGACAAAAATTGTAAATTTAAGGAAAAGAATTAAAAGCCCACTGGCACTCTCTTTCGGTAGTCTAGGATGGAAAAATGGGACTGAATGGTTAATCGAAAATTATGTTCCGAGCCGTTCCGTAGGCTTTATTTTTGGTGACTCGCAAGATTTAAAATCTTTTTTGGTAGCACAGTGGGCTTTTAATCTGGCTACAGGAATATCTTTTGGTGATCTTCGAGTAAATAAAGGACCTGTTGTTATTATATGCGCAGAGGGCTCAAACAGTTTTCCTAAAAGAATCAAAGCTATCGAGGATAAACATTGTACAAATGTTGAAGACAAAATAGTTACGATTAATCGCCCAATTGCAATGTTAATTCAGAATGAAGTAGAAATGCTACACGATTTGCTAAATGAATTAAAAATTACTCTCGGTGAAAGCCCTAAACTACTTATAGTAGATACATTTTCACAATGTAGCGCAGGTATTAATGAAAACAGCGCTGGGGATATCGCTAGGTATATAAACATTTGCAAAGAAATCTCTGAAAAACACAATATAACAGTGCTAAATATTCATCACAAAAACAAGGAAGGCAAGTATAGGGGTAGTACCGCTTTATATGGGAACGTTGATTTCATTATGGAAACGAAAAGAGAAAAACGAAATTCATTTGACGCGGAGGAAAAAATTTCAACAAAACTAACTTTAACTAAATCAAAAGACTCATCAACAAATGTGTCTCATATGCTCGACTTTAGTGAAAGATCTTTAGATATAGAGGATAACTTTGGAAATACACTCACAACTTTAGTACTTGATGAAGTGATAAGTGTTCAAAAAATGGGCAGTAGCTCGAGCAATTGTGCAAAAGACTTTATTATTTCTTCCTTGAAGGATTCAGATAAAGAATATGTAGATCAATCTGATTTAAATGATGCATACGAATCTAAAATGCCAAGATTACGCATCGGTACTGTAAAGAAAAATATCTCAACATCATGCAGAGAATTAATAAGCGAAGGTAAAATATTAGAGCAGAAATCTGGACGTAATAAAGCATACTCACTCATAACTTAATGAGTGAGTATGCTTTATTATTACACCAAAGATAAACTCAAAAAGGCGAAACTTAATATGACTAAATTCTACATTGAAAATGCACGTATCGAAACTATCACTGATTTTGACATGGTAACATTCGATCTTGTAACCAATAAAGGTACCATTGAGTTATCAGAGCACATCAACTACGATAACGATGGTGATTTTGAATCTATAGAAACAACGGATAGTAATATTTGTATTAATATGGAGAGTGAACTTTGTTCTGTATTTGATATGAGCGATAAATCTTCGCTAATGCCGTCTATTGATTATGTTCCGTTTCATGAAGTAATCGAAGCTGTTGAAAAATCACTACAATTAGATTGAGTCTGACTTTAGTACAGAAAATGCCTGTGCTATGGAAAAAATAGGCATTTTCATTTTTAGATTCACGTTAGATAAACGACTGAAAAATAAACTTCACTATTCGTATTCAGATTAAAATAATTACTTACTCTTACCCTTGCTTAAGCAAGGGTAAGAGTAAGTAATTATTTGTACACTTCTTTTTATAAATTTAACTACCTTGCATATAAATACTTCTGAAAACCTATAAATGTGTCGCGTATCGCGGCTGGTGATCCAAACTCAATGGCGGCGTCGTTAATCGTGTTATATTTAAGCTCTACTAGACTGCGCATTTTTCTAGGTGCCAGTTCTTGAACGCCGTCTTCAATGTATTTACTTAATATAAAGTTGATAAACTCTTGTTGTTTATAATCGCTAAACGTTGAGTTTATTTTAGGTTTAGCTTGTTGAGCTCGCTCGGTGCGTGTTTGCGCTTCTGCGGCATAGGCTACGTACGATAGAACATCGTATACATCGCTATCTTGAGCATCAATTACGGCCTTCATGCTATCGAGCTTTTCACTGTCGTAGCCCGCTTCAGTTAAATCTTCTAATAACTTTTCACTGTCGTAGCCCGCTTCAGTTAAATCTTCTAATAACTTTTCGCGAGTGGTTGGGTCACTCCATATTTCGCGTAGTTGATCTTCGTTTTCAAAAAAGCGTGGTAAGTCGTCAAACATACGTTCAATAAACTCTTTAGCTGTAATAGGCTTCCCTTCAGCGCTCCAGTACATTGCTGAGGAAATATGCTTAATTTGTCGTGTACGGCCGTCTGAGAGCTTTATTTCAAGCTTTTCACATATACATGGCCTTTCGCCACATTTATCACAGCCTTCAGGCTCTGGCTTTTCACAAACACATGGCTTTTGTTCACACACTTTACAGGGTTTCTTTTCACCGGCACCATCGCCACCAGTGTCTTCACATTGGCATGGAGTTGTGCCGCACTCAGGGCATACTTCGCTAGGTATAGGCTCTCCATCCCAAGCTGGGTCAGCAAAGTTATGATGGGCTTTTACAAAATCGTAAATGGTAAAGTAGTCTTTGCCATCGTATGTACGAGTACCTCGGCCTATGATCTGTTTAAACTCAATCATATTGTTACAAGGGCGCATAAGCACAATATTGCGAACATTACGAGCATCTACGCCGGTAGAGAGTTTGCGTGATGTGGTTAAAATTGTCGGAGTAGTTTTTTCGTTATCACAAAAGGTTTTTAAGTCATTTTCACCCGCTACACCATCGTTAGCAGTAACACGAACACAATAGTTAGTGTTGGTGGTCCAGCCTTTTTTAACTGCGTACTGATTAATAAAATCGCGTACCATACCGGCATGAACTTGTGTTGCACAAAACACGATGGTTTTTTCTTTAGGATTAAAACGATCCATCCAATAGTGTACACGGCGCTCTTCGCGCTGAGGTATGGTAATAATGCGGTTAAAATCACTTTCCTTATACAGTTTACCAGCCTCAGGGTCGCCTTTTACAATAACTCCATCACCCTTTATATAAGTGTACTCATCCATAGTGCCGACAATGGGTAACACTTTAAATGGCGTTAAAAAGCCATCGTTAATGCCTTCTTTTAGAGTATAACTGTAAACGGGTTCGCCAAAGTAACCATAGGTATCAGCATTATCGGTACGCTTGGGTGTTGCGGTTAAGCCTAGCTGTACAGCGGGGGCAAAGTAATTAAGAATATCACGCCAAGCACTTTCATCATTTGCGCCACCACGGTGACATTCATCAATAATAATTAAATCAAAAAAATCAGCTGGGTATTGCTCGTAATACGGGTTTTCTGCCTTTTTAATTGGCGCATTTTCGTCTTCTTCTTTTGTGGCTTCTTTTAATTCACTAAATGTAAATATGTGCATATATTAAAATAACCGACATTACTGACTATGTGAATACGAGTCAGTAATGTCGGTTGTCGCAAAGTAACAAGCATAGAATCTTTACTTAATATATAAAACTTTGAACCAAATATAACAAAAAGATACTTGCTTATTTCAAAATGATATATGCATAAGTCAACAAAAATTATTTTTTGATATACGTTACTTTCGAATATGAACAGTGAAACAAGGAACTCACTATGAAGTACGCAACGAAAGTCATTTTCGCAATTTCAAACGTTTTTAACTCGCGTAATAAAAGGATGGATAAAGTCGATAGAACTATAGAAAAAGTAGTACATGAAACAGAAAAACCTTGGCCAACTTCAACACAAATAGAACCCTGCCATTCATCTGTTCATGAGCTTAATGATAAAATGCTCCCAAGTAATTTATTTGAATACAGTAAAGATCAAGCGTACAGATTCAATAATGCTTCTCCAGAGTTTGTTGTCGGCCCTATCTTAGCATGTGCCTCTGCGTTAATTGGGACTAGCTGTAAAATCACCCCCAAGCAATACGATAAAAAGTGGTCTGTCGGGCAAGCATTGTGGTGTTTAAATATTGCAGAGCCTTCAAACCTGAAAAGTCCAACACTAAAGGTCGGAATACAACTGCTCAAACTAGCCCAAAATGAAGTAATCAACCCGAATAACCTTATCAGAGCAAATGATGCTTTAATTAAAGAAAAAAAAGCTGCTGCTCTTTTCGCTCAAGCTAACGAAGCTATGGATGTAAATGATGAAGAAAGCGCCAAAATACTTCTAGAGCAAGCTGAAAAAATAAAGAACTCAATTGAGCCACAGAGAGATGTAATTATTAATGACTGTACTACAGAGGCATTACTAGTACATTTAAAATCAAACCCTAACGGTTGTTTAGTTGTAAGAGATGAGATCCATGGGTGGCTCTCAAAAATAATGCAATCCGAAAATACAAATGATAAATCAATCTATACAGAAGGCTTTGACGGTAATAATTCATATATACAAAAACGGATATCAAGAGCCCCAGTTCAGATAGACGAAATGCACATTGGTATTTTGGGTAGCATTCAACCGGATATGCTTAAACCTCTGCTGAAAGGTAGAAGTAATGGTATAAGCAATGACGGGTTTTATGAACGTTTTCAACTTAGTACTATTGCTCAACTTCATGGAACTTATACTGACACAGTGCCAACAGAAGGGTTACAAAAAAATTGGGAACATATATTTTGTTGTTTGGCTTCTATAAAAGAGAATAATATTAAGATTTGCGCAAATTTCACTCTTGAGGCTCAATTGATTTGGAACAAATGGGCAGAAAAACAAGTTGAAGATACTGTCAAGGCTGATAGCAAAATGCAATCGGTGATGGGTAAGCATCCATCTTTAGTAGCAAAATTAAGCTTAATATTTCAACTTATGACTGATGCAGAATCTTGTACAGAATATAAGACCTTCTTACCAGGTCACGAAGTATCTTGCTCTTCACTGAATCAAGCGATTTCCTTCTCTGAACTTTTACTTTCTCATAATCGCAGCATTCAAGAGTTCATATCTAAAACAAACGATTCAAGTACAATAAACCAACTTATCAGCAAGTTAGAAAGACTTCCAACGCAATTCTCACTCAGAGATCTGCAACGGAAAGGGTGGACAGGACTCAAAACATCGGAGCAATGCAGAACAGTATTACAGCAACTCGAAGCCAAGGGATACATTAGAAAAATCAATCTAACTCAGCAAGGTCAAAGATCTATGGAAAGATTTTTGAAAAACCCTAACATCAGCTGATGAGTAACACAATGACAACTGCCATTACCGCCATCCTTAAAATTGTCTGTCATGTCAGTTGTCAATTATATTTCTATAACTAGATTGGGAAACTTAAGTATGCTGTTAAACTCTTCTGGGATGAAAACTCAAATCTACATCACTGGGGTCTCCCAAAGACGGTTCAAAATTAGTCATTAATAATGGGTAGGTATGCTCAGCTAATTCCAGTGCTTCAGTTAACAGTTTCATTGCTTCATAGGCATTATAATCATCAAGGTTTTTACCAGCGGTCATAACCAATAATATATGTTCCAAATCGGATAAAACTATATTTCTTTTAATTTTTCGTTTTTCTATATACTTATTTTTAATAACCTCACGCTGTTCCCTACTGTGATTGTCCTTAACTAACTCAGCCTTTTCATTTCTATCTTCTTCAGAGATATCTATAGCAACCCCATGCTCACCAATGAAATAAATAGTTTCAAACTGCTCCTGTAATACAGCCGGCATAAACATGGCCAGCGTGAAATCAAGACCACTATAACAAGCTGTGTCAAACAGCCTATCAAAAGTAGGTATTTCAGGTCTTGGATTCAGCTCTTTAGGATGTGGAATCTTAGCCATACTTTCCCTCTTAATTATTCAAATGAAATAGAACAGTTATCTGTAACTACCTTAATGAAAACCTATATTAAGTTAATACAATATGACTTTACAGGTCCTGAAACGGCTACGTTGAGACTACCTCTAGGTTTTATAATCTATGTGGTCAACCTAAGCTGACCAAATAAACAAGCCGCAATGTATATTAGAGCTTGTTAAGAGCTACTAATAACAATAATAGCTCCGATTATTATCACCCATAGAATTAGAGTATTTTTAGCTCCTTGTCTATCTGCTTTCTGCCGATGTAATATCACTTGCTCAGTTACTTTCATAAGCTTTGAGCAGCTCTCAGCTGAAAGTTCATTTTCGTCAGAAATTTTATCTTCATGACGCTTTATCTCATCAATTAAAAGTTGATCATTGGCTTGAACATCATCTTTTGTGTATGAGCTTGAGGTACTCTCGCTAAAAACCCCCAATTTAGTACCAATTCTTTGTAGTTCAGACAAAGTATATTTCAGCTTATGAGTTTGCTTAACATCTCTAGTATTAACAACTTTTTTAGCCGTAAAAACAGCTAAATAACAACACATTGTTTTAGCTGCATGCAGGCACTTTTCATTATCTTCCAGTAATAAGTTGTATGTATTTTCAATATATTGCTCAGTATGAGTATAAAAATCGCTATCTTTTTTATTTTTTCTCGCCGTCTGTTCTAATATAATTGCTTTTATTTCCGCTAAATTTTTACCTTTAACCCAAAAGTCATAAACAAATAGTGTCGTCCACCCTAAAACATCAATCTCAGTTTCTTTTTCAGTAAACTCGTACTTCATATATTCCCTTACTTAATTAAATATCCATAGTTTTATATGCCGGTTCTAGTAATTACCTTGCATATAAATACTTCTGAAAACCTATAAATGTGTCGCGTATCGCGGCTGGTGAGCCAAACTCAATGGCGGCGTCGTTAATGGTGTTGTATTTAAGCTCTACTAGGCTACGCATTTTCTTAGGTGCCAGTTCTTGAACGCCGTCTTCAATATATTTACTTAATATAAAGTTTATAAACTCTTGTTGTTTATAATCGCTAAACGCTGAGTTTATTTTAGGTTTTGCTTGTTGGGCTCGCTCGGTGCGGGTTTGTGCTTCTGCGGCATAGGCTACGTAGGATAAAACATCGTATACGTCGCTGTCTTGTGCATCAATTACGGCTTTCATGCTATCGAGTTTTTCGCTATCGTAACCCGCTTCGGTTAAGTCTTCTAATAGCTTTTCGCGAGTGGTTGGGTCGCTCCAAATTTCACGTAGTTGGTCTTCGTTTTCAAAAAAGCGCGGTAAGTCGTCAAACATACGTTCAACAAACTCTTTAGCTGTAATGGGCTTGCCTTCAGCACTCCAATACATTGCCGAGGAAATATGCTTAATTTGTCGTGTACGGCCGTCTGAGAGCTTAATTTCTAACTTTTCACATATACATGGCCTTTCGCCACATTTATCACAGCCTTCAGGCTCTGGCTTTTCACAAACACATGGCTTTTGTTCACACACTTTACAGGGTTT
>Ga0209309_10003156_pt1 | contig 14427 bp, 15 predicted proteins | sample COGITO_mtgs_1204_2_FD_184807 | JGI IMG/M metagenome (GOLD analysis project Ga0209309, IMG submission 184807) | Pelagic marine microbial communities from North Sea - COGITO_mtgs_120412 (SPAdes) (version 2) | ecosystem: Environmental > Aquatic > Marine > Epipelagic ...
TCGAGACCTCAACCTCTGCCAAGGGTCCGATGCGACGAATCGTTCGGGTGTGTGTTGTGCCAACAGCAGAAGCGCCAACTGGCAGGGCCAAGGCGATGTTCAGGGGCAATGCAGGCTCGCTGATTTGCCCCGAAATATCATCGGTTAACCCGCGTGAGCGCAGCAGCTCCGGCCCCGCAAATGCAATACTGACGCTGTCGGTACTGCGATAGGTAACCTGGCCGTCCAGCTCCGTCACCGCTTGCAACACTGCGTTGCGCCCAAGGCGATCGGTGACGCGCAGGCTGGCGTTGGGGTTGGCGGTGATTTGTGCGCGGGTGATCGGGTCAACGACCACGTCTGGCGCGTTGCGCTGTTCCAGCGTTATGCGTAGTGAATCCGCCGCGCGCCCGAACGGGCCGGATAGATCGCCGCACGCGCCCAGCGTCGCCAGCAGGGTCAGCGCGATCAGGTTTTTCGAGAGACGCATCATCATTGCCAAACCCCGCCCCATTGTGTGCCAAGCCGTTGCTGCGAGGCGTCACGCACATCCGTCCACAACCTGTCAGGCACGTTCAGTCGTGCGCCGCCGTCGCGGGTGAGCGAGCGGATGGTTGTTGAAACACGCTCACGCGTTTCGCGGTTCGAGGCCCAGCCCAGCGGGATGGTCAGTGTCAGGCCTTTATCAAAGGAACCTTCGCCAAATTCCTCGAACGGAACGTCGGTGAGGGTAAAGAAGCCGCCCAGCTCCCATCCATTGTCGAAACGACGACGGACGGAGAAGGTCGCACCCACGTCGCCTGCCAGATATTGCCCGGCGTCCACCTGAACCTCGTAATCGTGCCAACCAGTGTCCCAGTATAGCGAGACGTGACCCGTGACCGCATCCAGATCGCGCAGGCCGAATTGTTGGTCAAATTCACGTTGGCGGGCGTAGTTCACCTCCACCCCGATACCCACATCCCAGTTGATCGGGCGGTACAACAGCTCCGCCGAGATGCCGGCGTATTGCTGCTCCAAAATACCCGCCGTGACCCGGCCATAAAGGTCAGGGGCGACTTTGCCGCGGTAATCCGCCGTCAGCTCGGTGATCGCGGTGGTTCCCTCACGCAGATAGGAGGCGATCAGAGTGCGGACCTTGGGCAAGTTCGAGATTGCGGGGCGCGTGACCTCCTCGAACCCGTTGGTCAGGGTCTGGCGCAGGGTGCCGTTAAAGGTCAGGCCGCGCACAGGCTCGTACCGCCCGCTGAGCGCGATACCCAAATCGGGGCGCAAGGGGTCATCAGGGTCAAAAGCGTTGATTGCCAAGGACGGGGAGATGCCCCACGAAAACCGTGGAAACGCACCGGGCAGGGTCAGCGGACCATCGCGGCGCGGCGCAGCGGCGGAGAAGTCGGCCGATTGCCACAACTGCGCCTCATTGTCGGGGGCGGTGGCGGCGGCCTCGATCTCGGCCCGTGTGAGGGTGGCTGTGACCAGCGGCAGGCCGCCCTCGACCAAGGTGATGTCAAAGGTGGAAACAGAACCCGGAAGCTCACGCACCAGAACCCGTGCGGCGCGCCCGATGGCGGTGGTTTGATTGTTCCAACGCAGATTGCGGATCGAGACCCGCGCGATATCGGTGTTTTCCAAAGGCTCGGCCGCGACCAGATCCAACCCCTCAAGCGCCATGCCAAAGGCCAGCAAATCGCGCGTGCCCTGCGGCTCAACCGGGCCCAGATCATCTGTGCGGCGGATTACCTCGGGCGGGGCGGGGGCAAAGCTGGGCACCAGCGGGCGTTTTACGTTGGTGGACAGGTTCAGCGACAGTGCAAATTCCGAACCGTACATGCGGTACGCGCCAAATGTCAGGCTGTCGTTTATGGCGTATTCCAGCCCGTAGTTGATCGCGCTTTCACGGGTGAACGTGCCGGTGATCTGCTCATCCGTGTAGGCGTCCGACGAATATTCCGCCTTGAGCGTTAGCCCATCGACCGGCGTGCGCCAGTTGACGCCGGCAAAGAACGCGGCCTCGGGACCGGAAAACAGATCGCCCGGATCAATGTCACCACCCGTCGCCGCGCCGCCGGATCGGGTGGAAAAGCTGTCGGACAGCGAAATCAGCGGGTTGGTAAAGCCGTTTACACCGCTCAGGCGCCCCCAGCCGATACCGCCCGTCACGTCCAGACCGGGAACGACTTCCTTGGTCGCGACCAGATATTCGCCGGCCAGGACGCCGGTGCCCAGAATGTCGCGAAAGCCCAGGGCGATCTCGGGAATGTAGTCGGTTTCCTCGAACAGCCGGAACTTGAGGTCGAGCGATCGGTCAAACCGCGTCGCGCCCGCCACACGGAAATCCGAAGTCCGCGCATAGCGGAACGATCCCTCCAACCACGGCAGCGCCTGAAAGCTGAGGCTAAGCCGCTGGGTCGGGCCAAACCCCGACGCGCTCATCGAAAGTTGCCCGTCAGGCTGCATCCGCGCTGAGGGCATATCGATGCCACCCGTCATTCCGTACAGATTCAAACTGTCGCGCGGCTCGATATAAAAGGGATAGCCCCATTGCTGCGGCCCGGCCTGTGCAAAGGCGGATCCTGTGCAAAGCGTCAGGCCAGCGCCCAGCACCGCGATGGATTTGAGGAGTTTCACGACCGGTCTGCCCCGCAGCATTTTCGGTTATAGATAACCGCCCGGTGGTGACGGGCGGCGGCGATCCGGTACCTGTACGATGCTGCTCATTCTTCAGGGCAAATCGTTCACCGAATTTCGCGCGACTATAGTCAGCAACCGGCCCATCGGTCCACAGGCTGTATGGTCGAATGATACAGCGAAATGATGTGATGCAAGTGCGCCACGCGCCCCGGGTAATCCCCCCTAAAATTGGTGGTGTGCAAAAGTAGGATTTTCTCGGCAAGATATCTGAGGAGATTTGCGATGAAGAACGGACGATACAGCGACGCGCAAATCATGGCAGTGTTGAAGCAGGCGGAGGGCGGTGTGCCGGTCTCTGAGCTGTGCCGTGAGCACGGAATGAGCAGCCCGAGTTTTTACAAATGGCGGGCCAAGTTTGGTGGCATGGATGCTTCACTGATATCCGAGATGAAGGATATGGCGGAGGAGAACCGCCGTCTGAAGCGCATGTATGCTGAGATGAGCATGCAGAATGATCTGCTGAAGGAAGCCCTTGGAAAAAAGCGTTAAGGCCGTCCATTACCCTCTCATCGTTTGCGTGCAAACGATGAGAGGGTCTGCGACGAGAGATGGCCATGAATGCGGTCGTACGACACGGCGTAAGCATCGCGTTAGCGTGCCGGACGTCTACAGCAACTCACGTTTGGTCGTAACGGGGTTGCTGGCGCTGCCGGGATTGATGATTCTGTTCGGAACTGACGATGCGGACCTTGCGTTGCAACGCTATGTTGGCAAGGGAACGGAGGCGCTGGGATCAGTTTTTCGTGTCGGTATGCTGTTCTTAACGGGAGCGGTCTTTCACTCGCTGCTGCGCAAACCTTGGCGGCCGCTTTCCTGAAGCCCACGTCTTAGCTAGCGTCGGCGCCATCATGATGCCCGTTATACTGATTTCCACCGTGATCGCGGACCGGTTGGGCTACTATCTGGTACCGCTACAGGCCGTTATCTTCACCGGGATTCCGTTCCTACCGCTGCAGGGCAAATCCCGCCAGATTCTGATTGCGGCGCCTTATGCGTGACTTTTGATAATGCTTCTAGTCTGGACGAGCACGTCGTGGCATTTCCAACAGTGTTATTTACCGTATGATGACTGGTTGCTATTTGACACACCGCCGCTTCAGAGGGCTTTCACGTCCATCAAACTGGTGAGATAGTGCCCATAAGCGCTCTTGCCCAACTTTCTTGCCAAACAGGCGAGGGTATCCGTGTCGATCCAGCCTTGTTGAAAGGCGATTTCCTCGGGGCAGGCGATTTTTACGCCTTGGCGACGCTCCAACGTGCCCACGAACTCAGCTGCTTCTAATAGGCTGTCAGGTGTACCGGTATCCAGCCATGCATACCCGCGCCCCATACGTTCGACACTCAGCGACCCCTCGTCCAGATAGGCGCGGTTGAGGTCGGTAATTTCCAGCTCATTGCGGGGCGAAGGTTTCAGCATCGCCGCCCGATCCGACGCGGTTCCGTCATAGAAATATAATCCGGTAACGGCGAAATGCGATTTGGGCTTTTCGGGCTTTTCCTCGATCGAGGTGGCGCGCCCCTCACCGTCAAAGGCAACAACGCCGTAGCGTTCTGGATCAGCGACGCGGTAGGCAAAGACCGTGGCGCCGCCCTCCTGCGTGACGCGGGTGCGCGCGGCCTCCAGCAATTCAGGCAGGCCGTGGCCAAAGAACAGGTTGTCGCCCAGGATCAGACACGAGGGTTGCCCGTCGATGAAATCCGCGCCGATGGTATAGGCCTGTGCCAGACCACCGGGTTCGGGTTGCGCGGCATAGCTAAGCGAAATTCCCCACGCCGATCCATCGCCCAGCAACCGCTTGAACGCATCACGATCCTGCGGGGTGGTGATGATCAGCACCTCGCGGATACCTGCCAGCATCAGAACGCTCAGCGGATAATAGATCATCGGCTTGTCATAGACCGGCATCAGCTGCTTGCTGACGGCCTGCGTGATGGGCCACAGGCGTGAGCCGGTGCCTCCGGCCAGAATGATACCCTTCATGTGCGGTCCTCCATCAAGCGGGTGACGACCTCGGCCGTGCCGTCCTGCCAGCGGGGCAGGGTGATGCCGTGGGCCTGTGACAGTTTCGTCGTGTCGAGCTGTGAGTTGCCGGGCCGTGCGGCCGGTGTGGGATATTCAGAAGTCGGGATGCCCGTGACGCGCGGCGCGCTGAACCCGTGCCGGGATGCCTCGACAAAGGTTTCGCGTGCGAAACCGGCCCAACTGGTCGTGCCCTCGGCCACCATATGAAACGTGCCGCGCAGGGCAGGATCGGGCGAGGTGGTCAGATTGCGCGCGATACCGATCAGCGCCGCGGCGATGTGATGCGCGCTGGTGGGATGACCGATCTGATCATCGACCACCTTTAGCTCATCGCGATCCGCGCCGACGCGCAGCATGGTTTTGACGAAGTTCGCGCCGAACGGGGAATAGACCCATGCGGTGCGCAGGATTGCATGGTTGTCGGTCGCCGCCGCAACCGCTCTTTCCCCCGCCAGCTTGGACGCGCCATAAACGCCCAGCGGGCCGGTGGCATCGCCCTCGCGCCACGGCGTATCGCCACTGCCGTCAAAAACGTAATCGGTGGACAGGTGCAGGACCGGAATATTCAAATCGGCAGCCGCCAAGGCGACGGCGCGTGCGCCAGCCTCGTTGATGGCAAAGGCCGCGTCCGCATCGCTTTCCGCTGCATCAACGGCGGTAAAGGCTGCGGCACTGATGACCGCATCAACACCCGCCGCGTGCAGAGCAGGGGCGATAGTCTCGGGGCGGGTCAGATCCACCTCGGGTCGGGCGAGGGGGATCAGGGTGATACCTGCCGCCGCTGCAACCTCGGCCAAGGCGCGGGCGACTTGTCCGTCGCGTCCGGTGACGGCCAATTTCATGTGCTCAACCCCCGACGTTCGGTCGCGGCAGCGCGCAGGGGCTGCCACCACCAGTCGTTTTCCAGATACCACGCCACTGTCGCGCGGATACCGCTGTCGAAATCATGGGTGGCACGCCAGCCCAGCTCGTCCTCCAGCTTGGTCGCGTCAATCGCATAGCGGGCATCATGGCCGGGGCGGTCGGTGACGAATTCGATCAGCCGCTCATGAGGGGCTGCATCGGGGCGGTGCTGGTCCAGCTGGGCGCAGATGGCGCGCACCACGTCGATATTACGCCGCTCGTTGCGACCGCCGACGTTATAGGTTTCACCCACGCGACCTGTTGCGGAAATCAGGTCCAGCGCGCGGGCGTGATCCTCCACGTGCAACCAGTCGCGCACGTTTTCGCCCGCACCATAGATTGGCAACGCTTTGCCATCCATCGCGTTCAGGATGGTCAGGGGGATCAGTTTCTCAGGGAAGTGATACGGCCCGTAATTGTTCGAGCAGTTCGACACGACCACGGGCAGGCCATAGGTGCGCTGCCATGCCTTTGCCAGATGGTCCGACGCCGCCTTGGACGCGGAATAGGGTGAGGACGGGTCGTAGGGGGTTTCCTCGTGAAACAAACCCTCGTCGCCGAGCGAGCCGTACACCTCATCCGTGGATACGTGCAGAAAGCGGAACGCGTCCTTGGCTCGACCGGACAGGGACATCCAATGCGTGCGGGCGGCCTCCAACATCACATAGGTGCCTGTCACATTGGTTGAAATGAAATCGCCTGGCCCATCGATGGACCGGTCCACATGGCTTTCCGCCGCCAGATGCAGCACGCGATCCGGCGCGAAATCGGTAAAGGCAGCGCCCACCGCCGCCGCATCACGGATGTCCGCCTGCACAAAGCGATGGCGCGGGTTGTCATGCACATCGCGCAAGGACGCCAGATTGCCTGCATAGGTCAGCGCGTCGAGGGTCAGAACCTCATGCCCTTCGCCCACCAGATGCCGCACAACAGCCGAGCCGATAAAGCCCGCGCCGCCTGTTACCAAAACCCGGCTCATACGAATACCTCACCCAGATCAGCCAGTTTTGGCTGCGTGCGATCCTTGCCCGACAGGGTTTCGGGATTTGCACCGTCAGGCCAGTCAATGCCGGCGCTATCCCACGCCAGCCCTGCATCGTGGTCGGGGGCATAGGTATCGGTGCATTTATAGCCGATCACCGTGTTATCGACGAGCGTACAGAACCCGTGCGCAAAGCCGGCCGGAATCCAGAACTGCACACCGTTTTCGGGTGTCAGTTCCATCCCGTGCCATTGGCCATAGGTGGGCGAGCCGTGGCGAATATCCACCGCCACATCCCACAGCGCCCCGGCAAGGCAGCTGACCAGCTTACCCTGCGCGCGCGGCGGTGTTTGAAAATGCAGGCCCCGCAGGGTGCCTGATTTTTGCGAAAAGGACCGGTTTTCCTGCACAAAGGCCACATCAGCGGCATTCGCGCGAAAGGCATCATCCCGGAAGGTTTCCGAAAACCAACCACGCTCATCGCCGTGGCGGGCGGGTTCGATCCGAAAAAGTCCGTCGATCGTCAGGGGGGTAAAGTGCATGCACGGCTCCGCAAGCTGTTGTCGCGGACGTGCTATCCTATCGACGCCTATATGGAAACAGGTGTGCGCGGATGTAGGGGTCTGTCAGGGGCGTATTTAACGACGCCCCTTTGACTAATATTTGGCTGCATTAGACAGCAGCGATGCTGAGCAGCACCCTTTAAGGGTAGTAGACTTGGTCAGCCGGGTTGCTGACGGTCAGGCTGGCCAGAACGGTCTGAACACTATCGGTTGTCGCTGGATACAGCGCGTCGAGTGGTTGCAGCGTGTCAGCAGCCGCCGCAGTGGCGGTCAGCAGCAGGGCGGTCGTGATCAAGGTGGCGATACGTGTCATGTCGAGTTCTCCTCGGACGGAAAGTGAAAATGGCGTCCCGGAGGGCCTGTGCCTCCACTTGGGAGGGCACAGGTCGCGGCGGGCTAGGGTTTAGCGTGCGTAATCAGCGTAGGAGTTGATGTGGTTTTCGTCGTTTTCGATGCTCGCTTTGATGTCAGCGATCTGGCCCAGGGTCAGCGTTTGCGCGACATCAGCAGGGATGCCGATGGAGGCGGTCAGCTGTGATGTGTTCGCCAGTGCAGGCGATGCGATTGCAGCGGTCAGAGCAGCCGCGGCGAGCAGTGTTTTCGTGAAATTGGTCATGGTTCTAATCCTTCGATATTCGGTCAGTCAGGGGGGAGGTGATTGCGCTCAGCCAGGTCTTAGCGTGCGTAATCAGCGTAGGAGTTGATGTGGTTCTCGTCGTTTTCGATGCTCGCCTTGATGTCCGCGATCTGGCCCAGGGTCAGCGTCTGCGCAACATCAGCAGGGATGCCGATGGAGGCGGTCAGCTGCGATGTGTTCGCCAGTGCAGGCGATGCGATTGCAGCGGTCAGGGCAGCGGCGGCGAGCAGTGTTTTTGCGAAATTGGTCATGGTTCTAATCCTTGTGTCTTCGGTCAATCGGGGGCGGAGCATTCCGTCGTTTCGATGATTGAGAGATGGGTATGGGAACCGATGACAGTAGAGCCTCAACAGGCGTCTGAGCGTTTCCAAACCGGATACAATTACGCCATTTCACGCGTTTGAGAGCGGTATTTGATAGATCAAAGCCCTGCTAGGGCCGAGCCACTTTTGGTGATGCAAGGCAGATACCCCAGACTAGGCCCGTCAGCACAACCGGCACACCGTAGTAATATGTGCCTGAAACCAAGGAGTAGAGCGCCATCGTGTCTAACACACACAGAGCCGCGATCGCCGTAGGGCCGCCGTGTATTGCGCGTCGGTGTGCCTCAAACCACAACGTCATGACGATACCTATCGCCAGCAACCCTATTGGCAGGCCAAGCCCCAAGACCAGCTCCAGCGGAAAATTGTGCACCTGCGGAATTGCATATGTATCTTGGATGAGCAGATACTGCCCCCAGCCATAGCCACTCACCTGGGCTTGCGTGATCAAGTCGAGGGTATTTTGCCAAATCAACAGACGATTGCTGGATAGCGCATTGAGGTCGTTGATCCGATTTGAGGAGTTTTGAAGCTCTTGCACCAGACCCAGATGCGAATTTGGCGTCGGTAATATCAACGTCACCGCAAGTCCGGCCAGCACCATCAACATGACGCGGCCCCAACGCAGCGATAAACTTGCCTGCCGTGCCATCAGCATCGCCAGACCGGCTCCTGCGGACAATGACAGCCACGCACCACGCGCCCCAGTCCACAAAACCAGTGCAACCGCCAGAATTCCGATAACCGTCAGAGCAATCTCTGCTTGGCGGCTACTATTTACACGGGGCACTAACGCCAACCCCAGACCTGCGGCCCCTGATAGCGTCAACAGGTGGCCCATTTTACGGATGTGGTTAAATCCCGGCATGTCGCGTACCCAGTCTATTGTGCCCTGCGCGCCATAAACTAAATCCATCAGCGGCAGCAGCGTTACGTAGAGCGGTCCAGTCGCCAGTAATACGACCAGCGCAATGTGGCCAAGCATTGCGCCATACGCCCGAATAATTAGTTGCATCGCCCGCCCTGTGATCAGGGCACCCAGCCAAAATTGCACTGCCATTAGCGAGAACCCTGTGTGGGGTGCGCGGGTAAAGGCCAACAATACTGCGAACACCAGCACCAGCGCCGTCAATGCCGCCAACCGCCCACGTGGTAACAGTCCGGCCCGCACCTCTGGCCACAGGACCAGCATTGCAATTGGGAGGATCATGATGGAGAGGCTCGCCAACCCTAGGATCATTGCTCGATCTGGGTCGAGCATGATGAGGCCAGATGCGAATGGCAGCACCGCGATCAGGAAAAACACCGCCAAATGGCGTCCTTGTATTGATTTCTGCATGCCGTCCTCCGCTGGTCAATTTCGACGGTATCAGCCTCAGCTCCACGGCCACGGTCAAGGTAAAGCTTGACACTCACACCGCGCAAAACCCATAGGCACCTGCCAGCGCGCACGCTAGCAAGGGGCGACTTCATCGAAAGGCAGTCGCATGATCCACATATATCGCCTGCAAGGTTCCGTATGATCCGTATCGCGCTGTTGGTTTTCACCGCGATGTACCTGATCGTGACGGGGGATACGGCGGGAAAGCTGATGACGCAGGGCGGTGTTGCGCCCAGTTTTATCGCGTGGTCCCGCTTTGCCATCGCGGCGCTGGTGTTGCTGCCGTTTAGCGGCTTGCGCCGGGAGGAGCTGGCCTCGCTGCTGGACTGGCGGGTGTTGCTGCGGGCGGCACTGATTGCGGCGGGGATCAGCTCTATTCTGGTCGCCTTGCAGACAGAACCGATTGCGAATGTGTTTGGTGCGTTCTTTATCGGGCCTGTTGTGGCCTATGTGCTGTCGGTTTTGCTGCTGGGGGAACAGGTAACACGCACGCGCAGCCTGCTGCTGGCGCTGGGGTTTGCGGGTGTCATGTTGGTGGTGCGCCCCGGATTTGGAGCGGGAGCCGGCATGGGGTTCGCGCTGCTGGCCGGGTGTTGCTATGGCGGATATCTGGCGGCAACGCGGTGGTTGGCGGGGCAGTTTCGCCCTCGGTTTTTGCTGATTTCGCAACTGATCGTAGGCGCGGTGGTGCTGATGCCCACGGGGGTTAGCGCGCTGCCCAGCAATGTGGATGCGGGGCTGGTGGGCTTGGTGGCGCTCAGTGCGCTGGCCTCGGCGGGAGGTAATTACCTTTTGGTAGGAGTCAGTCGCACCACGCCTGCGACCCGTATCGTGCCATTTATCTATACGCAGTTGATCGCTGCTACGGTTGTAGGGGCGCTGGTCTTTAAAGCATGGCCTGACCCATTGAGTTTTGTAGGTCTGGTAGTGATCCTAGCATCTGGGTTGGTATCGCTGCGGATGCGGGACTAATTACATCAGGATATCTTCCTGCGCCCATTCGGCAATCCATGCGGGTGCTTCTTGTATGATAGTGTCCTCGGGGATTGCAGCAGCACCTGACATGCGCTGCTCATTCGTGAACCAGATTTCCGATCCGACGTGCCAGATCATGTCCGGCTTGGGGGGTGCAAATTCAAACTCAAGTTCAAAGACGCTCAGTCCGTTGTCGCGTTCCGAGGACGCGACCAGCAACGCGCCGTCACCATGCGCGATCAGGTCGAGGCCCGAAATATCTGCCAGCGTTGTTTCAGGCGTGTCGGTGATATCGCGCAGATGTATCAAATCACCATCGGCAGTCAGCTCAAACAGGCTAAGGCCCGCATCGGTGCCACCAGCTGCTACGATGGTCATGTCGCCGATACGGGCGGTTGCCAATTCAGATACTCCATAGAAGTGGGTCGTCGCATTATCCCACTCATGATCGGTTAGAATTAGCTCATCGCCATCCACCTCAAACACACTAATTGATGATGAGCCGGAAGCCGCGACGATGACGAAATCTCGTGTACCTACCTGAACCGTCTCAATGCCTGAAACCCGGCTGTGCCAAAAACCATCCTCAGCCAGTGCTACATCCAAAATCAATCCTGCTGCGTCCAATAGTGCAATACCAGTGTCAAAGGCCGATCCAGCGATGACTCGACCATCCGATAGGCTGGAGAGCGCAATAACATCGCCTAACGGCAGGTTGATTGTGTCAGATATCTGGACGATGCCTTGCGGTAATGTAGTCAGGGACAGCCCTTCAATGCCGCGTGTGCTCGAGGCGGATCCGTCCAATGCCACTAGGTTCTCTGCACCGGTTTGAGCAAAGTTATTCGCATCAACCAGCACCGCTGTTCCCCAGCGAGCCAGAGCGGTTAGGCCTGTTTCAGTAGCTATCAAATCATGCAGGCCAGCACCCGGGGATAGGCGAAAGACTTCGCGTTCTGTGAGCATGCCATCAAAGGTGAAACGGGTCAGTGCGCTCTCCATAGCCGACGCTGCTACGACCTGAATTCCAGTCTCAGTTTCAAGAAAAGCAACCCCGCTCAAGGCTGCAAGATACCTGTCCTGCGCATCAACTGCGCAAGAGGCGAGCGTAATGCCCGTCAACATCAAGAATGTCCTTTTCCCACCGGGAACACTCAGTTTTTGTCCTTGTTCAAACAAGAAGTGCGACCGGCTACCACCATTTTGCAATGCACGTGATTTCTGTTCCGACCTCTCGGAGCAGGTGCGCACTACCCACACTGTACAAACGACCAAGGCGTCATTTCGATCCCTTTACGGGGGCTGTATGTCATTACAAATAGAGCTTAATGGACATTAACTACGTGTGAGGTGGGCTACCCGTAATCCTCTGGCGTAAGTACTTATGACCTAAGAGTCGGTTTCGAAACTCAGCACTGGGCTGAAAAAGCCCTATCGCCTTCGAACGCAAGGTGGCTCAAACGAGCACCGGGGGCGGCACGAAAGCGGGACTGACTGACGCAGGCGCACCTGCAACGTGCAGCATTTCGGATTCCACAACCGATAGACTCCACCCACATCAATCGGTAGAACATACGGTGAACAAACTGCATCGGTATCTCACGTGTATGGCCTCGATTATCCGCCTCCAAACCCGCTCCGCGCACCACACACAGGCGCAAACCCCTGGCCTAAAGGGGTTCTCGGATATCTATCCGACATCTCCGCGGGATGCGGCCGCGATAGGATTCGTGCTGGCACAACTGCGTCCGGTAAAGGGTCCGATCCTGTGGATTCGCGACAGAATGACCGGTCTGGAAACGGGCGAGATGTATCTCGCACAGCGTATTTCCGGTGGCATGGTGCAGTGCGCGCTCAAGCATCCGGTGAGTGTGCTGCAAGCGATGGAGGACGGGCTGGGCAGTTCAGGCATTGGTGCCGTCGTGGGCGAACTTTGGGGCGATCCCCGAGAACTCGATTTTACCGCGACCAAGCGGTTGGCCATGCGGACGGAGGCGCGTGGCATTCCCTGCATACTTTTGCGTCACAACGCACACCCCAATCTGAGTGCTGCACGCAACCGGTTGCGCATCTCCTCTTTGCCCTCTGCCATAAACACCCTCGATCCGCCCGCGCCTGGCGATCCGCGCTGGCGGGTGGAGTTGTTCCGATCGCGCACGCAGGCGCCCGGAGCCTGGGTGGTGCGCCATGACCGGGCGCAGGATCGTCTCGATTTCACTCCCGTCCTTACCGATGGAGCGGTGGGAGAGGATAGTGGAGCGCGCGGGCACGCCTCTTCCTGAGGGGCCGATGGTGCTGGCGAAGGAGGGCCCGCACGGCCCCGTGATCCATGCAGGCAACCGCGCCGCGACTTTGATCGGGATCCGGGCGGAAGAGCGGGTGGTGGATATGCGCACGCTGTGTCCTGAGCTGCGGGTCGAATACGCAGATCTCATTGGGGACGATGCCCTGGCGGACCGTCTCGTGAACTGGGTGCGGCGCTGGGGGCCATGGTCTGCACGTGATGGCGTGCATGGCATCATCCTTGATGCGACGGGCGTGGCGCATCTCTTTGGTGGTGAGGCCGCGCTGCTGGAGGATATAGAAGCAGGGTTCTCCGCGCTTGGGCTGCGTGCGCGGGTTGCCATGGCTCCGACGTGGGGCGCTGCATGGGCGCTCGCGCGGTTCGGTGCTGTCCGTGCGATCTGTGCGGAGGGTGAGGTGGCGCAGGCGCTGCGACTTCTGCCGGTCTCCTCGCTTCGGCTGACAGCGGGTAGCGTTCAATTATTGGATCGCTTGGGTCTGAAGATCGTGGGTGATCTCGCCGCGATCCCGCGTCAGTCCCTCGCACGCCGGTTCAACCGCACAGAGCTGGCAGCAAACCCCTTGTTGCGGCTCGATCAGGCGATGGGTCGGCTGGCAGAGCCAGTGTCGGGCGAAGATGTCGCTGACCCTATCCGCGCCACAGCCCGGTTGCCCGAGCCAATCCAGGATCCGACGGCCCACCTGCCACGCCTCTGTGCTGATCTGTGCGCTCAATTGGCGGAGGGGGGTATGGGATGTCGTCGTCTGCGCCTCACCGTGTATCACACCGACGGCGAGGTCAGGTTCGTCGTCGTCGCCACCTCGCGCCCAAGCCGGGATCCACTGCATCTGGCGCGGCTGTTCGATGGCAAGCTGGAGCGTCTGGACCCAGGGTTCGGCTTTGATCTGATCGTTCTGCACGCGGAGGCGGTGGATGCGTTGGATGACGTGCAGCAGGGCCTCGACGGGACACGCGAGGATGGTATCTCGCTGGCGCACCTGATCGATCGCTTGAGCGCACGCTTTGGTGCGGAGGCCATTACCAGACCGCTGCCCTGCGAAAGCCACATCCCCGAGCGGGCGGAACAGCAGATACCTGCTTTGCACGAGGCTCCGCAGGGTCACATAACCTTGCGAGAACGACCCGTTCGATTGCTGCGCACGCCCGAGGAAGTCCGCGTGATCTATGCTGTGCCAGAGGGGCCGCCTGCGCAGTTCGTGTGGCGACGACAAACATTGCGTGTCGCTCGCTACGCAGGCCCCGAGCGGATCGCGCCTGAATGGTGGCACGACAAGCCAGCAGCCCGTCTGCGCGACTACTTCAAGATCGAGGATCACACGGGGCGCCGTCTGTGGCTCTACCGCGAGGGATTGCACGAGGATGGACGCGGTGGTGAGCCGCGCTGGTTTGTGCATGGGATGTTCGCCTGATGCCGCTCAACGACACCCAGCCCCCGCGCAGCAGCATTGTAGAAGGCGATTACCCTTCCAATCCACCAGCAGAGTTCGTTGAGCTGGGCTTGGTGAGTTGCTTTTCCTTTCTGCACGGCGCGTCGGATGCCCCCGCCCTGCTGGCCACGGCGTGGGCGCAAGGGCACCATGCCCTCGGCATCGCTGACATCAACACGATGGCAGGCGTGGTCAGGCACCGTAAGGAAGCGAGGACGGTCAATGTAAGACCCCTGAT
>Ga0209309_10003158_pt1 | contig 14425 bp, 13 predicted proteins | sample COGITO_mtgs_1204_2_FD_184807 | JGI IMG/M metagenome (GOLD analysis project Ga0209309, IMG submission 184807) | Pelagic marine microbial communities from North Sea - COGITO_mtgs_120412 (SPAdes) (version 2) | ecosystem: Environmental > Aquatic > Marine > Epipelagic ...
AAAAAAGCTGGAGAATTATTAGCCACTGGAGCTAACGCACTAGATTCAGTTGAACAGGGTGTAATGGTAGAAGAAGCCGATATTCGAAACACCACCGTTGGGAAAGGAGGTGCTCCAGATAGGGATGGAAATGTAACTTTAGATGCCTGTATTATGTCGCCAAGTGGCGATGCTGGAGCAGTGGTTTATTTAAAACACACTTCTCAAGCTGCATCTGTTGCCAGAAAAGTAATGGAAGAAACTCCACATGTGATGTTAGCAGGAGAAGGCGCCGATCTATTTGCAATTCAACAAGGTTTTGAAAAAGAAGAACTTTTTACTGAGGATTCAAAACAAGCATATAAAGAATGGTTAAAAAAGAAAGAATATAAACCCATCATCAACATTGAGAATCATGATACGATTGGAATGTTGTGCATAGATGAGAATGGAGATTTAGCAGGAGCTTGCACCAGTTCGGGTTTGTCTTATAAGGTAAATGGCCGTGTTGGGGATTCTCCAATTATTGGTTCCGGGTTATTTTTAGATAATGAAGTTGGAGGTGCAGTTGCCACTGGAATGGGTGAGGCTATTATGAAAAGTGTGGGAAGTTTCTTGATCGTAGAATTAATGCGACAAGGAAAATCTCCACAACAAGCTTGTGAAGAAGCCATCAACAGAATAATTAAGTCGAATCCTAACTACAAAGAGTTTCAGGCCGCATTTATCGCTGTGAATATGAAAGGGGAAATTGGATCTCATTGTATTCAAAAAGGCTTCAGTTATGTAAAATATCAGGACGGAAAAAATGAAAATATTCCGAGTTCCTATTATTTTTAGAACCTCATTGGTGGTTTATTTCCATTTATAACGTGTTGTTTTGTCTGTTCTAGCCCTTCGACTGCGCTCAGGATAAACTCAAGTCGAGAACTTACTAGCTTAAAAAAAGGAGGTTTCGACTCCGCTCAACCTGACATACCTACAACACATTGTAATTGTGAAGATGTTCATAGATAAATTTTTAAAAACATAATTAACAAAGAACCTCAGTTTTAAAATTTCAATATCCGGTTATTCGGCAATAACTTTGTAGTTTTGGATTTCAATTAATTCATACCCATGGCAGACCAAAAACGCTTATTTCTACTTGATGCTTACGCTTTAATTTTTAGAGGGTATTATGCCTTTATAAAAAATCCACGAATCAATTCTAAAGGACTGGACACCTCTGCAATTATGGGTTTCACCAATTCACTTTTCGATGTAATTCGTAGGGAAAGGCCAGATCATTTAGCAGTGTGTTTCGATAAGGATGGAAGCCATGAGCGCACAGAATTATATGCCGATTATAAAGCAAATAGAGATGCTACCCCAGAACCTATCTCAATTGCAATACCTTATATAAAGAACATTCTACATGCCATGCATATTCCTGTGGTAGAATTACCAGGTTGTGAGGCAGATGATGTGATAGGAACTTTGGCAAAGCAAGCCGAAAAAGAGGGTTATAAAACTTTTATGGTAACTCCAGATAAGGATTTTGCGCAATTAGTTTCAGAAAATATTTTCATGTATCGCCCTGCAAGAATGGGAAATGGAATAGAAATTTTAGGAATTCCTGAAGTACAAAAGAAATTTGGAGTTGAACGCCCAGAACAAGTGATCGATTTTCTTGGGATGATGGGAGATGCTTCAGATAATATTCCTGGTCTTCCTGGCGTGGGAGAAAAAACAGCAAAGAAATTCTTAGCTGAATATGGAAGCATGGAAGAACTTTTAGCAAATACAGATAAGCTGAAAGGAAAAATGAAAGAGAAGATTGAAGCTAACAAAGAATTAGGAATTCTTTCAAAAAGACTAGCTACCATAATTACAGATTGTGATGTACAATTTCATGCAGAGAACTATGAATTGTCTCAACCCGATGGAGATAAAGTTCAGCTACTATTTGAAGAACTGGAATTTCGAAGATTGAAGGATCAATTTTTAAAGTTATTTTCGGGAGAACAAACCGCAACACCAACACAGGTTTCAGGAACCCCTACTGCTAAGGCACAGGTAAAAGATTCAACTGCGGGAGCAGGTCAATTTTCGTTGTTTGGAGGCGATGCAACTGTTATTGAAGAAACTTCCAGCAGAAAAGGTTTATCTACTTCTAGGCACGTATATCAAAGTCTTACTAGCGATATGGCGATTCAGATGTTTCTGAAAAATCTATTGAAGCAAACCAGCGTTTGTTTTGATACTGAAACAACCAGTTTAAATCCCTTAGAAGCAAAACTTGTGGGAATTGCATTTTCTTGGGAAGCAGGAAAAGGGTTTTATATGCCATTTCCTGAAGACGATAAAGAAGCGCAAGTAATCATTGAGCATTTACGTCCATTCTTCGAGGCAGAAGAAATTGAAAAAATAGGTCAAAATTTAAAATACGACATAAAGGTTTTGGCAAAATATAAGGTAGAAGTAAAAGGTAATCTTTTCGACACTATGATCGCACATTATTTGATCAACCCAGATATGCGACATAATATGGATGTGCTCGCAGAAACCTATCTCAACTATACCCCACAGCCAATTACTGAACTTATTGGCAAAAAAGGAAAGAATCAGGGAAACATGAGAGATGTTCCTTTGGATAAGCAAACCGAATATGCTGTAGAAGATGCAGATATTACGCTTCAGCTAAAGCAACATTTTCAGCCAGAGTTAAAAGAAGCGGAAACTGAAAAACTTTTTAATGAAATAGAAATTCCGCTGGTAAGAGTATTGGCCGATATGGAATTGGAAGGCATCAATCTAGATGAAGATTTCTTAAAATCTCTTTCTTCAGAATTAGAAAAAGATATCGCAAGTCTAGAAAAGCACATATATGAAGAAGCTGGAGAGGAATTCAATATTGCATCTCCTAAGCAACTCGGGATCATTCTTTTCGAAAAATTAGAATTGGTAAAAAAACCGAAAAAGACAAAAACTGGGCAGTATTCTACTAGTGAAGATGTGCTTTCTTATTTAGCTTCAGATCACGAGATCATAAAAAGCGTACTCGAATATAGAGGATTGGTGAAATTGAAGAATACCTATGTAGATGCACTTCCAACACAAGTTGAAAAAACTACAGGAAGAGTACATACAGATTATATGCAGACGGTTGCTGCAACTGGAAGATTGAGCTCCAATAATCCCAACCTTCAAAATATTCCTATTAGGACTGAGAGAGGGCGACAGGTTAGAAAAGCATTTATTCCTCGGGATGAGAATTACACCTTGTTAGCAGCAGATTATTCCCAGATAGAACTTCGCATCATAGCAGCTTTGAGCAAAGAGGATAATATGATAGAAGCTTTTAAAAAGGGAGAAGATATTCATGCTTCTACCGCGGCCAAAGTATTTAATGTCCCATTAGAAGAAGTTACCAGAGAGCAACGTAGCAATGCAAAAACAGTAAATTTTGGAATTATTTACGGGGTTTCTGCATTTGGATTAAGTAATCAGACAGATCTTTCCAGAGGGGAAGCCAAAGAATTGATTGACACCTATTATATAACCTATCCAAAATTGAAAAGCTATATGCAAGAGCAAGTAGATTTTGCAAGAGACCATGGATACGTGCAAACAGTTCTTGGAAGACGCAGATATTTAAAAGATATCAATTCACAAAATGCGGTAGTTCGAGGAGCTGCAGAACGAAATGCGGTGAATGCTCCAATTCAAGGAAGCGCAGCAGATATTATTAAACTTGCCATGATTAATATCCATCGTAAACTAAAAGAAGGAAATTACAAAACCAAAATGCTTTTACAGGTACACGATGAATTAGTTTTTGATACTTACAATGAGGAATTACCAGCCATGAGAAAAATGATAAAGGCTGAAATGGAAAATGCCTTTAAAATGGAAGTGCCTTTAGATGTAGATTTAGGTGAAGGTAGAGATTGGCTACAAGCACACTAATACATTTATTTAGCAGTTAGCAGTTAGCAGTTAGCAGTTAGCAGTTAGCAGTTAGCAGTTAGCAGTTAGCAGTTAGCAGTTAGCAGTTAGCAGTTAGCAGTTAGCAGTTAGCAAAAGTTAAATTTCCTGAACCTTTTATCAAAGCTTGTATGTTTTATTTCGAAAAATAAAATTTTGATTATCCGTAAAGAATCATATAATGCTAAAGAACGTCATTCTGAACTTGTTTCAGAATCTCATTACTCTATAATTCAATACAACAAATTGAGACCCTGAAATAAATTCAGGGTGACGAGATAACTATTTTGGCAAAAAAACGGAAATACATAATAAAATTTTATTTCCGAGTATATTCCAAGGCTAAGATTCTAATTTTTGAAGCTGAAGTATCTCCCGGATCTGTCACATACACATTCGACTCTGCTTTAGAAACATCGAAAGCAAATGTAGAATTAGCGTAATTAAGCGGCTTCCTTTGGGAATAAATAGTACCATCTATTGTAATATCCATTAGAAGGTCGCTACCTTCAATATCCCAAGTTCCAAAATCTACTCTGTTTTTCACACAGACAAATTCAGCATTATTTGTGCCTCCATTAAAATCGAGACGAGCATTGGTAGTTGAAAAAGTTTTATCCTGATTAAAAATTATCTTCATATCATTAAAGCATGAAGATTCATTTAAAAGATTCTTATCCCCCGTACCATCTTTATTAAGATCTACTAAGGTATCTGCCTGCATAGCAGAAAGTTTCCATTCTCCAACCAGATCATCGGGATTAATAGTAGCTGCAAAATTACTGGTTTTAAAAGAGGAATTAGAGTCGGCTCCATCTTCTTTACTACAAGAAAAGATTAATATTGCCAGTACAAAAAGTAGGGTGAGGTTAGACAAATTCATAAGATAGGTATTTGATATTAGGGAAACTAGAAGGCAAACTTAAGGATTTTAATAAAGATTTTATGACAATATTAACATCAAAATTACTTTTTATCGTTAAATAATACTTTTTGGCGATGTTATAATTTCATTTTGACATAAAGTATAGATCTTTTTACGTTAAAATATACTAAGTAGTTTCGTTATAATAAGCTTCCATTCACAAGACCTAATTCAAATAAATAAAAGAGATTGAGAGTCAATGAATTCTGTTCTAATAAATTAATGAAGGTCTATTTGCATTCTGAATTTATAATTGTACATTTGCACCCCTGTTTTCCCGATAGATTTATCTAGGGGCAGGGAATGGAATGTTTAATAACAAGTAAAATTAATTAGTGTGGACACATTAAGCTACAAAACAGTATCGGCCAACAAGGCTACCGTGACCAAAGATTGGGTACACGTAGATGCTGATGGTCAGACTTTAGGTCGTCTTTCTACTCAGGTTGCAAAATTACTAAGAGGGAAATTCAAGCCTAACTTCACCCCACACGTTGATTGCGGTGATAACGTAATTGTTACAAATGCCGAGAAAATCAACTTAACAGGTAAAAAATGGGATTCTAAAGAATACATTCGCCATACTGGCTATCCTGGGGGACAACGCAGTCTAACTGCAACCGAATTATTCAATAAAGGACCAGAAAGGTTAATTGAAAATGCGGTAAAAGGAATGCTACCTAAAAACAAATTAGGCGCAGCTATATTCCGTAATTTAAAGGTATATGTAGGATCAGAACATGATCAATCTGCACAAAAACCTAAAACTATCAACTTAAACGATCTTAAGTAATGGAAGTTATTCACAAAATTGGTCGTAGAAAAACGGCTGTTGCACGTGTGTATGTTGGACAAGGAAAAGGCAACATTACTATCAACAAAAAGGATCTTAACGATTATTTTACAACAGGACCTTTAGTTTATAAGGTAATGCAACCTCTTAACATGACTGGTAACGAAGAGAACTTCGATATTAAAGTTAATGTTTACGGTGGTGGTATCACTGGACAAGCTGAAGCGATTCGTCTTGCTATTTCTAGAGCAATGGTAGAATTAGACCCGGAAAACAGAGCTACATTAAAGCCTGAAGGTTTAATGACCAGAGATCCAAGAATGGTAGAACGTAAGAAATTCGGACAGAAGAAAGCTCGTAAGAAATTCCAGTTCTCTAAACGTTAATATCATTGGGCACTGCCCGAAAGTTCATTTAAAAATTAAAATTTTTGTTGTTGCTCCGACGTCACACTGAGCGTGTCGAAGTGTCGGAGGTTAGTTTAGCATCTAAACCACGCCTTAGCGGGGTTGCTATCTCAACAGAACGTAAACTATTACAAAAATGGCAAACAAAGTAGAAGTAAAAGAATTACTTGATGCAGGTGTACATTTTGGACACCTTACAAGAAGATGGAACCCAAACATGGCCCCATATATCTATATGGAACGCAATGGGATTCACATCATAAACCTATATAAAAGTGCTGCAAAAATGCAGGAAGCTGGCGAAGCTCTTAATAAGATTGCTGCTAGTGGAAGAAAAATACTTTTTGTAGCTACCAAAAAACAAGCTAAAGAAATTGTTGCAGAACATGCAGCAAAAGCCAACATGCCTTACATCACAGAAAGATGGCCTGGTGGAATGCTTACAAACTTTATCACTATTCGTAAAGCTGTTAAGAAAATGGCTTCTATAGATAGAATGAAAAAAGACGGAACTTTCAACACTCTTTCTAAGAAAGAACGTTTACAAGTAGACCGTTTAAGAGCTAAGTTAGAGAAAAACTTAGGTTCTATATCAGACATGAGCCGTCTTCCTTCTGCTCTCTTTGTTGTAGATATTACCCGTGAACACATTGCGGTTAAAGAAGCTCAAAAATTAAACATTCCAATTTTTGCAATGGTTGATACAAATTCTGATCCTCGTGAAGTAGAATATGTAATTCCATCTAATGATGATGCTTCAAAATCTATCGACAAAGTTGTTTCTTACATGGCAGAATCTATTATTGCTGGTCTTTCTGAAAGAAAATCTAGTAAAGATGCCAAAGAAGAAGGATCTGACGAAAAAGCTTCTAAAGCTCCAAAGGCTAAAAAAGCTAAAGCTGATGCAGAAGCTCCTTCAAAAGATGCTGAAGATAAAAAAGCGCCGAAAAAAGCTAAAGCTGATGTAGAAGTTCCTTCTAAAGATGCTGAAGATAAAAAGGCAATGAAAGAAGCTCAAAAAGAAGTTAAATTAGAATCTAAGGAAGAAACTATAGCTAAAGCTGCTGATTCTACTGAAGAAAAAGAATAACATAACTTTTTAAGTAATATTTAAGTCGTTTATCTTTCTTCAAACAAAGCTAAACGACTTATTTTTTTAAAAACTAAAAAACTTTAAACATCATGGCAAATATCACAGCCGCAGAAGTAAATAAATTAAGAAAATCTACCGGTGCCGGTATGATGGATTGTAAAAAAGCCTTAGTGGAAGCTGATGGTAATTTTGAATTGGCAATTGAAGTATTGCGTAAACAAGGTCAAAAAGTTGCTGCAAAGCGTGCCGACAGAGATTCTTCTGAAGGTGCTGTAATTGCAAAAGTAAACGATGCTGCTACTAAAGGTGTGATTGTTTCTTTAAACTGTGAGACAGATTTCGTTGCAAAAAATGATACTTACGTAGCTATGGCTACTCAAATTGCAGAAATTGCACTTGGTACTTCTTCTAAAGAAGAATTATTAGCTGCAGATTTCAACGGAATTTCTGTTCAAGATAAGTTAACTGAACAAACAGGTGTTATTGGTGAGAAAATAGAGATAGGTGATTACCGTACTATGGAAGCTCCTTTCGTAGGTTCTTATATTCACGCTGGTAATAAAATTGCTGTTTTAACAGGTCTTTCTAAAAATGTTGATGGAGCTGAAGAAGCTGCAAAAAACGTTTCTATGCAAGCTGCAGCGATGAATCCAGTTGCTTTAAATGAAGAAGGTGTAGATCAAACTATTATCGATAAAGAAATCGAGATTGCTAAAGATCAACTAAGACAAGAAGGGAAGCCAGAAGAAATGTTAGAAAACATTGCTAAAGGTAAGATCAAACGTTTCTTTAAAGACAATACTTTAGTAAACCAAGATTATATAAAAGACAACAAATTGAGTATTTCTGCCTACGTTAAATCTGTAGACAAAGATCTTAAAGTTGTTTCTTTTGAAAGAGTAGCTTTAGGTTAATAAACCAAAAAGCATATATATATTAAAACCCGCTTCAATAAATTGAAGCGGGTTTTTTATTTTTCTATTTCTCCTAAATGTGTAAATTTAAATCCTTGCTCATATTTTAATCCATAGCCTAATATCCTATCAAATGAGGCATGAGAAAAAAGTATAATTCCCGCTAATTGCAAATAATGTGATCCTAAATATATTCCAATTATCCCTATTAAAATAGCTAAGCCTTTATGATGAAATAAGTTGTAAGAAATTGCTCCTATCTTATTCCCTAATAGGTAACCTAACATTCAAATATCTGGAAGTAAAAATAATATTAGAAACCACCACCATGAAAATGGAAGAAAACTGAAAAATATTATACCAATTAGGAACATTCCCAATTCTTCTAATTTTAAGATTGTTTTCATATTATTGAAGTTTATATAATATTGGTTTGCTGGGGGAAGCATCATTATCAAAAGAGGCTATTTGCAGATTTAGTATATATAAACCATCTTCAATTTTATTTGCCACATAGATCAATTCTGAAATTGTAGCATCAAATCTGGTGTTTTTTGGGTAATCCCAAAAGGCCTTATGAGCTAATAGCTTACCATCATCCTTTTCCTTATCTACAGAAGGTAAATCGATCAACAGATGCTTAATTCCACATTCTCTAATATATCGAGCAGCAGCTTCTTCTAAATATGGCCAATTGGTATTTGAATATTTTTTACTGCGCTTTTCAATGTAATTAGGAAGCGTTCTTATAACTACAGATTCAACTTCTTTTTCTTTTAGCAAACTTCTAATTTGGGCTTCACTAATTAAGAGATCATCGCCTCGCTTTTCAGGTTCAATAGAGATCACTTTAGCCGTGAAAAAGAAGGTTTTTAAAGTCTCATTTATGCTATGGAATTCTCTAGTAATATGCCCAACACATTCGGTGTGAGTTCCATGCCCATGCGGATTAAAATATATATTATTAAAGTTTGTAGAACTCCCTGCTATCACTTTACCCACAAAATCTCCATCTATCACCGGTTGAATCTTTGGTGATTTAAGATACCAGGCAATTGGGTTTTTATCATCTCCTCTAATAACCAGAGAAATGTCCAAGGGCTTGGAGAGGTCTATATTGTAGGCTTTATTTTTATGTTGAATGGTGGTTTTCATTAAATATCTATAAAGTACATTATGTTCTTTTCATCTCGTCATGCTGAACTCGTTTCAGCATCTGATATTAAATATTATAATTTCAGGTCTTCATATAAATCCTTTAATTCAGGATTCAACTCACTTATTAAATTCCATTTCCATTCCTTTCGCCAATTCTTCAATTGTTTCTCTCTTTGAATCGCCTGATTAACATCTGAAAATTCTTCGAAATATATTAAATATTTAAGGTTATATCTTTTTGTAAAAATGGATCCTTTTGAAATTTTATGATTTGTAACTCTCCCGATTAGATCTGATGTAACACCTATATATAAAACTGTTCTAGAAATGTTAGTTAGAATGTAGATATAACTTCGATTCATAATTGAGTCACTATAAAGACATGAGAGACCATGAAACAAGTTCAGGGTGACGTACAAAGGTCGATAATTCTACTAATTCCGTCATGCTGAACTCGTTTCAGTATCTAAAGCTCTTCATAATCATTAAGACCCTAAAACAGTTGACGAATTTGTTTATGTTTCGTCATGCTGAATTTATTTCAGCATCTATTTTATATTGGTAACACACATTTAAATTTAGACCCTGAAATGAATTCAGGGTGACGGGCACTTTATATGTTCACTAATTTATAAAGAATAAATTACTGGCAATTCCATCACTCAAGAACTTCCCTTTTTGCGTAACTGTAAGTATGCCTTCTTTTTGTTCCAAAACTTCTAATTCTATCTCTTTACTAGCTTCGTGCAACAAATGTTCTTTATATGGAAGTCCAAATTTTTCTTCCACTTCTTTAATATCAATCCCCCACATAGTACGCAATCTGGTCATCACATATTCGTTATATCTATCTGTTATAGATAGTTCTTCGTGCTCCAAAGGCAGCTCCCCTTTTTCTATAGCTTTAATGTAGAGCGTATTATTACTGATGTTCCATTTTCTGTTTTCCCCATCATAAGAATGCGCGGAAGGTCCAATTCCTAAATACGGCTTTCCAAACCAGTAAGCTGTATTATTCTCAGAGAAATATCCTGACTTTCCATAATTCGAAAATTCATAATGAGTAAAACCCTCTGCCTTCAGTATGGTGGTTAAAATATCGAAATGCGCCCTCGCAGCCTCATCGTCCACAGGTTTGACCTTTCCTTTCTCAATCATTTTCTTAAGAGCGGTGTTGGGCTCTATAGTTAATGCATAGCACGAAAAATGTGGTAATCCAAGAGACAATGCGGTTTCAATATTAGTTTTCCAGCGTTCATTACTCATTCCCGGAATTCCGTAAATAAGATCTATAGAAATATTTTCGAAAAATTGCTTAGCCATTTGTATACTTTCCAAAGCTTCAGTTGCATTGTGTGCTCGATTCATTAGCTTCAAATCTTCTTCAAAAAAAGATTGTACTCCAATACTCAATCTATTTATTCCAGCATTCTTAAAGTTTTCTAGATTCTCTAGAGTAAGATCATCTGGATTGGCTTCCAAAGTGATTTCTGCATCTTTCCGTACTTCAAAATTAGCATCTATAACCTCAAAAATCAGTTTCAGCTCTTCTGAAGAAAGCAACGAAGGAGTTCCTCCTCCAAAATAAATAGTGTCTAATTCTTTTCCGGGTAGTTCATTTTTCCGAAGCCTTATTTCTTCGCATAACATACTCACCAATTCTCCTTTTTTCCTGATAGAAGTAGAAAAATGGAAATCACAGTAGTGACAAGCCTGCTTACAAAAAGGAATATGAATATATAATGAAGACATTTTTTTACAATTAACAATGGTCAATAAACAATAATCAATTTTTGATTCTAGTGGTTTTTTAAGAAATAAAGTTACTTAACCTTATTCGGGTTTTGTTTCACAAAAGAATCCCAACCAGTATAACTTTTCCCTATTTCAACTTTGCCAGAGTTATAGAAATGGCAAACTGCTGCTGCCAAACCATCTGTAGAATCTAGGTTTTTAGGTAGCTCCTTAAGCCCTAATAAGCTTTGTAGCATCTTAGCAACTTGCTCTTTACTGGCATTTCCATTACCCGTAATAGCCATTTTAATTTTTTTAGGAAGGTATTCTGTAATAGGGACTTCTCTCGATAATCCGGCAGCCATTGCAACTCCCTGAGCTCTCCCAAGTTTCAACATAGATTGTACGTTTTTCCCAAAAAATGGCGCCTCAATAGCGATCTCATCTGGGTGAAAAGTGTCGATTAATTCTACCGTTCGCTCAAAGATGAGTTTCAATTTAATATAGGGATCGCTATACTTCTGCAGCAACAACTCGTTTAGTTGTAAAAACTCCATTTTCTTATTTACTACTTTAATCAACCCAAAACCCATAATAGTAGTTCCGGGATCGATTCCTAAAATAATTCGTTCATTTTTCAAAAGTGGAAAGTCTTTAGCTATTACCCATTCTTAATAGTTTGTTTACTTTTGATTGGGCTTTACAAAGCTACATAATTATGCTTAGCAATTCTCTTAAACTGGCGATCTGTAAACATGCAATTATTTATATTTTTTCTGATTGTTGTAACCCTATGCTATGCGGTGTTAATAACTGCACTACTCTTCGGCTGGAAGCAGGTTAAAAAAGTTAAATTAAAAGGAGGAGCTCCGTTAAACAAATTTTCCATAATTATCCCATTTAGAAATGAAGCCGAAAACTTACCGGAACTGCTTTATTCACTCTCTAATTTAGAGTACCAAAAATCTTATTTTGAGATCATTCTAGTAAATGATGAATCTGAAGATAATTCTCTACAAGCCTGTTTTCATTTTAAACAATCCCATCCCGATCTCACATTTTCTATAATCAACAACAAGAGAAATACCAATTCCCCAAAAAAAGACGCCATAACCACTGCTATTGTATCATCCAGATTTGAAAATATTTTAACCACCGATGCTGATTGTATTGTACCGAGCAGTTGGTTACAAGTTTATAATGAAAGGATCATAGAAACTCAAGCTAGCCTAATCGCTGGCCCTGTAAGTTTCCTTAATGGGCGATCTATAAAAGAAAAGTTCTTAAATTATCTGGTTGCTTTTCAAGATTTAGATTTTATGAGTCTGCAAGCGGCAGGAATTGGAGCTTTTGGACTAAAGAAGCCCTTTATGTGCAATGCAGCCAATATGTGTTATAGAAAAGAAGCTTTTCTTAATGCTGAGGGATACCTTGGGAATTCAAACATTTCTGGCGGAGATGATGTTTTTTTACTTCAGAAATTTACTGAATTAAATTATCCTGTTTCCTTTTTAAAATCTGAAGCTGCTATTGTTGAAACAAAACCTCAACCCTCTTTAGAATCACTTTTCTCTCAGCGGCTTCGTTGGGCAGCAAAAGCTCCGGCTTATAAAAGTGCTTTTGCTAAGCTAGTTGGAGCTATTGTTTTTTTTATGAATCTAGGTTTAGTACTTACAATGATTTTAGTGCTGTTCGAAGTGCTTCAGTACCAAATCCTACTATTTAGTTTTGCCATTAAGTTTGTAGTAGATCTTTCTTTGCTCTATGTTTCAGCTAATTTCTTCAGAAAAAAAATGGTGTTAAGTCATTTTTTATGGTCTAGCCTACTCTATCCATTTTTCTCTACTAGTGTAGCTATTGCTTCATTATTCAGCGGATTTCAATGGAAAGGAAGAAGTTTTAAGCAATAGTATTATTAACAATCTCTCGACTCCGCTCGAGATGACTTTTACCTGAAAATTGGTAATTGGTAATTGCAAAACTATTCTGCTTTAATGATGATGGGCATTTTAAACACGCTAGAAACAGGAATTCCACGTTTTATTGCCGGATATATCTTTGGTAGGGAATCTACACTTTGGCGTACCCATTTATCAAGTTCTGGCAACTGGTTAGTTACTACAGAATCCACTCTTATGGAGTCTACTATTGGTTTTCCAGATTTGGAAATCTCCAGATATAAAAATAAGGTGTCATCTATAGATTGGGTAACAATGGGTTCTTGTTTTGCGAGATAAGCATAAATAGAATTGGCAACAGTAGCCTCAAAACAGCCACGCGCTTTGTTGAGATCCGTAATACTTTTACAATTTTCGAATGCAGGATATTCATCTACTTCTCGCCAATTTAAAGATTTCGATTCTTGGCTAAGCACCTCTTCCGATGAAATCTTTTTGGTTTCAAAATTATTGCAACTTGCCAAAACTGGAAAAATAAGGAGAAGTAATGTTTTTCTCATGCAGCTAACTATCTAGTCTATTGAATGCCAAAAATAGTGAATTTAAGCAGCTTAGGAAAAACTATTACTTGTTTAGGTGCAATTCTTCTTTAATATCTTTCATTCGAGATTGGGCAAGAAAAATTAAACTTTCATTGCCTTCAGCTTCATATTTATTTAAATAGGCTTTATAATGATTCAAAACAGTTGTTTTGTCTTTAAAATAATTATCGGCTGCTATAGCCCGTTCGTATAAAGCTCTTTCATTTCCTGGGTTTTCATCTAATGCACTATTAAAATATTGAAGCGCTTTTTCGTAGTCTTCCTGGAGTTTATACGTTAAACCCAAACTTAAGAATTCAGCATCTACCGGCTGCTTTTTTATTAAAAGTGCCATAAGCAAGTGGGTTTCAGATTTTTTAAGATCTCCCGTGCTGGCATATAATTTCCCCAGATTATAATGAGTGTTGGAATTTTTATCTTCATAACTCAGGGCCAAGTTGTACTGAATGATGGCATCTTCAATATATCTTACCTGATAATAGGAAAACCCCAGTTTGGAATGCACAAATTCATTTCCCTGCCCAAGCTCCAAAAGCTTTTCTAAAGGGGCTATTGCCAAAATATAGGAGTTTTCATTAAAATAAGTTTGAGCAAGAATAGATAAGAGCGAAGGGTTTTTTGGATTAGCCTCCAAGCCTTGTAAGCTTAATGCTTCGGAAACTGGAAAATCCCTTCTACTTAAGGCATTTTTTGCCAGTTTATACAAAGCTTGCTGATGATGAGGATCTAGCTGAACCGTCCTTTCCAAAAATTCAAGATAAGTACTATCCTTTTGTTTTTCCTTAATTGTGCTTAGCTGAAATTGAAATCCAGCATTTTTAGGATACCTCGCTGCCAAATTAAGATATAAACTATCTGCCGACTCCAATTTTCCCGCCTTAATTAATACTTCTCCATATTCTGTAGCTATTAAAACCTTATTAGGATTTTTATCTAGAACTGTTTTATATTTT
>Ga0209309_10003170_pt1 | contig 14384 bp, 13 predicted proteins | sample COGITO_mtgs_1204_2_FD_184807 | JGI IMG/M metagenome (GOLD analysis project Ga0209309, IMG submission 184807) | Pelagic marine microbial communities from North Sea - COGITO_mtgs_120412 (SPAdes) (version 2) | ecosystem: Environmental > Aquatic > Marine > Epipelagic ...
ACTGCAATCCTAAATATACAGAATTTGCTGAAAGCAATGGAATTACAATGAGTATGACCGAACAGTACGACCCTTATGAAAACGCTGTCGCTGAACGAATCAACAGAACCCTTAAATACGAGTATGGCCTAAGACAGACCATTAAGAGCACAGATCTGGCCCAAAAAATGACTGAGCAGGCTGTGTATATTTATAACAATCTAAGAACGCATTTTAGCCTGGACCTAAGAAAACCAGCCGAAGTACACTTAAATCCCAATATCAAATACAGGTCGTATCGAAAAAATAAAGTAAATTTACCTGAACTGACGATTTAAGAACTGACCTAGTTCAAACTATTTTTTTGCCTTCCAAACGGCTAAAAAAAATAGTTTGGACGTCGAAATAGTAACCAAAAAAAGTCAACCTATTTTAGTATAATACACTTCCACAACAACGCGGATAATTAATTGCTAAACCTTGATTTCTTGAAATACCCTCGCGAATATCGCATTCCCTTTTTATTTGCTAAATTAGTACTAAAGAAACAAAACTTAAATCAACTCCTTTGTATTCAGCATCATACAAAATAAATTATTTAAAAGAATGTATTGTGTAATTAAAGACTTGCAAAAAAGATAGTGAGTAAACAATTGAAATAATAGTAAGAAAAGTGAAAAAAGGCATCACAAGCTTTATATAAAATAGTGAAAATAAAAGTGTGCCATAAATCTATAGTTTATAGAACGTATGAAACCTATAACCAAATATGCAAAAAGCGATGGTATCAATATTGCCTATCAAGTGGTAGGTAAAGGTGGTATCGACCTCATATTTGTTCCAGGTTGGGTTTCTAATATCGACATGATGTGGGTTGATTCAAAAATGGTCGATTGTCTTAACAAACTCGCAAGTTTTTCCAGATTAATAGTTTTTGATAAAAGAGGTACGGGTCTTTCAGACAGAGTCACCCCATTATGCTCTCTTGAAGAAAGAATGGGTGACATTTTAAGTGTAATGGATGCAGTAGGTACTGAAAAAGCAGTCCTTTTCGGTCATTCTGAAGGAGGAACTATATCTTGCCTTTTTGCAGCTACTTATCCCGAACGAACTGTTGCTTTGATAACCTTTGGTGTTTTTGCAAAAAGAAAATATGCCATAGATTATCCTTGGGCACCCAAACCTGATGCGCGTAAAATTTTCTATAAAGCCATAAAAAAACATTGGGGCAACGGACATAAAATGGGTTTGGAAGGGATTATGCCTTCTATGGCAAACGATAAGGACTACTACAATTGGTTTGCCAGTTATTTACGCTCTTCCGCCAGTCCTGGAAATGCACTTGCCCTCGCAAAAATGAATACGGAATCTGATATAACCACTATCTTAAATGAGATCAATGCCCCCACGTTAATACTTCATAGAAAAAAGGATCTAGATGTTAGCTTTGAAGAGGCGAAATATTTAGCAAAAAGAATTCCAAATTCAAAATTAGTAGCATTAAAAGGTAATGACCATTGTTTTTGGGTGGGTGATTCATTTTCAGTTTTGGCTGAAATTGAAGAATTTATTACGGGAACAAGACCCATTAGAGAAATTAATCTGCCCTTAAAAGCAGCAACCAGCTATTCAAAAATAGATATTGAAGCCACAATGTTGAATAATTTTCAATACGATTTACAACTAGAAGAATTTGCCAAATTATGCGGAAGAAGCTTATCGGTATTTAAAATAGATTTCTTCAAGCATTTTGATACCACACCTTTTAGATGGTTAAAGGCAAAACGTCTCGAATATGCAAAAACACTTTTACTTGAAAGTGATTTAACGGTCAACCAGATATGTTATGAAAGTGGGTTTAAAAATAATTCCCATTTTATCAAATCATTCAAAGAGAAATTCAAACTTCCTCCTTACCAGTTCAAATTGAAACATTTAAGCCATTAAAGGGTTGTTCTTCATGTAATTAGAAAGTAAGACCTTAGAACACACAATTCAAACGTATTAGCAAGTCACCTACATTTTATTTGACTGATATTTACTTCTGTATAAATCATAAATAAAATGAAATGAAAAAACTTAGCATTTTAATTTACGGAGCATTGGCCTATCTAATTTTTCTAATTGCCTTTCTTTATGCCATTGGTTTTGTGGGAAATATAGGTGTTCCAAAAACAATCGATTCTGGAGCAGAAACTTCTTTACCAAACGCAATATTAATTAATGCAGCTTTACTAAGCCTATTTGCGCTACAACATAGCGTTATGGCAAGACCCGCATTTAAAAGGTGGTTTACATCAATTATTGGCACAGCTATGGAACGAAGCACTTACGTACTTTTATCTAGTGTAGCACTGTGCCTACTCTATTGGCAATGGCAGCCTATTACAGTCATCATTTGGAAGGTAGAAAATAACACAATTTCTTCTATAGTAACAGGAATATTTTTCATGGGATGGCTTGTTGTTCTGCTTTCAACATTTATGATCAATCATTTTGAACTTTTTGGTCTTAAACAAATTGTAGATAATTTAAAGAACAAACAAACACCTAATCCAAAATTTCAAACCAATTATTTTTATAAAATTGTTAGACACCCCATCATGTTAGGATTCATTATTGCATTTTGGCAACACCTGTTATGACACTTGGACATCTCATATTTGCCATCGTTACTACATTGTATATTTTAGTCGCTGTAAAATTCCTGGAAGAAAAAGACCTTCGGAAGCAGATTGGTGCGCCATATGAAATCTATCAAAAGGAAGTACCAATGATTATACCTTTTACAAAAAAGTAACGTAAAACAACAAAAGTCTGAGGATGTCTTATAAAATGATAGAATTCACATCAGAAAACGCCAAATTAAGAGGAAGGTTATATCATCCAAAAAAAACATATAAATTACCAATAGTAATTATGGCTCACGGATTTTCAGCCACGATTGAAGGAATGTGTGCTGATAATTATGCGGAAAGATTTTATAATGCAGGTTATGCGGTACTCTTATATGACCATTTAGGGTTTGGAATGAGTGACGGGGAACCGCGCCAACAAACCAATAAATGGATTCAAGCGCGCGGTTATCGCGATGCTATTGATTATGCAACAACGTTATCCAATATTAATAGTTCAAAAATAATTCTTTGGGGAGACAGCATGAGTGCTTGCGAAGTTGTTGTAGTGGCAGCAATTGACCATAGAGTAAAGGGAGTAATTGCCCAAATTCCTGCCTTTGGCGACGAACTTCCTCCACAAGATTTAGATGGCAAACTGTTTCGTTCAATCCGTGAGACCTTTCTAAACGGAAATGTAAAAGGAACTCCTGAAACCATTGTCGGCCCAATGCCTGTCGTTTCATTTGACCAAGTATCCATTCCATCAATACTTACAGAAATCACAGCCTACAGATGGTTTATTGAATATGGCGGAAGGTATAATACCAAATGGGAAAACAACGTAACGCACGTTGTTCCAAATGTGCCAACTAAATTCAATGCTGTTATATGCATGCCACACATCAAGGCTGCTCTTCTTTTAATTGTAGCCTTTGATGATGAAATGGAAGGCGCGAATTCTGATATTGCCAGGCATGCGTTTAAAATTGCTCCTGAACCAAAGAAAATGGTTGAAGTAGATGGAGGGCATTTCGGAATAATCCATTATCCAAGTGCGTTATTCGATGAAGCCAGTGAGGCGCAAATTCAGTTTCTCCATGAGAATTTTAAATAATTATCGAAAAATAACGTCTTACCACAACGGTTATAGGTAATGGCTCGTTTTGTTTGGGCTCCCACAATCCTCACGGATTTTCTAATCGGTTTTTATTGGCTACATTAGTTGCTTGAGACACCTAAGTAATGATAAAGCCAATACGTTGACCACAATTTTATGGCAAACTTACCACAAAAATTATATGCCAATAAAATGACTTGAATAGGTTCTACAGTGTGAAGAAGTCAACCTCTCTTAATCCGTAAAATCAGGAATCGAAATTATGCAATAATTGTGACTATCCATTTAAATTCTTTGAGGTTCGTCTGAACTTATACAACAGCCACCAATAACAAAAACCCTGCAAATCTTATGATCTGCAGGGTTTTTCATATAAAAAAGTGCGCCTAAATTAAGATTGTTCAGAAAATAATTGGGTTAAACCCTTCGATAAGACATGATATATGTCATACTATAATACTTCGCCTTCATTTAACTTTGACATGCACACAATCTCAATAATCAGTGTCACTAAAATTTTAAAATCATGTCAAATTCAACCGCTTCAGTTACAAAAACCATGAAAGGACTTGTTTATAATGGACCAGGCCATATAGAATTCAAAGACCTTCCAAAGCCAGAAATCAATAAGCCCACAGATGCGATCGTTAAAATCATAAAGACCACAATTTGCGGAACAGATTTAGGCATCTTGCACGGTAAAACGCCTTCTGTAAAGCCTGGTACTACTCTAGGTCATGAAGGCATCGGGGTGATAGATGACATAGGGAGTGGCGTGAGCCATTTTAAAAAAGGGGATAAAGTGATCATCTCCTGCATCACCGCATGTGGCACTTGCGAATATTGTAAAAAGCAAATGTACGGGCATTGCAAAGATGGTGGCTGGATATTGGGCAACCTCATTAATGGCACACAAGCAGAATACGTCCGTATTCCCCATGCCGATAATAGTCTTTATAGCGCCCCTGAAGGAGCAGATGATGAAGCTTTGGTAATGTTGAGTGACATCCTGCCAACTGGCCATGAAATTGGTGTGATCAATGGCTGTGTTAAACCAGGAGATACTATTGCAATTGTTGGTGCTGGCCCCATCGGCATGTCTGCGCTTCTTACTGCTCAGTTCTACTCGCCCGCAAAAATCTATATGATTGATTTGGATGAAAACCGCCTTAAACTCGCTAAAAAATGGGGCGCGACCGATACCATTAATTCTGGTACGGAAGATGCCATACAAAAAATAATGAGCCAAACTGCCGATGGTGTCGATGTAGCCATAGAGGCTGTGGGTGCCCCTGCCACCTTCGATATCTGTCAACAAATTGTTCGCCCTGGGGGTCATGTCGCCAATATTGGTGTCCATGGGAAAAGTGTGGATTTGAAAATTCAGGACTTATGGATAAAAAATATCACCATTACCATGGGATTGGTCAATACCAACACCACACCTATGCTTCTTAAAACAGTGACCTCCGGAAAAATCCAACCTGAAAAATTGATTACACATCACTTTAAATTGGATGAGATAATGCGCGCCTATGAAGTGTTTGGCAACGCTGCCAAAGAAAAAGCATTAAAAATTATTCTGACCAACTAAAATCAACTTACACAGTTAAACCACTAAATAAAACACTGATGGAACAGACTCAAGAACAAGCAATTATTAGCATGCCCAGAATTGGCGATACTGCACCTGCATTTAAGGCAGTGACCACACAAGGTGCTATTAATTTCCCAACAGATTATAAAGGCAAGTGGGTAATTCTCTTTAGTCATCCCGCCGACTTTACACCTGTATGTACTTCAGAATTTATGACGTTTGCAAAACGAGAACCTGAATTTTCGGCATTGAATTGTCAACTGCTGGGTTTGTCCATTGACGGATTATATAGTCACATCGCTTGGTTGCGGACTATAAAAGACAAAATCGAATTTAAAGGCATGAAAAATATGGAAGTGACATTTCCATTGATTGAGGACATCAGTATGGAAGTCGCTAAAAAATACGGGATGATTCAGCCAGGAGAAAGCACTACCAAAGCAGTAAGGGCTGTGTTTTTTATTGATCCCAAAGGAATCGTTCGTGCGTTAATTTATTATCCACTTTCAATGGGTAGGAATTTTGATGAATTAAAAAGAGCGCTCATCGCCATGCAAACCGCCGATGCCTATAATATTGCTACACCTGCCGATTGGCAACCAGGCGATGACGTCATCGTACCTACAGCAGGTTCATGTGGTGTCGCAAAAGATAGAATGGAGTTGATGGAAGAAGGAATTACATGTACTGATTGGTTCTTCTGCACTAAAAAACTCTCTTTACACCAAGTAAACAATCCTCCAACACTTAAATAAAGAAAGATGAAAAGGAACATGGGATTACCAGACCGCATTATCAGAATATTGTTAGCGACCATAGCACCTATTTTATACATGGAGAATTTGATCACAGGCACGTTTGCTATGATCCTCTTGGGGTTCTCAGGCATTCTTCTTATTACCAGCCTCTTTCGCTTTTGCCCACTTTACCTTCCTTTTGGAATAAATACAGATAAAAAAATTAAAAATAACAACGATGGAAGCACACTATTATAATGTAGATTTAAATTGGGAAAACAGTCGCAAAGGCATGATGTGTTCTCCAGAATTGAAGCAGAACAATGGCGTTTGCATTGAAGTGGCAACGCCTCCAGAATTTCCCAAAGGGATCAAAGGGATTTGGTCACCAGAACATTTGTTTGTGGCCTCTGTAAGCAGCTGTTTAATGACCACTTTTTTGGCCATAGCCGAAAATTCGACACTTGAATTTGTAAGTTTCAGCTGTAAATCAAAAGGCACTTTGGAAACGGTTGAAGGAACAGTAATGATGAGCGAAATTCTACTTAAACCTACCGTAGTAATCCGAAATGAGACTTATAAAGATAAGGCGATGCGCATAGTAAAAAAAGCTGAAAATGCTTGTTTGATATCCCATTCCATTAAATCAAAAGTAACTATGGATATCAATATAATGGTGAATCCCATTTTAATTGACAGCAAATAAAAAAGCCAACGCTCACAGCTCTCAATTTTGAGGCTGAGAAATTAATCTGTTGCTTTCTACATGCTGAAATTAATTTTTATCATCAATAGCGGTTGCGCTTAAATATGACCAATCTACAGCTCATAGCGGTGTATGCTTTACTCTCTGGATCAACAGTTTTTTTGGGAGGCTTGTTATCTCACTTTTTTGGGATTTACTTCAAATCTGGATTAGTTAAGACGGAAATCATCCACGGTTCTATCGCTTTTGGCGGTGGCATATTGATGGCTGCAGTAGCATTGGTTTTAATTCCTGAAGGGATTGAAGCCCTTTCCATTGTGCCCATGGCATTCTTTTTTATCGCTGGGGCGGTGGCATTCTTTTTTATAGACCGATATATTGAAAAAAAAGGGGGCACTATGGCGCAGTTGTTGGGAATGCTCTCCGATTTTGTTCCAGAATCCATTGCGATGGGCGCTGTGTTTTTACATAATTCCCAATTAGGGATACTATTGGCGATCATCATTGGTATTCAAAATTTTCCTGAAGCATTTAATGCTTACCCCGATTTAAAATCCAGATATTCCCCCTCAAAATGTCTGTTAATTCTGTTTCTGCTAAGTTTTTCAGGCCTAGTCTCTGCCCTTGCAGGATATTATTTTTTATCAGGTAAACCATTGGTCATAGGCGCACTCATGCTCTTTTCTTCTGGCGGGATCATCTATTTGATTTTTCAGGATATTGCACCGCTGTCTAGCATTAAAAACAATTGGATTCCTGCCCTTGGAGCCTGTTTTGGCTTTCTGGTCGGAATGATTGGTTTGAAACTTATAGGATAAATTTCATATCTTAAATTAAAATTGAAGTATGCAATTTAAAATAAATAAGGACTTACACGCTTAAAAACCAAACAGATGAGCAATCAGCTTGATGATTATTTAGACAATCACTACATACACCGAAGCAATTGGTTAAGAGCTGCAGTGCTGGGCGCCAATGACGGAATTTTATCAACCGCAAGTCTCGCCATTGGGGTGGCTGCTGCGAGCCAATTAAGAGAACCTATTATTTTGGCTACCGTGGCAGGTTTAGTTGCTGGCGCTTTATCCATGGCAGCTGGAGAGTATGTTTCTGTAAGTTCGCAAACCGATGTAGAAAAAGCCGATATTGAACGCGAGAAAATAGAACTTGAAGAAACTCCAGAACTTGAACTGCAACGTTTAGCCGAAATCTATGAGCAAAGAGGACTTAAAAAAGAAACTGCTTTAATTGTTGCTGAAGAATTAACGGAGCATGATGTTTTGGCTGCACACGTGAGAGATGAGTTGGGAATTAATGAAATCAGTCAGGCGAAACCAATTCAAGCAGCCTTGGTTTCCGGCGCTTCATTTACAGTGGGCGGAATTTTACCGCTCCTAGTTGCTTTATTTTTCCCGCTTCAACACATGGAATATTACTTATATGGTTTCGCCATCCTATTCTTAATGATTTTAGGTGCGCTCACAGCAAAAACTGGAGGTTCCAGTATGGGGAAAGCAATTTTAAGAATTACATTTTGGGGAACGGTTGCCATGGGACTGACCGCCTTAGTTGGATACCTGTTTAATATAACCGTTGCCTAACCAACCCCGTTAAGATTCACTTATGACATTACAACAGTCCTGAAATTTCGAGGAAACATGACGAATATCATAGCGCATTAGCACCTAGATTCCAAACTTTGCCCTAGCTATAAATGAGCAGATTTTATGGAACAACCCATATGTTTCCACTGTGGTGATACTTGTGATAAACATCCTATCCATTTTCAAGAAAAATATTTCTGTTGCAATGGTTGTAAGACCGTTTTTGAAATTTTTTCTGAAAACGATCTATGCGGTTACTACGATTTACAAGCTTCACCCGGAGCCATTCCAAAAGAAATTGAGGGAAAATATGAATTTCTATCCCAACAACACATCATCGATAAGCTGATCGAATTCAATGAAGGACATACGCAGATCGTAAACCTCCACATTCCCCATATTCATTGCAGTTCTTGCATTTGGATTCTTGAAAACCTAAATACACTCAATAAGCATATTTCACTTTCACAGGTCGATTTTAGTAAAAAAACAGTCCGCGTACATTACAATGCCGAAAACGCGTCGTTAAAAGAGGTGGTGCTCTTGTTGAGCGCAATAGGTTATGAACCCAATATCAGTCTAGACGATTTTTCCGCGGTCACGAAAACAGTGGATCGCACTTTAATCTATAAAGTAGCGATTGCTGGTTTTGCCTTCGGAAATGTGATGTTTCTATCCTTTCCAGAATATTTTGAAGTGGGCGAATTTTGGCTCGAACAATTCAAAACAGTCTTTAGGTGGTTAATGTTTGCGTTTTCTCTGCCCGTGGTGTTTTATTCGGGGAAGGACTACGTTATTTCGGCTTACAAAGGCTTAAGGGCGAAACTATTAAATATCGATGTCCCCATTGCTTTGGGAATAATCGTTTTGTTTTTAAGAAGTACGGTCGATATTATATTTGATTTAGGTTCGGGGTTTTTCGACAGCTTAACAGGATTGGTTTTCTTTTTATTATTGGGGAAATTTTTTCAGCAAAAAACCTATGCGTTCTTATCGTTTGAGCGTGATTATAAATCGTATTTCCCCATTGCGATCACAAAAATTGCTGCCAACGGTGAATTCCCAATCCAAGTTTATGACATTATAAAAGGGGATCGATTGCTCATTAGAAATGGCGAATTGATTCCCGTAGATGGTATTTTAATCCATGGCGATGCTTCAATGGATTACAGTTTCGTTACAGGCGAGTCCAAAACCATCAAAAAATACTCCGGTGATAAATTGTTTGCAGGTGGCAAACAGACCTCGGGCCCCATAGAGGTGGAAGCCTTAAAAACAGTAGAGCAAAGCTACTTAACTCAATTATGGGGTAACGATGTATTCAATAAGGTTAAGGAAGATGACTTTAAAACGCTCACAAATACCATTAGCAAACGCTTCACCATTGCGGTCTTGAGTATTGCCTTTGTAGCAACGACTTTTTGGCTCTTTGTAAACGCCTCTATTGCGCTCAATGTGTTTACGTCGGTCTTGATTATTGCTTGCCCTTGCGCCATTGCTCTAGCTGCGCCTTTTACCTTCGGAAATTTGCTCCGTATTTTTGGAAAGCAGAAATTCTATCTCAAAAATGCCACTGTTATAGAACAATTGGCAGCGATAGATACCATCATCTTTGACAAAACAGGAACCATTACCTCCAATAAAAACAGTACAGCACGCTATGAAGGCTTAACACTTTCAGCCGAAGAGGAATTACTACTAAAAAACACTTTAAGAGGTTCTAACCACCCATTGAGCAGAAGCCTTTATGAGATCCTGAATGACAATGACATCATCACCTTAGACCAGTTTGAAGAACATTTAGGAAAAGGTATTACAGCCAATCATAACTGCAATACCATCAAAATTGGGTCTGCTAATTTTGTGGGTGCAAGCGACATTTCGGTGTTAAACACGTCCGTTCACATTAGTGCAAATAACAGCTACAAGGGAAAGTATACGTTTTATAATAGCTATCGCAAAGGGGTGTCCCAATTGTTCAATACACTTAAGACCTCCTATGATTTGGTGATTCTTTCTGGAGACAATGAAGGGGAACTGGAAAACCTCACCAAAATGCTGCCTACCAAAACCAAGTTATTATTCGACCAGAAACCGAAAGACAAATTGGAATACATTAAATACCATCAAAGTGAAGGTGCCAAAGTGTTAATGATTGGTGATGGTTTAAATGATGCGGGCGCTTTGGCTCAAAGCGATGTGGGGATTTCAGTTTCTGAAAATGTAAACGTGTTCTCTCCTGCTTGCGACGCCATTTTGGATGCCACTAAATTCACCGCCATCCCTAATTTTATAAAAGCATCAAAATCCGGAATCCGCATCGTAAAATGGAGTTTCGGCTTGTCGTTTATCTATAATGTGATTGGACTTTATTTTGCAGTCACCGGGCAATTACAGCCTGTCGTGGCAGCCATTCTTATGCCCTTAAGTTCCATTAGTGTTGTTGCTTTTACCACGCTTGCAACGAACGCCCTGGGGAGAAAACTGAAAAGCATTTAAAGTACTGAACATGATAAATATCATTTTTTAAAGGAGGATTCAAGAGTAGTTTTGAACCATAATTTCGATAGGAATGAGCGTCATATATATATTATTAACCATAAGCATCCTCGTAGCCATCATTTTTTTTGTGGCATTTATTGTCTCCGTAAAAACTGGGCAATATGATGACACTTACACCCCGTCGGTTCGCATGCTATTTGAAGATGAGCTCATTAAAGACAAATCAAAAACAACATCAAAAAAAATTAACCAAGAATAATTTTGAATTCGTATGGAAGTAGAACAGTTCTATTATGACAATAAAATTGTCAAAAAATTTATAATCGCCACCATGCTCTGGGGGGTTGTGGGCATGTCGGTAGGCCTGCTATTGGCATTGTTGTTTTTATTTCCCAATCTTACCGATGGAATTTCTTGGTTGAGCTTTGGGAGACTACGTCCGTTGCACACCAATGCAGTCATATTTGCCTTTGTTGGCAATGCAATTTTTGCTGGGGTTTATTATTCTTCGCAACGTCTCCTAAAGGCTCGAATGTTCAGTGACTTTTTGAGTAATGTCAATTTTTGGTGCTGGCAGCTCATCATTCTGGGCGCAGCCATTTCATTACCCTTAGGCTACACCTCTTCTAAAGAATACGCCGAACTGGAATGGCCCTTTGACATCGCCATAGCCATAGTGTGGGTCGCCTTTGGGATCAACCTCATCGGGACCATCTTAAAAAGAAGACAACGCCATTTGTACGTTGCTATTTGGTTTTACATCGCCACATTTGTAACGGTTGCTGTTTTGCATATTTTCAATAGTTTGGCAATCCCAGTGGGCGCACTCAAGAGTTATTCGGTGTATGCCGGTGTTCAAGATGCGCTGGTGCAATGGTGGTATGGCCATAATGCGGTCGCCTTCTTTTTAACGACCCCATTTTTAGGATTAATGTACTATTTTGTACCTAAAGCAGCCAATAGACCCATTTATTCGTACCGCCTATCAATTATTCATTTCTGGTCCCTAATTTTCATCTATATCTGGGCTGGTCCACATCATTTATTATATACCGCGTTGCCAGAATGGGCTCAAAATTTAGGAGTCGCCTTCTCGGTCATGTTGTTGATGCCTTCTTGGGGCGGCATGATCAATGGCTTATTGACCTTGCGCGGTGCTTGGGATAAAGTGAGAACAGATCCTGTTTTAAAATTTATGGTTGTCGCCATTACTGGCTATGGCATGGCAACTTTTGAAGGCCCCTTACTTTCTTTAAAAAACGTCAACGCCATTGCCCATTATACCGATTGGATCATTGCGCACGTCCATGTGGGAGCCTTGGCATGGAACGGATTCTTAACCTTCGGAATGGTGTATTGGTTAGTGCCAAGATTATTCAAAACCAAGTTGTATTCTATAAAATTGGCCAATCTTCATTTTTGGATAGGAACATTGGGCATCATTATGTACGCCTTACCAATGTATGTGGCAGGTTTTACCCAAGCCAGTATGTGGAAACAATTTAACCCCGATGGCACCTTAATGTATGGCAATTTCTTGGAAACGGTAGCTGAAATCATCCCGATGTACTGGATGCGTGCCATTGGTGGCTCCTTGTTTATTTTGGGCATGTTCATCATGATTTTCAATATTTTGGCTACTGCCAGAAAAGGAAGCGACGTCACCGATGAGCTGGCGGAATCTGCCCCACTGCAGCGAGTTTCAAAAAAACGTGTAGCTGGGGAGGGATGGCATTCTTGGTTAGAACGGAAACCGGTGCAATTAACGATTTTTGCCACCATTGCAATACTTATTGGTGGAATCATTCAAATTGTACCCACCATCATGGTCAAATCCAATATTCCAACAATTTCCAGTGTTAAACCTTACACTCCGTTAGAACTTGAAGGTCGCGATATCTACATCCGTGAAGGTTGTGTGGGTTGCCACTCACAAATGGTGCGCCCTTTTAGGGATGAAGTGGAACGTTACGGAGAATATTCCAAAGCGGGTGAATATGTGTACGACCACCCGTTTTTATGGGGGAGCAAACGCACGGGCCCAGACTTGCATCGTGTGGGTGGAAAATATTCCGATAACTGGCACCTCAACCATATGTACGACCCACAAAGCACCTCTAGTGGCTCGATTATGCCTGGATATAAGTGGCTCATCAGAAATCAATTGGATAAATCGAACACCGAAACCAAAATGAGAGCGATGGTTACTTTGGGAGTACCTTATTCACCAAGCGATATTGCAAATGCGCAACAAAACATGACCGATCAAGGAACGCGCATTGAGGAAAACCTCTATGCCGATCCAGATTTTGCTGAAAACTATGAAAATGACAAGACAAATGGAGGCGACGATTTTATTGAAATGAAAGACCGAGAAATTGTTGCGGTCATTGCCTACCTGCAGCGATTGGGAATGGACATTAAAGTGAAAGATGTTGAAACACAAACTACAGAAAAATAAGTTGTTATGCTAAAATTTGTTAAAAACCATATGGAAAGTATCGCGGGGATTGAAATCTATCCCATGATGTCTTTACTCATTTTCTTCACTTTTTTTGTGTGCCTGTTTTGGTGGGTGTTTACTGCAAAAAAAGAGTATATCAAACGCGTTAGCGAACTGCCTTTAGATAACCCTAACCCTTCAGAACTATGAAAAATAGAATGCCATCGTGGTTGAGACTACCCATCGTATTTTTTATTATAGTTTGTTGTGTAGAATTTGTTGTCGATTCTGGAGCTCGTCCCGCTTTCATTTCCGATCCTGTGGTTGCCATGTTCTTGCTGCTAGTTTTACTATTACTTGTAGCGATAGAAGCCATAATTTCGGCCTTGGATAATGTGTTGTTTCAAAGTTTGGATGACAAAGAAAAAGCACACTATTTGGCCAAACGCGCCCAACCTTCAAAATTAATAGTTTGGATAAAAACCACTTATAAAAAGCTTTTGGGCTCTAAACCAATTGAAAAAGAGCACGAAATTATACTCGATCATAATTATGATGGCATAAGGGAATTGGATAACGACCTTCCGCCTTGGTGGTTGTATGGATTTTATGCTTCAATCATTTTTGCCTGTGTGTATATGCTGCGGTTTCATGTATTCAACGGAGAAAATCAATATGAAGAACTGCAAAGTACATTGGATAAAGCCAAGGTTGAGCTCGAGGCATATAAAAAAACCGCCAAGGATTTGGTAGATTACAATACGGTTACGGTACTTGTAGATGCTAGCGATTTGTCAAATGGCAAGCGCATTTTTGAATCGAATTGCGTTGCCTGCCATATGGCAGACGGTGGTGGTGGCATTGGCCCCAATTTAACCGACAAGCATTGGATCCTGGGTGGTGGTATCAAAAACGTTTTTAAAACCATAAGTGAAGGTGGTCGTGATGGCAAAGGAATGATTTCATGGAAAAGTGAACTCAAAGCTTCGGAAATTGCCCAAGTTGCAAGTTACATCCTGTCTTTACAGGGTACAACACCTGCCAAGCCCAAAGAACCGCAAGGAGAGGTTTGGGTAGACGA
>Ga0209309_10003171_pt1 | contig 14384 bp, 7 predicted proteins | sample COGITO_mtgs_1204_2_FD_184807 | JGI IMG/M metagenome (GOLD analysis project Ga0209309, IMG submission 184807) | Pelagic marine microbial communities from North Sea - COGITO_mtgs_120412 (SPAdes) (version 2) | ecosystem: Environmental > Aquatic > Marine > Epipelagic ...
TTTATTTCTTGACTTTTCGCTTAAAAGCGTGTTCCCACCGCGTGCCGTTCTCGGTGAGCGTCGTCGACTCGAAGGGACGAAAGAGAGAGTTTGACGACATATTGTTCGTTTCGGTCGCTCGCGAGGCCATCGACGCGACGACGAATAATAGTAACGCGCATGAGAGTGATAACAGTCGTCGTTCTCAGCACACAGAGGTAAAAAGAACGGGGCTAGATGCAATCGTCAAGGTGCTGTCTTTGTCTTCCTTGGCGTCCTACGAACGACAGCAAAAAAAAGCGAGGAAAAGTAAAAAAGGAACGAGCAACAACGCTTTCCTCACCTCGATTTCCTCCGCATTCCTCTCGCCGGTGCATAAAGTCTTGGACGAGTACGAGTTTGTGCCGTATTTTTCCGGAAGTGGGAAAGGAAACAGTAGCTGGAAAGATGGCAAATTGAAACGGAAACCAATATCTGGCGTGAGCATCAGCTCGCGTTTGCTCGCGACGCGCGTAGCGATACTGTTACGACGACGTGTATATCAGGCGCCTCTGCTCAAATCGATAGTCGCGTTTGCATTCGATGTTTTCCTCGCGCGAGCATGTTTCGCGCGAATAGCATCCCGGGTTCAAATGATGTCTTCCGGGTTCATCAACGGCGACTATTTAATTCGCAACGCGAATTGGCTCGCCAAAGGTGACCCGTTGGGGGTCAAGCTTCACTTACCGTTGAGTCGAACGTTGAGTGGGTTAGCCGTAGTACTTGCGGAGGGATACGCCTCCGTTTTAGGCGTTCGATTCGATACCATCGTCCGAAATATCGATGAACGTCTGTGGTTCCTCGGTCTCACGACGCAACTCGCGTTTTTATCCGACTGCATGTTCCTATTCACCTCGCACGCCGCCGCGTTGCACGTGTATTCGAGTTTACTCATCACCGCTCAAGTTGCGTTTGGAAAATTTTGTTACGAGGCTGGTTTCGGTCGTCCCTTGCAACGACGGAAAGAAGAGGAACACACCACGAAGAGACAGTCCACGGAAAGTCTCGTGTTTGGTGTTCTTTTCGTGCCACCCATTTTCCTCTTCTTCCCGACGACGTTTGCGTATTTTGCGAGCTACTTGGTCTTACACGCGGCTGCGTTGTTGGTGCGAGCGATGGTGGTATTTCTAGTTTCTTCGCTGGAGAGCATTAAAATATATTTTGTTGAGGATGGTTCTTTTGACGAGGATGATGGAATAATAGTGTTATTCAGAGCGGTAACAGTTTTGGGGGAAACGCAAAAGCTCGTTAAATTGGTACAACAAAAACAGTCAAGAAGAGGGAAAAAATTTCTACGAAAATATTGCAAACACGTCGTTCAGTTTTGGTGGGGTTTTGAGAGGTTCGAGAAGAACAACAACAACAATTATGGGTTCATGGGTTCGTGCGTGAACGCTTTGCGTTGCTTTGGTCGATTACCGGTGGCGTCGTTGAAACCTTTTTTTGAGTTGTTATTATAAACGCTCTTGGTATATTAAACTCACGTATTCCTCATTCGGAGACATACGAACCGATTGGTGCGGGTACAAATCGGAGATCACCGGCGAACGCTTGGAACCTTTTCCAATCGGATATTCCGAGATACACTTCGGCGTCGTGAAGATTTACATGTACTACCACCGAGCACACAAGTGGTATGCCTCGAATAATGAGCTTGAGATCAAAAGCCGGCACTTTTTTCGTTACTTTTTCATTCTGTTCTGTCGCGATTTGAGGAGGAAATGTATCCAAGTTCATATACTCCCAAGACGAGATAAGAGACCGATTAACAGTAGTAGTGCCGTTCTGATTTTTATTGTACAACCCAGCTTGTACAGCGAGCTTCATCGAGATTATCGTTTTGTATCCGATGGAATTGAACATCAATCGAGTAGACTTCAGTTTGGTCGTATTGTACGCCAAAAATTTCACGTATTCCATGAGAGAATACTCCAAGCGCAAAGCGTCTTTTTCTACGTCCAAATCGATCATTTCTTTTGTCGTCTCATACGCAGGTTTGCAGGTGCCACTCAAATTCGACACCTCAAATCTTTTTGAATCGGCGTTAAAAGAAAGGATGCTGACAAAATATAGTTTTTTGTCGCACACGACGTAAACTTCCACCCCTTTCGGAAGGTTAAGCTCGCTACAACCGAGCCAGTTGTTGTCAGGAGGGGCAAAAGTTGGTAGTCGCAACATATCGCCCGCCCTCTTCACGATTTGCTCCTTCACGTACGCTTCGCGCTCTACTTTGTTTCTTATTTGATTCAATATTTTGTTAAACGCATCCTCGCACTCACTGTACGCGTTTTTTGGAAACTCACTTCCGAATTGTCTTGTTTTGTCGGGGTGAAGAACAAGACGAAACTGGCCTCTCCTTGTTTTGATTCGATCACAAGATGGGAGTTCGTCGTGAGATGATCCCGGCGTCACTCCAGCCCAGATATCGACGATCCACACCCCTTCATTCTCGGATAATTTCGCGAGCACGGCTAGAACTTCTTCCTCGCGTTTTTCGTTGTCTTTGTTCATCGCGGGTGCGCGCGTGTGTTTTCTTTTTTGTGTTCTGAGGAAAAGGAAAAGCGTGTATCTAAGAGGACAAAAAATATCTCGCTCTCGTCTCTCTCTCTTTTTCAGACAAAAAATTGATTGAATTAAATTTCATCACACTTTGAACGCGCGCACGAAACTAACGGTGATAATGAATGAAGTCATCGAAATAGATTCCGATTCGGACGAAAAAAGGGCGGTTGACAACTCAGGTAAAGCGATGAAAACATCCTTCCTCGTTTCTTTCCTTCGCGAAGGGCACTCTCTTTTTCTTCTTCTTCTTCTTCTTCTTCTTTTTCTTCTTCAAATGCGACGAATGGCAAATTGGAAATCGAAGCTTTTAGAAGAAGAAGAAGAAGAAGAAGAAGAAGAAGAAGAAGAAGAAGAAGAAGAAGAAGAAGAAGAAGAAGAAGAAGAAGAAGACGGGTAAACGTACGCGAGAATGCTCGGGATTAGCGCACAAAGTAACACGCTCGCGTTTACGTTTTTCGCCGCGCTTTTCGAGAAGGAGAGAGAGAGAGAGAGAAAAAAAGCACACGGTCGATAGCAAAAACGGCACGTTTTCTTCGCTCCTGTCTTCTCTCTTTTCTCTCCTCCTTTTTTTCCGCCTTTTTGGGGCTGGCGCCTCAAAAGTTGTGTGATGGGCGGGTAAAATAATAACAACAACCGACGCAAAACAACGTTTCCGTTTCTTTGTATCTTTATCATCACAACAAACTAACCACGAATAATAAAAACATCTCTATTTTGAAACGAACAAACACCATGTAGGAGGCGCCGTGGCGATCCGTGCCGAACTCGATGTGGATGTAGTTTTGGACGAGGGATCGAGAACGTCTAAAAATCAACTCGGTTTGGTGGGCCAATTTCCAACTAATCCATGGGAAGCCCCATCTGTGGATCTATCGGTGGCGATAAGCGCGAATAAAGGCTACGAAAAGAATGGAGAGGAGGGTGGTGACTGCGACGCTCTTTGCGAGCACTTTAGCAAACTGGCGATGCTTGATGGTGCTCAAAATATTGATGGTCACGGTGACAGTTTCGCCGGCGTCTCCATCGAGCGAACGGCGCCGAGTCAGATTGGCTTCGAAGAGTCGCTCGACGACGAGCGGAAGGAATCGCTTCAAGAAAAGAGAAAAGGCGTTGATAATGGTGATGTCGTCGACCATAATATCATCGTGATCGATTGCGATCTTGACGAGAGCGCAGAGATGAAAACGAAGACTTCCTCCTCTCGAAGCGGCGAGGAGAAGAAGAGGTCGACGTTCGTGCGGAAGACGAAAGATGATTTCAAGAAGATGGTCGACGATTTGTGGGAATTGAATAAACGGTATGATAAAAGATCATTGGATGTTTTCACGGAGCGAATTGATTCGTTTACGAAAGAAATTGTTCGTTTGAATGATATTCTCCTCGAGGTGAAGAATGGTAAAAGCGAAGAGGTGCAGAAAGAGATTAAATTTCTTACGCAACTGATCGCGGCGTATCGGACTATCCTAAAGTTCAAACACGAGTCAGAAAATGACACCGTTTTCTTCATCGCGGTCGTGTCTTTGCCAAAGAATAATGCGCCGCGCAAGTTTTTGCGTTGGCTCATTTGCCCGATGTCGGCGAGAACGATTGCGTTCCTCAATGAACAAATCCAACACGACAACGTGCTTTTTTCTAGCGATCACGGCGTCATGAACGCGCCGACATCCGGCATGGGTAGTTTCATTCGTAAATCACCGAGTGATAAATACGTGAAATTTGGATTGATGCCTCACCGCGATCAAGCGCGTCCGGCTATGGCGACGTATGGATTTTTACATCGCATGGATCCGATTATTCGCGCGGCGGCGAAGCAGTTTGTGCAAGTGACTTATTTCGCATGCGTGATGAGTAATTTCAACGCGTGGCAAAATCACTACACCGGGACGCTTCTCGACAATGCTTTGAAAATTTTGCACCGAACGGAGAACTCGGTACACTTGCGTCGGCAGCCGAAGGAGGTAAACGCCGGCGGTGAACCGATTCGCTACGTTGACGGCTTGCCCGATTGCTACGTTGGCGGCTTGCCGCCGGTCGACGACGACGACGACGACGACGACGACGAACCAATTTTACCTCCGATGGAGGAAGAGCCGCAACATCCGCCGGATGTGGATCAGCCGCCGGATGTGGATCATCCGCCTGAGGAACTGCCGCCAGAAGTTCCTCCGCCGGTGCACGAAGCGAATGAGGGCGGACTTGCACGGCCGTTCGCAGAGCAAACGAGCGAGACAAACACCATGATCGCGATAGATCGCACGAAAGCGTTGATCGACTTTTACACGAATAAAGAAGGTCTCGCTGATCACCAAACGGTGATATGGTCCAAAAAAGTCGGGAAAACAATGTCAGAATCGTTCAAAGTTATTTCTGACCATTCCGCTGCAGTTTCGATGGAGCAGTTGTCGAAGAAAGCGGTCAACAAGAAAGGACGAGAGGCGTTGGTAAATGACCTAAATGAGATATTGAAGAAGAGCTCGACAGTGCAACTTCCCAAGGGAGCTGTCCGTCGAGTTGCGTCTCATCCTTCGCGTCCATCCAAACTCGGGATGTTGCAAGAGTTGGGAGGAATTTGCGACGACGCGCGCGGTGCTTTTCCGGGCTCAGCTCCGTTTTTGCCGAGCTCCGAGCAAATTGAAAATTCGCGAACCGGTCGTGATCGTCCTCGATTTAGTAGGAGGAACGTCTTGATCGACAACTTGGGTAGAGAAGGTGTACCGCCGCCGCCGCTGCGTGCGGAGAAGAGGCCGAAGAGGCATGAAGTGCCACCGATGCCGCCGCCGCCGCTGATGCAGGCGTGGAATCCTTCGTGGCAGCAGATTCCGCAAAAGAAAGTGGAGTTCTACGATTTGAGCGGAAGAATAAACCAACTGTTGCAAGCGGATGGGACAATTGATTGGAACGAATATTACAAGGGGGGATTATCAAAGATATTCTCTCTATACGTGTTAGCGCAAGTGGCCGGAAAGTTTTTGTGTCCGGTCCATAACTGTACGAAGATGTTTGCATTACCTCAACACGTGAAGAGACACTTTGTGGCTACACACATCCGTGGACGAGAGTCAATATTAAAGTGTTCTTGGAAGGGCTGTGAGTTTGGATGTGAGAGTGAATCTGCGCTCGAAATTCACACCCGCACGCACACCGGCGAGAAGCCGTTTGCGTGTCCCATGTGCGATGCGTCGTTTACTGTCAAGAGTAATATGACTTCTCACGTTCGTAAAGTTCACATGAAAGAGAAGTATTGCAGATGCTCTATTTGCAATAGAGATTTCACTCAAAAGTGGAATTGGCAAACACATTCTTGCGAAAACAAGGACAAATTCGCCGATATAATAATATTTCGCAAGGCAGAGAGACCCTGAGAGAGAGAGAGAGAGTAGAGAGAGAAAAAGGATGTATAGTAAATCTATAATCCTGTTTAATATACACACATACACAATTTCAATTCAAACTCGTGAAAGATTTACGCGCGCGCGCTGAATAGTGTGAGCCGAGTGCGGTGTTCCTTGAGTTGATTTCGCGCTCTTATTCCTCTTTGAGCAACACTCTTTGTTTGTGCGTGGCAACTCCAAATTGACCCAAAAAATGACCAAATATCGACAAAACTGTAGCGAACGTTCACTCTTCTCTATCCTAGACTCCGAGAGTATATCACTGTAAGTGATGTCGTGACTTGTATTGGGGTAATTACTCCCGTTTACTATCCGTCGCTCGTTTTCCTCGCGGCTAAAAGTAGAGATTTTTTGGGATTAGAAATGTATGCATATGAACACAATGGTTGTTTTGTTTAGGGCTATTATGTAGAAATATATTCTTTAAATTAGGCGAAAGAGCTTACGTTATGGTCATATAATATAGTTGGTTAGGTAATCAATACATCAATCAATACCATGAAACAAGACTGACTTTGAATTCAATAGTATCTGTAAGTGTGGATCCAATATAACTTTGGGAAATAATAATGTATCTGTATTAGGGGACTTTGAAACTTCGCAAGGTCGCATAAAAAGTATGCGTGTTGATAGATGATATCCCATCACCTTGGTATTAAATTGGAAATATGTATGTATGTGTGTATATTAATTAGGATGATAGGTTCGAATCCAAGTATGACCTTCGTTCGTACGTCTTTTTTGCTCTTTTCAAGTGTCGTGTGACGCCGCGTTGGCGAACTTGCTTTTTTTTTGCCGTTTCGTGCATCCCACGGCGTGCACTCACGCTTTCGTGTGTGTGTGTGTACCGGATTTTTTTGTACTTGATGAATTCTCTTTTCAAAAACGAACTTTTTTTTACGTCTTCTTCTTCTTCTTCTCACTTTTGTTTTTTTATTCGTTGAAAGAGGTTGTTTCAAATAATAAATAACCAATAATAATAACAACAACGACATAAGTATTCTTCTTAATACACATATCATCATCTGAGAAGAAGAAGAAGAAGAAGAAGAAGATTATAAGAGGAAACGATTATGATGATGATGATGACGTCATCATCAACGTTGATGACATCATCATCATCATCGTTTGATAATGTTTTTAAGAAGAAGGCATCATCATCATTTCGTTTGAATACCCTGAAAACGACGGCGAAAACGATGAGAAACAACAAGGTTCAACAAAAGAATATTACAATCAAAGCAGAAGCGATATCGGAAGATTCCTCTTCAACGAACTCGGACATATTCGCCGATTTGGTCGAAAACTCTTCTTTTGGTTCTTCTCATAATAATAATGGTTTCGTTGAAAGAGGAGAACACATCATTTCCTCTTTCAATCAAAATTCTCCTGTAATTTCAAACACAAAAAACGCTCTGAAAGTTTTTAGCGGATCGGCGCACCCGGAATTGTCCACGGAAATTGCCAACTATTTAGGCATGGATTTAGGGAAACTGACGATTAAGAAGTTTGCGGATGGGGAGATTTACGTGCAAATCAACGAGTCCATTCGCGGTTCGGACGTGTTTTTAGTGCAACCGACGTGCCCGCCGACGAACGACAACATCATGGAGTTGCTGGTTATGATTGACGCCTGTCGACGCGCGAGTTGCCGTTCGATTACCGCCGTGATCCCATATTTCGGCTACGCCAGAGCCGATCGAAGAACGGCTGGGAGAGAATCGATTGCCGCGAAACTCGTCGCAAACTTGTTGACCCAGGCTGGAGCGACGCGAGCGGTGTTGATGGACATTCACTCGTTACAAACGATTGGGTATTACGACATTCCCGTCGATCACATTTACGGCGAAACCGTCATCTTAGATTATTTAACCTCGAAAGACTTCCACCCGGACGAAGTTGTCGTCGTCAGCCCGGACGTTGGTGGCGTGCCTCGAGCGCGAGCGTTTGCCAAAAAATTAGCCGACGCGCCTTTAGCCATCATCGATAAAAGACGCACGGGACACAACAAAGCGCAAGTGATGAACTTAATCGGTGACGTTGAAGGAAAAGTTTGCGTCATGTTGGACGATATGATTGACACCGGCGGTACTTTGCTGGCTGGTGCGGAATTGTGTCGCACGCTCGGCGCGAGAGAAGTGTACGCTTGCGCCACGCACGCGGTGTTTTCGCCACCCGCGGTGGAACGGTTAGGCAGCGGCGCGTTTACCGAAGTCATCGTGACCAATTCTATTCCGCATACGCCGGAGAGAGATTTCGCACAGTTGACCGTGTTATCCGTCGGGAACTTACTCGGTGAAACGATTTGGAGAGTCCACAACGATACGCCGGTATCGTTCAATAAGTTGTAAGTACTGGTAGTTGTTTTTTTTAATAAGATTTTTCGTATAAGAGTTCATCATCTCCTCATAATAATAATAATAATAATAATAATAATAATGAGAGCATACTGATAAAGCATGTCGTCGTCTGAATCGTCGTCTTTAAACGTAAAGTCCGTCATCGAATATCACGGCGAGTATTCTAAAACGCGCTGCGGATACTGCAAAAACTCATCATCATCATCATCCTCTTCGTCGATTTCAACCGGTTTCGTGGCGCATTTCTTAACCGTTTTCGATTACGAAAGGTGCATCAACAACGGGTGGAGACGAAGCGGGAGGTGGGTGTACCATCCGACGCCGATCGAGAGCAACTGTTGCGTGCTGTGCACGATTCGATTGAACGTGGAAAGGTTTCAAAAGACGTCGAAACAGAAGAGAGTGGAGAGAAAGTTTGAGAGATATTTAGAGACGGGTTTTGAGACTTCGTCATCATCAACATCAACGTATCATCATCATCATCATCATCGACAAAACGGCAGCGATAAAAACGAAAAAGAAGATAATGATGATGATGATGATGAAAATAGAGTGTTCTTGAACCAGCGCGTGTTAGATGCCATCGAGAAATCAGTCTCTTTTGTTGATTGCGACAAAGATATTTTCAACAACGAGAAAAAACTACTGGTACAGAAAACGACGAACAAAGAAGCGTTGGAAAGAGGATCAAAATATACCTCCTCGGCGTGTTTAATAATCGCAGGAAAACTGAAAAAAGATCGAGAGGAAGTCGTCGCGAAGGTTTTAAAGCGATTGACGGAGGAACAGAATGAAATGAAACACTTCAGAGTGGAAGCGCGAGGCGGCTTTCTCAATTTTTTTCCCTCCTCCTCGGAAGGAAATTCTGAAAAGACGAAAATAAAACCATCGCGGGGGATGCCAACGAAGAAGAAGGAAAAGAAAGACGACCACCCAACGTTGAAGCCACAGAAGAAGAAAACAACGAGCAAACACAAAATGTTCACCGTCACGGTTGAAAACTCAGAATTTAGACGGGAAGATTTCGAATTATGGCAAAGATACCAGGCGAAAATTCACAACGATCCGCCTTCAAAGTTGAAGAAGAGTTCGTATGTTAATTTTTTATGCGACACGCCGTTAGTTTCAGACGACAAAACGTACGGGTCGAAACATTTTCGATATTTTATCGACGATAAACTCGTAGCCGTCGGCGTTTGCGATGTCTTACCGACCGCCCTGAGCTCGGTATACTTTTATCACGATCCGGATTTAATGAAACTCGAGTTGGGAAAGTTGAGCGCGTTGTACGAAATCGATTTTGTCTCCAAGAATCGCAACACGGCAAAGTATTCCTTGGGTGATTTCAAATACTACTACATGGGTTATTACATCCACGATTGCCAAAAGATGCGCTATAAAGGCGAGTATAAACCGAGCGAGTTAAGATGTCCGACGACTGGGAAGTGGGTCAGTTTAGACGATCGAAAAACGCTCGAAAAGTTAGACGCGCATTCCTTCAAGATAGTCAGCGACGTGGACGAGGAAAAAGTTTCGATGAAGGAAGAAAAAGATGAATTTGAAGAATCATCACTTGGTAACCAAATCGTTGGCGTTATACAAAACGGGCAATACTTAGGTCCCACGCGAATAATGGAGAATGGCGCTCCCATTTATCACGTGTTAAACGCCTCCAACTCGGGGCAGAAAAAATTGCGCATGATAAAACAGTTTCGAAGAGACATCGGAGGCGGCGAGAACGAGTTCGTTTACCTCGTCGATGTCACGTCTTCTCGTTTCTCTTCGTCGGGTGATAGTGAAGACGATGATGATGACGATGATGAAGATGAGTTGCTCGTCGCATCGCCGTCCTCTTCAGATGCAATGAGTGTGTAGAATTATAGATTTAGTCTTAGTAGCTCTTTCAAGTGTATGAATGGAAATAAGCTCGCATTCCTTTCGTGTATATCTTTGCTATTACTAGTGCAGCTATCTAAGCGCTTGATTTTGTATTGTTGTTACTGTTACTGCCGCCGCGCAACACGAAGGGGGGACTGTTTTTTTTTCCTTCTTCCTTGTCATGGTCGCAGCAAGAATGATCGTGCGCGTGCGAATGACCGTGCGAATGCACTTGTTGCGAATGACCGTGCGAATGTACTTGTTGCCGCTCCGCCAACAGTTTCTGTTTCTCCTTTTCTTCTTCCGCAAATTTAACGCCAATTTCGTGTGAAATCTTGTTTCGTCTCGCGTCATCCTTCTCCGCTTCGCGCAAAATCGACATGCCGTTGAAAATGACGACCAACGCGCTCCCGACGTCCACGACGACGGCTTGCCACAACCCAGCCAAACCGGCAAAAGTCAGGCCTAAAACGACTAATTTTGTCGTCACCGAAAAGAAAATGTTTTGTCGAATCTTCAAGACGCATCTTCTTCCGATATAAATCGTATCCGCGAGACGACTCAAATCGTTCGTCAATAATGCGACTGGAGCGGTCTCCATCGCTGCCGCGGTTCCGGCAACGCCCATGGCAACGCCAACGTCCGCTGCCGATAACGCCGGCGCGTCGTTTATGCCGTCACCAACCATCGCAATTGTACCACGTCCAGACGTTCGGAAGATTGTTTTTTTTCGCGCCACTAACTCTTTCTCTTGCTTTTGAACCTCCTCAGTAATCCTATTCAGTTTCTCGTTCGGTGTCAGCGAGCTGAACACGTTCGTGTGCACATCGATGCCGACATTTTTGGCGCACATCTCCGCCGCGCCTTTGTTATCGCCGGTTAAGATGATCACGTCGATCGATGATTTCTGTAATTTCGCAATCGCATCTTTCGCACTCGGCCTCAACGAATCTTCTGCTTTCAAAATACCGCCAAGTTTGCCGTTGATGCCAACCCAAACCACCGTCGCGCCAATTTCTGTTTCCCATCGAATAGCCGTCTCATACAACTTCAAATCAGACAATGTCCACAGTTTCTTTTCGGCCAATTTTTCGTTCCCGAGTTCAACTAAAACGTTATCGACCATCGCTCGCACGCCGACGCCGTCGATTTGTTCGTAATTCGTCACCACACACTGTCTCGCCGCGACGCGAACAGCCGCACCCGCGTTCTTTTGAATCGCAAACGCCAACGGGTGCGACGATTTCGACTCCACCGCACACACCCAGCGTAGTAGCGCGCCAACGCCCAACGCCGGACGTGGTGTGCTCGCGTCTTCACTCGGCGGCGTTGCTAGTTTCACTTCCGTCATTTCAAATGTCCCCGTGGTCAAAGTGCCCGTTTTGTCGATATACATCGTTTTCAACTGTCCCAATCTTTCCAAGAATTGTGAACCTTTCACCACGACGCCGCGTTTTGCGCACACGGTTAAGCCGCACACGGAAACGACGGGTGTGGACAACACGAGCGCACACGGACACGCGATGACTAATAAAACGCACGCGGTATACAACGACTCTTTCGCGTTATCTGTGGAAATCAAAACCGGTATGACGCCGTAAAGTAACGCGGCTAATATGACGATTGGAGTGTACCATTTCGCGAACGTTTCAATCATTCGTTCGGCCGAGGAGCGCATGGACTGCGCTTCCTCGACTAACCGAATGAGCCTCGAATACGCCGAGTCTACGGATACCGATGTCACGCGGACGTCGATAGATCCTTTTTGGTTCACGGTGCCACCAAAGACCTGCGAATCGACGGTTTTCGAAACCGGTTTTGATTCCCCAGTCAACGCGCTCTCGTCGATAGCAGTCGAGCCATCGACAACGATACCATCGAGTGGAACGCGTGCGCCCGGTCGAACGCGAACGATTGCGTCAACATTCACAGATTCAACCGCGACTTTCTGTGTAGTTTGGTCGTCTTTATTGACGAGCTCAGCTTCGTCCACGCGCAAAGCGAGCACGGCGCTCATGGCGTCCGACGTTTTTGCCATAGCGCGAGACTCGAGCCATTCGGACAAGGTGAATAAACTCACCACCGCGGCAGCTTCGAAGAAATCCTGTAAAGCGACAGCACCGGCGATGGCGATTGCCATTAGCGTGTTTATATCAACCACGCGCATTCGCAACGACCCGTACGATTTCAAAAGAATTTCCGGTAATCCAACCGCGATGGCGCCTAAAGCAACCCATTTGAAGTGTTCAAAAACGCCTCGATCGTCTTTTATAAAGTGCAACAAACTGACGACAGTAAATAAACACGCCAACAGAATCTTCGGCCCGGGTAAGTTGACCATAATCGCGTGAAATTTTGATGTTGCTCCGCCATTCTTTTGGTCGTAATAATCCACGTCCGCGACGGATGCGCGTAAATGCGCCGCGTTCAAAGCGTCGACCAATAACTCAACCGGTGCGTACGATTTCGCGTGCTCCACTAAAACCATTTTCGTCGGAACTATGACTTTTACGTCTCTCACGCCGGACATTGAATCTAAAATGTTATGGATCAAAGGCACTTCGCTCGGGCAACAGATACCTTCGACTTTGAATCGCGTTTGCGAGGCGACTTCGTTACCGCCTCGACGCTCGTGCTCGACGATTTGACGTATATCTACGACGGTATCCTTTTGATTTTCTTCTCTTTCTTCTTCTTCTTTGCTTTCATTTTCTTTTCCGTTCGCTCGCGCGCTACTTCGTTGCAAAGGCACGTAATCACCTCCACCGAGATTTTGCTCGTGTCCTTTCCTCTGACGTCGAATCACCGCCTCGATTCGCCCGTGATCCTCGACGTTGCTAAAACGTTTGCCGCTCCCTCCGTGTTGCTCTCGGCAGTCGCTCCCGCACATGCCATCCTCTTCGTCTTCTTCTTCTTCTTGTCCTCCGTCCTTCTGTCTTCTTCTCTCGTAAAAATGCAACAAGTGGTTCTTGTACAAAAAATCGCGATGGTTGCCGTGCGGGATAGTCTCCGCGTTGATTCGTTTCAAATACGCTTTCGCCTCCTCGACGTCGGCGGGTAAACCCAACGCAATCAGCGGATGCGGCGTTTTGCCTCCACCGGCGGCGGCAGTCGCAGAGGTATCATCGGTAGTAGAAGATTCAACCGTCTTTGGTGGTTGCTCTCCCGAAAGTCTTCTTGTACCATCTAAAAGTTCATCGTCGTCATCTTCTTCTTTACTCCTCTTCTTCAGCGGATTCTCAAACTCTTCCTCCTCTTTCGTCTTCTTAACTGTCGTCGTACGAGAGTAGACTAAACTCGTCGCTTTCCACTCCTCGCCGACGGATTTCACCAGTTGTCCTTCGATCAAGAACAAACTCTCTCCTCCTTTAGTGTTGTTGTTACTTCCATCGTCGAGTAATTCAATCACCGTCGGGTCTAAGCACAAACCCTGGGAGAAGCACGGACTGTTCATCTCTCGACACCCGACGCAGACGAGATTTTCGTTCGCGATTCCGAAGAATGCTTTTTTCTTCAAGGATGTTGTTGTTGTCTTCTTTTCATCGTCGTTTTCATCGGAGGAAGAAGAAGAAGAGTACAGGTCGTCGTCGTCTGAATCGTCGTCGTCTGAATCGTTCAATGCGTTGCGCTTCATTTAAGACAACAGCTGATACATTTAGATAAAAGGAGAGAGGAGTGTGTTGGTTGAAAAGAGTCAACTCTCACCACTTTTTTCTGACGCAAAAAATCTCTTTTGCTCTTTTTCGTTCTCTCTTTCTCTCTTTTGTAAAAAGAAGAGAAAGAGGGAGCGAAACTCTCGATAGATCTTCGAGTGAATTTCACACGATGACGAGTTCGTTTTCTCAATCATCCTCGTTTCACTCGTCGGGGTCATCCCAGTCAGCGTTCGTGGAGTTCTTCGCGCACTTATCCGAGGAGAAAATCAACCACTTGTATACGATTTCCCCGTGGGCGACCTTGGCGGTTTTACGAGCGTTGACGCCGTTGGCGAAACAATACATCATGCGATGCGTGTTTTTACCGTTACACTCTGTGATCGCGCACGAAATGCTCGCCTCGTGGACGAAGAGAGGGTGCGAAACAGCGCACGAGATGGCGATTGAAAGGTTGGTGCAACTCAGAGCGTTCGTGGAAGTTGAATCGCACTCTTCAGAAGAAGAAGGGAAGAAGGAGG
>Ga0209309_10003178_pt1 | contig 14373 bp, 14 predicted proteins | sample COGITO_mtgs_1204_2_FD_184807 | JGI IMG/M metagenome (GOLD analysis project Ga0209309, IMG submission 184807) | Pelagic marine microbial communities from North Sea - COGITO_mtgs_120412 (SPAdes) (version 2) | ecosystem: Environmental > Aquatic > Marine > Epipelagic ...
CCTCGAAGCTGTGCAAGTGTGCTACAGCGGAGGGTAGCTTTAAAACACATGCTGTAAGAAGTTTTCCAGACCAGCGCACCACGAGGACGTGATTCGCGCCGAGGTCCTGTGGGCCCTGCTGAGACGCTAGATGCAGAATGTTGAGCAGGCCGTGCATGAGAAGACGCAGATCACAGCCTGCTGGCGAGTTCTTGCCCGCACTGAAAAAGAATTCGACATCTTCGCCGCTGCCATCGAGCTCCATCCTCTTGTTCCCTTCGCTGGTAGACGCTGCGTTGCTCAAATCGCTCAGAGTGCTCTGAAATCGTCGTTTCTCCGGCCAATCAATAATGAGAGAGTAAACCAGCTTGAGTAGCAGAGTGAGAATTGCGCAATCATGCTCCTCAGGCGTAGCCAACCGTGGTGAAAGAATAATACGCAGAAGTTTTGCGAGCCCTCCAATCGAGATGAAACGGTCGCGCCACTTGAACGAAGCGTCAGGTTCCGAGGATTCTTCAAGCAGGAGCTCAACGATCTGCAGAAAGTAGAGCAGCGAATAGTTTCCTTCTTCTTTAAAACTGCGATCCCAATTCGGCTTGAATACCCGCATACTCTCAAGCAAGGCCTCGTTCGTCGGCATCATCATAATGAGACCCCAAACTTCGGCTGCGACATGTGTCGGTGCCTCTAGCAATTCAAATATGCGATCAAAGTACTTCACAGAAAGAATCTGATGAGGAGTCGGTTGGCTTTGGCCCTCATCATCCTCATCAGCTACCACCTCGCGGATTCCGTTTCGCGTGACGGTGAAGTGTACCGTCTCCCCATCGAGCAACTTCAATTCTCCGAGCGTCTTAGACCACTCCTTCAGCTCAATTCCACGTGCAATCATTCTCAGAACATTGGTGTGCTCACCGATCGTCTTCCCAATCAGCTCCCGAAGCGCAAGTAGCGTCATACCTGAATCCACTGCCGCATGAATCGCTTCGTTTGGTGGTCCAAATCGCTGGAGCCGAATGTTGATCGTTTCCCCTCGCAATCTAAGGCTATGTTTCCGGACCTTGCTCACGTTGAGCTTATGAGCGTTCGTTTCTTCGAACTCAAGAAGGATGTGCTTGAGCACTTGTACACACCGCAATATCCTGCGCTCGTTCACCACAACACCACCATTGTGCACCGACAGATCCTTTGACGCCTCAATATGTGTCATGCAACGCGAAATTAGACCATGTAATCGTGCTTGCCCAGTGTCATCGCCGGCAGGGTAGTGCTCATATGGAAACTTTTGGTAAACATCGTTGATCAGCACCACGCATTGTTGCGCTACCTCCTGGTCCGCCGCCAACACCGCAAAGTTCCACAGGCTTTCCGTGCCTATCAGTTCCTCCTTTGTCGTGACCAGCAGCGATTTGGGGTCCTTGCCCCGCTGTAAATTTCCCTCCTTGAGATTCAGGCAGACCATCGCACGTCGAAAAAGAGAGAACTCCCCTTCATGCACGTCTTCCGGGTTGATTTTGCAGATCAGGTTGTGGAAAAGATGACTCAGACAGGGAATCAAAGCCGCACCAGTCAACTCGCTGCTCAACAAGTTTTCGAACCATGCCGCGGAGAATGCGCGCTGCATTCGATTGCCATCATTTTGCATCAGCACTTGCCAGAGTGCCTCGACATGCTCGACCGAGAGGCTCGCTCCCTGCACCTCCAAGATCGAAGATATGAACGACAGACGATGGTTCAGCAGCTCCTGCTGCTGCTGCACTGGATCTGTATCCCCCCTCTGAATAGACGACATCGAACCACCTCGCGTCATGGTTCCAACGTTCCCTCGCACCAAACTGACAGAAGCGCTTTCCGCGCTGGGTGCCACGCCTCGTTCGGGGTAGGGCATTGAATGCGATTGCTCGGCACAGTGCTCCAAGTCTGCGATAACGAGCTCAAGCAGATCTTGCTCGTCGTTGACGCACCCGAAGGTACTCCAACTGATGTCCGGTTTCTTGCGTTTGCTCGCTATTGTGAGGAACAGTCCGTTCATGATCACCAGGCTCTGCGCTACCGACCTGCACAGACAGTGCAAGTCATCGAATCTGAGCACAGAGAACATCACCACGTAGACAAGGAAGAATATTAGAGACTCACTTGTGGCCACGAAGGTTGTTGACACATCGCCTAAAGTAATCTCCACGAATGTTGCGGCACTCATTCAGCTCGATGACTGACATGAAGCTCCTAATGCAGGCTGCCTGTAGTTCCGGCTGTGCAAAGCGGAAGTCGTCTAAAAGCATTTTCCACATCCCTGCGACTCCCGCGTACACTATCTTGTCGCCTGCAGATCACGGTAAGATTTGATTAGACCCTTTGCATTCTGGCTGTTGAAAGCGTCAGTGCCGTTTCTGTACATACCTCCTTGCTGCGAACCGTTCTGGAGCATGAGAACGGTGAGCCGCCGAACAAGTTCTATGTGTTGGGACGTAAAGCTCGATGCTGGCTGCTTCATGACAAGCTCCAAGAGTCTACGCAAGGGCTTTGGCGCACGCAAAAGTTCAGCGGCCTCTCCAAGCAACTCGTAAATCAGCTTCTGGATTGATTCGTGCTTGCCGAGTGACGAGTCCCAAATCATCTCGATCTCGGCCTCGCCCACGTGCCCGTGTGCTGCCAAGAATAGGAGCAGCTTGTTTGACCGCCTTAGCACCTCTATATGCACATTGAACAAGAAAATTCCGTCAAGAATCTTGTTCGACATCAGCCAGCTACACATGTACTCTTTCGCAGCCCATACAGGGCCAGTCTCGTCGTCTATAACTTCTACCTTCTTCCCGTTCCTGCCAGCCACACAACCTTTGATACCACACAACACTTGAACAGGGGATCACAAATGGGGAGAATGTCGCTGCATTCCCGCGCGTGATCATGGTGGTCATATTTTGTAAGAAACGACCCACCTCGAGTCAATCGCCTCGACGAACTCATTGATATCACCCAACCCCGTTAGCCGCCGTTCCAAGTACGGTGAACGAAATTCTTTCAGCGCGAGTTGAAGTCTCAATGTGTCGACTGCCTCAAGTGCATCCTCCTTCGAAGTGAGTCGATAGAGCGAGCATATGAAGTTGATCACTTCACTCACGTGTCGAAACTCAGCCTTCAGCTCCTCGTGCGACATCTCGAGGATCTGGAAAGCAGTGTTTTAGTGATGACAACCTTTGAAGTCAGGCCTTTTTCAACGGTGTCCGCAAGTCAGTCCACCATGGTTGTATAAAGAAGGTACCTGATGTGAAATCCGGGGAAAGACGTCCAAAGAGAACCAGTCAAGAAACTCAGTGGTGAGAAAGCCCTTAATCTCGTGGATCGGGGCAACAAGGTTACGGAGATGCGCGACTCGGAACGGTGGGGTCTGGTGCAAGATAGCATCCTTCATGCTCTTAAATCCGAAACTACGGCCAAATGAGTTGATATTGCTGATGAAGCGCCCCTCGACGTGCGTCACACGAGTGCTGCCATTGTAGTTCCTTGCCCTCACCTCCGCGAATACCATCCGGCTTACCTTTTCACTGTCCTCAAACGCTTCTAGCCCAGAATCAGTCTCATTTCCCGTGATGATTTCCTCGCAGTATTCAGTTCCAGTACCGTAAGTATAGAAGGGCTGTGCACGCAGAGTGAAGATCTCGACTAGTAGCGGAAGCAGTGGAGACGGGTCTATTCCGGTCTGCAGCGATCTTGCGATGAACACGAGGACACATTGTAGAAACTGGTAACCTCGATCCTCTCCCTCCTCGTCCAAATCGCTGCCGAGAAAATTCAACGTTCAAAAATGAACAACACTTGCCAAGAACTGGGCATATAAAAGGGGGGACTGGCCGCAACACGACACCTTCGTTTTAAAAGGGACACAATAATCCGCGGAAGCGATGTTGAAACGAAGTAGAGCTGCGTTTCATCCTGGGGGGGGGGGATGGAAATTTCGAAATGGATAACGATGACAGTCCTGCTCGGGCGCTACAGGTCCACTCCCTAGGGTGAGTTGCAGCCGAAAGAAACCTGCAGATCGACAGTGTCCAATTTGTCCATGTACTCCTCTGCGGCTAGCAACGCTGGAGTCGGATCATCTGCTCCACGACCAAACACCATTCAGAGATGCCTGCAGAAAAACTCGTGCAGATCGGAAAGGGGGTGTGTGACTGCCGAAATGCAACGCATCTGGTTTCACTTCGTTCGCAGCACCCACCAGCAGGGTAGCAGTGTCCTCAACCACAAGACAATGCTATGTGTAGCACGCCAATGGGCGGCTATTTTGCACACGATTGCTGAAAGAAGATATCGTTTTGTGGTGCGGACATGCAGAATCTGGTCGATTCTGACCAAAGTTCCACAGCAAACGCAGACAGCCACAAAAAAGGCAATCGGGCAGAGGCTGGTATCGGGAGACCTGATCTAGCCGCAGCTTCTATTGCCGCCATGTCCGCAGCGGTCATTACTGCCATCTTCACTGCCGGCGACGCGCACCCAACAAGACACGCGGTCTTGTTGAACGACGGCGCCAAAGACGACGCGGAACCTCCTCCGATCAAAGAGAACTACGTCACCGAGCAGCTCCTGCGGCCCAGCAAGGCACTAATTTCAGCCCTGACAGCAGTATCTCTCCAAGTCGCTGCAGCGCACGAATTCAATTCTCAAAAAGACACCAAAGGCTGAAAGAAGTGCTCGGCTGCGCCTGTGAGTGATAGTGGCGAACGAACCAGGGGATCCCGATTACACCAACCAATTGCCAGGGGGTTGGAGACGGAGAAGGCCTACCTAGCCTCTTGCTCGAGCTTTGTTGGTCGAATCACTTGACTAAAAGTCCATTTCGGTCGACCGCTGCCGCCTTCCCCTTCGAACCCCCTTGATAGGCACTGCTTTTAATGAGTCCTGCCCTGCACTCCAGCCGCCTTTCCCGCCGTTTCCCTCCCCGCAAACCTCGTGGAGGTAAGCGATCCGGGACAGCGTCGTATCTGTGGTCAAGGATCCAACTTGCTGCCCACACTTCAATCGCGCCGCCTGAAATGGGCGGTAGGGCTTCAGGCAGCCGCCCGTCCGCTGGGGAGAACAGATCGCAACCTGGCAAAAACTGTTTTAGGCACCCCTCTTTTGCATGGGATAGATGTCGACTTTCGGGGAACGGCCTCTCAATTCGAGATCCTCGAATTGCGGCGAAGACCAAGCCGGCTGGCATGCTGACGCGCGCCGTCCTCCGCGTAGTCCTTACGCTAGTCGTCACAGCCTTTTACACGGATGGCTTCGCACTTTCACCGCTTTCAGGCGGCCCTGCGACGTTCATTTCGCCCGGTGCAACCCGTCTTGGAGTGAGCTTTCGCACAGGTTCCAACATAGCCGCGGCCCGGTTGGTCCCAGGGCGCAAGGGTGTGGGTGTTGCACGGCGACTCCGAGCGGTCACTACCAACCTAGGTCTCCGAATGGCGAGCGGGGAGGGCGATGTGATTGACGTTCAGGCAGAGCGCGTCGGCGAGGATTTGAGTGGTCCCAAAATCCCCATCACACTCCTGTCAGGGTTCCTTGGGAGCGGAAAGACCACACTTCTTCGTGAGATGCTCACCAACAAGGAAGGCACCAAGGTCGGCGTAATTGTAAACGACATGGCTGCTGTCAACATCGATTCGAAGCTCGTGATTTCCGACGGCCAAAAGAAAAAGTGTGCTCCGTTCCTCCCCGTGCCAGCCGCGCCCTCCACCGCCTTGCTGTTTCCGTAGGCATCCGTGCCCCTCTTTGGTAAAAGCGAAACGTATTGCCTATGGTATAAATCTGGTGCGTGCCTAACAGCGGCCACCCGCGCAATGTTGCGCGGCGGTCACCGGGGCCATCCTCGCCCTCTGGTATTCAGGACACAGTTCAGATCCTGCGGCTAATCGCTTCTGCTTGGCAGGAGTGCGGGTGATTTTGGGGTGGATATGATTGATACATCGGACGTTATGCAGCTTGAGAATGGCTGTGCGTGCTGCTCGGCATCGGATGAGCTCCTCCAGAGCCTGCTCAAGCTTCTTGTCGTTGCAGCTGAAAAGGGCGAAATGTATGACCGCATTGTGATCGAGTCTTCGGGCGTTTCCGAGCCCAAGAACGTGCGCCAGACATTCTTTATGAATGAAGCGAGCCAGCACCCGGCGTTTGACTACGCTAAGCTGCAGAACATGGTCACCGTTGTCGATTCTGGCAACTTCCTCTCCATGTACCAGTCTGGCGCTTCCCTCGAAATGCGCCCTCACCTCGTCGAGGTAGTGCCCTCCTGCTGCGTCTTCCCATGTTTCATGCTCTTTGCTCTCCTCTGATTTTGCATCCTGTGCGTTGCACAAGGCACTGATGTGCGCGGAGCGCCCCGTAGGAGGACTCTCTGGACACGAACTCGAACCGCCGAGTGGTGGAGCTGCTCACCGAGCAACTCGAGGTAGCCGACTACATCCTGCTCAACAAGGCAGACATGGTTGATAGCACGACTATGGACCGCTTGAAACAAGTGGTTTCTGCGCTGAACCCCACAGCAGAGGTTGTCGCGTGCGAGTTCGGCAAGGTAGGCAAAGACGTGGTGCTCGGCTCCTCTCGAAAGTCGTGGGTCGCAGAGCGGGACGATGAGGATGATTTTCGCGCGTCTGCGTCTGCCATCGTGGCACCCGCGCCAAACACGCGAGCGGCGGCCGAGATGGAGGCTCACGGTCACAGCCACTCGCACGACGCAGCTTGCGCGGATCCTGAGTGCAAGGACGAATCACACGGACACAGCCACTCGCACGACGCAGCTTGCGTGGATACTGAGTGCAAGGACGAATCGCACGGACACAGCCACTCGCACGACGCAGCTTGCGTGGATCCTGAGTGCAAGGACGAATCGCACGGACACAGCCACTCGCACGCTCACACAGAGTCGTGCTCGGACCCGACCTGCACAGATGAGTCGCACGGACACAGCCACTCGCACTCGCACTCGCACGAAGCGACTCCCGAGGAGAAATTCGGTATCTCTTCCTTCGTGTATCTCCGACGCCGCCCGTTCGCGCCGTCGCGCCTCAAGAAAGCAATCCTTAAGCTCCCGATCTCTGGCAACTCCGAGGCCACCGAGGGTCACTGGAAGATTATTTCTGACGATACTGCCCGCGACAAGGCGCGACCCTCCCTTTGCTCGCTTGCCCATGCGGCGCCAGCACGGTGTACCGCTTCTGAGCATTGTGCGGGCTGCGCCCAGGCATCGCCTCTGCACCGCGTGATCCGCTCCAAGGGCTTTGTGTGGCTCGCAAACAACCACCGCGACCCCCTGTACTGGTCCCATGCCGGGCAGTTCTTCGATCTCAAGGACTTTGGCATGTTCTGGGTGCGCTCCGGAGCTCCTGCCCGTACCGCCGCGTCTGCAAGCGCCCGCACTGTCCCGGTCGCGCGCAGCTGATCCGTTGGGGCTGGCACAGGCTTCGACGCCCGCAGAGTGGTGGCCATCAGACGCACAGTCCCTGAATCAGATTGGTGCGGACTTTGGGGGTGAGCAGGGCGAGTGGGGCGACCGGCGGCAGGAAGTGGTATTCATCGGCGTGGATCTCGACCAGAAGGGCATCGAAGCTCAGCTGGACGAGTGCCTCGCAACTGATGCAGAGATGGAAGAGTACCGCAAGCTGGCCACACAGAAACCCGATCGGTGCAAACTTGACTTTTCGACGTCGCCCCCTACACCGATCGACATTCCGCGCCAGGCCCCCGCACCTCGCGCCAAGTGAGGTTTCTACAATTGGTTTTTAGAACACGCTCGCGGCGCCGGGGAGGGGGTTCGTATGACGGGCCGTCGGTAATTTATTCAGTTGTTCTATGTGACTACAAGCTCATCGAGCCTGCGTAGACAAATCCACCAGTCGTACTGGAAACAGACGGAGAGCTCGAGAAGCACGTTCTTGGTCACGTAAATGTTCTTGGACACTGCCCAACAGTTCCTCAGCGCGTGAGAGAGGACGGAACCAGTGCGCAACCGGGTCAATCAGAGCACGAGGCGGAGCAGAGCTGAGTTCGGTGGGACACGGACTCCAGTAAAGATCTTCGATTTGTAGCTCCGTTCCGTTGAGGAGCGAGTAGCCGGAAGTCTCCCACTCCCACGGGGAGCAATGCTGCGCGCAAGACTCACACATCTGCAGGTGCTTTTCCGTCGACGAGCACTGCAGCCTACAGATATCAATCACCCTGTGTCAGCTCCCTCGGAATGAGCGTGTCTTTGGTGTTCATCCCGCGATGCTACGGGCGGACCGGCACTCACAGGTCAGCCCACCACGAGTCTTCGCTTCCGTAAATAGACGTCTTCCCGGCCTTTGATCGCCCTTCCACAAACTCGAAGAAGCGCCGCTCACGTTCGAAGGACTCAATCACGGGCGTGTCTGGGTCTCCAGCTGGTACAGGCCACGAGTTAGAGCACATTTCCCAGCGCAGCACGCAAACGCAACTCGCCTTCAAAACTTGTTTCCTGGCAACGATAGCAGTGCCGTCACGTGAGGGGCTCCGGTTGGGCGCAGGTGCTCACGTGCTGCCGCATTTTCATCGTCATCCCCAACCTGTCCGACGCCCGTGTGAATTGTGCCGCCGTCACCACGGTAGCGCTGCCCGTCGCCAATCGCATGGTCCGGCACCTGCGGTGAGAACCAGGCACTCTCTGTTCAGCTGAGGCGTCTTTGATAGAATGCGTTGTCTGACAAGGCGACAGATTGGCACTAAGTTATTTCCGTGAAGAGCCAGCCGACTGGCATGGGTGGCCTCACGTCCTCGGCCTCAGCGCCACCGCCGTGCCAGAGCAGCCGTCGTCGCCCCGCGCTGACGTAGGCTTGTGACACTTTAGAGTAGTCTACCACAACCTCGTTGCCAATAGCGTCTTCACACAGATCCTGCAGATTTAGCGCAACGTTCCAGCAGTCCCCCACCACACACACGAGCCACGTGGCCAGAATCAGCGCAACGAGTGCCACCCGCATTTCGCCTCGCCGCCCATGTCCCCAGCGCCTCAGCGATGCTGAGCGCTTCAACCACGCCAGATCGTCCCTGAGGCCATTGAGAGGCGCCACATCATCCTGTTGTCGTCGCGATGAGCGCAAAGAATCCCCGTCTTTCTGCTCTCTGTGATGCCGGCCGCTGCGCGCCTCGACCATACCTAAGATAGTGGGATTCGTTGGGTTTCGGGGACCACCGACCCAAACGGAGCAGTGCTTTTCGGCATACGGATACAACTCCGTGCCCTTCACGCGGGGGCCGAAGTTGCACACGCGTGGCGGGTGAGCCGAACAGCACGTCGGCGCTGCCTATCGTCTATATTGCGGGCAGTGAATTCATCGGGGCAGAGCCACGATGGCAGGGCCTCCGGGGAGAGATCCCAGTGCATTAGGATTCGGTGCTGCCGGGGGCTTTGAGCCTGTTACGGAGCTCCGGAGGCTCCTGGCCACATATGCGCAGGTTCTCTTCGTGTACTATGCTTTCTCATTCTTTCTGCACTACGTGTCGCCGCAGCGGCACAAAAAGAATGTTCGCTCGCCGGCTGCGACACAGTCGCCTGAGCACACTCGGAGAGACGCGCTCCGCGCCATGCTGCCGCTCGCAATCAAGGCGCTGTGTGTATGGGGAGGCCAGGCGCTGCACAGCTGCGGCTATGGTCAGATGTATGACGATCCCATTCTGCCGTCATGGGGCGCGGTTGATGTGCTGCAACTGGGTGCGACTGTGTTGGCGCTGGACTTCTTCCACGACACGTGGTTCTACTTCGTGCACCGCTGGCTACACACACGCACCATGATGCGATACGTTCACTACATGCACCACGAGTCCCGCGTCCCGAGTGCATTTACGGGTTCGCCATCCTTCCGCCATCTGACACGCGAGCGCCTGCCCTAGACAACGCCTCTTGCTTGGCCTCGTGCATATGGTTTGCTACTCGCTGCGATGTTGGCCGCCCACATTTTTTCGTGCGCAGGGTACTCGTTCCACTGGTTTGAGGCAATCGTTATGTTCATCAACTCCGTCGTCGAGATATTCATCTTCCCTATGCCTGCTGCCCTCCACAAGGCGTACGAGATCTGGGCGGTACTGCTCTCCCTATCCTGTGTTAGCGGTCCGCGGAAGGCCCCGGGACATGCTTACCTCAGAACTGGCCCGAGCAGATAATCATTCATGTCGGGGGACATTGTGGGTGGGAGGTCGCCCCGCACATCCCGACCGCCGGGTACATCATATGGTGGGTGGCTGGTGGTTGGAGACGCTCGCGGCGGCTGCTCAATGACGTGCACCACCACGACTTGCACCACTCGCACCCGCGCTTCCATTTCTCGCTATACTTCACCCACTGGGACTACCTCTTGGGCACGGTGCGCCTACTTCCACCCGTGAGATTGCCAGCTGCGCGCTAGCCCTGCAGGCGGCTGACGGCGGCAAACCTTGGCAGATGCACGAGTCGTGGGAGCGCAAAGAAGCAAGTCGTTGCGAGAGGGGCGGGTCTGTGCTGTTTTCCCCGAGTAGAAGAGACGGGCGCGTGAAGTGAGTGAACTACAATTTGCTCATTACGGAAGCACGCGCAGCGTGCGTGTGCGCCACGGCACGCGGAACAAACTCAAAATGCTACACCACGTGCCGCTCAATCGAGGAATTCCGACAGGTCGTCCCAGGGGTCCCCGAACTCCACCTTGGGCCCTCTCACTGCTGAGTTCCCGACAACCTGGAATGTGCGGCTTTCAGCCCGCCACAGTGAGCCTGGAACGGGTCGCGCTGTCACGCACAAACATACCTTTGATGCGACAGCCTGCGGAGCCCCCTTGTTTGCAGACGAGCCCCCACCGACTGTCTGTCCGCCTGTCGCCGGTGCTCAATTTTAGCACCCAGAATCTCCCGAGGCACCTGCCCAATCAGAAAGAAGTGCCCATAGAGGGGGCACGCACCCGCGCGCTTTGCCTTGCGATAGTCCCACGGAGCGTCGAAGCTGCCCCGCCAAACACCTTTCCTGGACGCCCGCGGTGAGGACTCTTCAGGCACATACGCCTGCGCTAGGACCGGGAATTAGTTCGACATCGTCCAGTGCACAGAGAGTCGCTGGACAAGCATAGCGAGCTGAGAATTTCACGGGTCGGGCTGCGCGCCTTGGAAAATTGTGTGTAGGCAAGCGCTTCGCCCGCCTTGACCATTTCACGATTCAGATCCTGTAATGAAGCAGCACCGCTGGTCAGAGTGTGGAAGAGGTGCGAACAAGCGCTGTACCTAGTTGGATTGGTGGGACGGACAACACCTGCCCGGTCCGCTCATCAAAGCACACGCCGAGAACGCGCGAGTACTGGTCGCGTTTGCTTGCGAAACACTTGACTTGATCTTTGCCGATCATGTCCTTGAGGAAACCCTGCGCCTCGACACCACACTTGTAGGCTTCCCCTCTGGAATCTTTACACATTTGCTTTGTCTCCGGCGCGTCGATTCCGAGCAAGCGCACGCGCTCTTTCTTCCCATCGGGGGAGAGAATGCCGTCGAACACAAGCGTGTCTCCGTCAACAACCCGCGGTTTTCCTTCAAGGATTATTCCCACGTTACCCTTCTCCGCTGCCAGCTGAAGCGGCCCCGTGGACAGATCTTCTGCCGCCACCGCCCAATTCCCGATTGCGATCGGCGCAAGCACCCAGACTGCCGCAGAGGCGACGCCAGCGATTATACGAGCCGGTACATCGTCGCTCCTGAGCCCAGCGGCAAAAGGTGGCAGCTGCTGACGGGCTTCGTCGCATTTCATGAGCGCTCTGCGCTCCAGCCCATCGCCCAGCGAACAAAAAGGTGCGCTCGTGAAAGCGAGACTCCCGGGAAGTATAGCGAGGAAACAGGCGACAACAGCGAGGATGCCGTGCGCAACTGCTGCGGTGGAGTAGCGAGGCCCCGAGCACATCGGTCTGTGCGACGCTACCGGGTTCCGTTTGCGCCGCACTTGCGCTGCCATCTGCCAGTCCAATCTCCTTCCCCAGATACTGAAGATCCGGTGCAGACTACCGTAGGGATTCTACATAAAAAGGTTGCCTTGATCTACACGACGCCCCGTGGAGATCACCCTGAGTCGCCGCGGCAGGGTTCGGGTGCACGCGGCTAGCAGCCACACCGCTTGACGACGCATAACGCAGCGGCTGCAGAATAATCGCGTCGGTGGGTTCGAAGGGCGCGATGAGCCAACCCGTGCGCATTTCGGGGGCAGGCTCTCGCTATGGCGCAAAGGGCGGAGCAAAGGACCCGCAGAGCCCGACGAGTGTGGTGGAGATCGCCAGAGACTGGGCAGAGAGTCTTGCAGGTTTCTGGCGCTCGGGGAAGAACAGCTCAAGCGATTCGTCGGTGAGGTCGTGGGAGGGAGTTTCACGTGAGAATGCTATGGGCTGGGCGCAACCGTCCAGCCGCAACTTGTCTGTTGCTGCCGCAAAGCGCGCAGATTCGGGCGAGTTGCTGCTGAATATTCTCGCCGATGAGCTCATACTCCAAGTCCTTGGACATATGGACGTGCGTCAGGTCTTTACAACGATGGGCGGGTCTTGCCAGCGACTTCGAAGGCTCTGCGGGTGAGAATTGCCACCTGCACTAGATGCTATTTCCGAATTGCACTTCCGTCGTCCTCAGTCTTGATCTGGCATCTACAGAATTAGCCACACCTGTGTGCGCGATTGTGCTGTGTTTCATGGCGCGTTGTTCACGGCCACTGACGTACCTTCGCGACCATTAGTGATGTTCTTGTGCTGACAACCGCCATCCACCAACAGGGAGTGGCTGCCATGGCGTTGCGTGCAGCTTCGCAAGTGGGTAACGGTTCCCAACTACCACAAGCGCATCGCAGAGGTGTATACAAGCGCCCTCTCGGCGCTCGACCCGGGCCGCTGCTCGCCGCAAGACGCAACTGACCGCGTTCTCGAGGTCGCGGAGCTGTTCGCATCTGCGGGATTGTACCGCGAGTGCGAGGCACTGCTCGAGCGTGCGGCCGCCGAGGAGAAAAATGCTGCAAGGCTCGCCGATCTACTCCACGCGCTTGCGGATTCAATGTCAAAGGCCATGCAGGCGCGCTGTGGTGGCGGTGGGGACTACCTGGAGCGGCTCCTTGCTGCTGCGCTGCGCACGGTTACGCTCCGTCGCAAACTGTGTACTGATGCAAATACGCAGGGAGACGGAATTCGGTGCTCGGCTGTTCAGAAGCGGCGGAAACTGGCCCTGACACTTGAAATCCTGGCGGAGAACGCAGCGTGCTACGGCCACAGCATGCGGCTCGCTGCAGCGCAAGAAGGATTGGGCTGGAGCACGGCCGGCGCAGAAAGTAGGAATGCGGCGGCAGAGCTGAGTGAGCTCATGTGTGGGAGAGACCCTTTCGAACTCGCGGCCGACGCTGCGCGGGAATGTGTCGAGCTGTGGGCTGGCATGATGGCGAGCCACGGCAGCTCTCCCGGCGCGGCAGAGCTCGCTGAGGAGCAGCGTGGAAAGCTTGCAGACGCCTGGACTGCAGGCGCCGCGGTTGACTTCTACGCGCGCGGGCGCGACGAGCGCGCTCTGGCCAAATTGCGGATTGCACGGCGCATGTGTCGGGTCGATGCCGCAGCGCGCAGTGGGCAGGAGCACCCGCGTCATGCACTCGTGCTCTTCAACATTGGATACATTTCACGCATCGCTGCGAACGAGGCGCGGGGGGCTGGTGGAGCGCACTTCGGCGGGGCTTCATTCAGGGCTGCAGGACTCTTCTCGCTCTCGCTGCGCATGCGCGAGCAGCTCCTCGGGCGGGGGCACCCGTTCACGGCTGCGACGCGCCGCGAGTTAGCCAAGTGTCTCGGGGACCTCGGCGCGCACGAGGAGGCAAGCGCTCTCCTGGCGCGCGGATAGGTCAAATGCTTGCCCTGCTCGTTCTGCACTGATCGACAATTTTATGGAGCATAGACAAAGTTTTACAAACTACTACAAATTAAACGCGAGTTGACTCGTCCACCAGCGCACGCAATCACTGCAGCCCATCCCTGCTGCCCCAACGAGCGTTCCTCACCAGCGCTGCTGCATCTCCACCTCGAGCCGGAGGCGCTCGTGGCGGCGCGCTGCCTCTACTCTTGCAGCCTCTGCTGCCGCGCGCAGCCGCGCGTAGACCTCCTCCAACGCCTCCAGCTGGGCGGCAGAGAGCTCGCCAAGCCCGAGCCTGGTTTGGGCGGTGCTGAGTGCACAGCGCACAGCGCACGCAGGGAGGTCAGGAACAAGGGATAGGGTCGTGGGAGTGGCGAGTGTGGTCGGGTCCAACCCAAGTACGTGTCGTGGCTCAAGTGCCAGGTCAGCAACGGCAGGTAGCGTGCTGTTGAGTGAAGCGCCCATTGCTCGCAGCTCCTCCGCCGCCCAGTCACCTCCGTGGCTGGGCTCCTCCGACTGAAACAG
>Ga0209309_10003195_pt1 | contig 14326 bp, 13 predicted proteins | sample COGITO_mtgs_1204_2_FD_184807 | JGI IMG/M metagenome (GOLD analysis project Ga0209309, IMG submission 184807) | Pelagic marine microbial communities from North Sea - COGITO_mtgs_120412 (SPAdes) (version 2) | ecosystem: Environmental > Aquatic > Marine > Epipelagic ...
TGCATTAGCTTTCCGGGAAATCTACTTGCCTCATATCTGGCAGGTATCATGGCAATTGTTTTAAGGGACTTATTAGTTTCCATAATTTCAATTTAAATTCTTGGTTCTCTAATTTTCAGCAAAAAAATCATCTTTAAAACCAATAAGATATAATTTGTTTTGGGCTCTTGTAACTGCTGTATACAGCCAACGAAGATAATCTTTATCTATTCCATTCGGCAAATAAGGCTGCTCAATAAAAACGGTATCCCATTGCCCACCCTGAGATTTATGACAGGTCATTGCGTAAGAGAATTTTATCTGTAAAGCATTAAAGAATTTATTGTTCTTCACCTTAAGAAATTTCTTGTATTTAGTGGTTTCATCTTCATAATCCTTCATCACTTCTTGATAAAGCTTGTTGGATTCGTCATAAGTTAAAGAAGGTGTATTGCTTTCTAAGGTATCCAAGAGAACCACTGTTTCAAAAGGTTTCATTTTAGGATAATCTACCATTTGCACTTTCACTTCAGCAAACCTAAAACCGTATAATTCTTTAATAGCAAAAATCTCGAGCACTTTTATAATATCTCCATTAGCAATAAATCCTGCTTCAGAAGAAGGTTTTATCCAGAAATAGTTATTTTTTACTACCATTAAATAATCACCGGAAGCAATTTCATCCTCCTGAAATAATATTCTTGATCTAATTTGCTGATTGTATTGATTGGCTCTCTTATTAGATCTCACAATAATACTGGTGTCTTCATGCCCTAAATGATCATAAGCATCTTGGATAGCATCTAAAATGTCCTGACCTTCAATAAGCCTCACCAAATCTGCTTGATCTGTAAGTTTAAATTTGAATGAATCATAGAACTCTTCTGCCAAAGCTTCTCTAATTCTAGTAGCATTTAGTAAAATATCACTTTCTTCACTTTGCCTTACAACTTCATCTAATTCAATATGAATTACCTCTTTATCATAATTTACTCCTAAGGTGTGTTCTTCTAAGGCCGGACTTAAATCTAATTTTACCGGTGGTAGCTGGGCAGTATCTCCTATAAATATAAGCTGACATTTGTTGCCTGAATATACATATTGAATAAGGTCTGCCAATAAGCCATTATTCTCAAATAATTTTGAATCTTGATTTTCATCAGGAATCATCGAAGCTTCATCTACAATAAAAATTGCGTTTTTATGTTTATTTGGCTGTAAAACAAATTGTACTCCAGATCCACCTGTCTTTTTAGGAAAATAGATCTTTTTATGAATTGTTTGAGCTTCTTGGTTGGAATATAGCGAGATAACTTTTGCTGCTCTTCCAGTTGGCGCTAGCAAAATTCCGGTGCGCCGCAGCTTCCATAAATTCTTCACCAACGCACTAATAATGGTGGTTTTCCCCGTACCGGCAAATCCTTTTAATAAGAAAATGGAGTCGGGAGATGGTTCTACCACAAATTTGGATAATTGTTGTAAAGCTATATCTTGTTTTAACTTGGCCTGAAATCCTAATTCGTTGAGTAAGAGTTTATAAAATTTATCGGCAGTAAGGGTTTCCATAGGCATTTTTGCAAAACTCAAAGATAACAATGGATTTTTAGGGCAGAAACTTTTACGAATAAAAAAAAATTGTAGATTTGCGATGAACTCTAATTAATTTAAAAATTCTAAAGCATGAAACTTGTAATTCAATTACTCCTTTGGATTGTAATAATCTTTTTGGGATATCTCGTTTTCAACGCAGTGTATGACCCAATCCAATTTAATAAAGTTAAAGAAAAGCGTTACCAAAAAGTAATTGACAGATTAAAAGATATTCGTGCTGCGCAATTAGCTCACCAAGAAATCACTGGTACTTTTGAAAAAGATTTTGATGGTCTTGTTAAATTTATTGATACTGCAGAGTTTGTATTAACTCAACGTAGAGATACTACCTACTTAGATCAAGAATACAAAAAAGCCTACGGTGTAGATAAGTATAAAGATGACTACGTAGTTGATACTTTAGGGTATGCATCTGTAAAAGATTCTTTATTCAAAAATTCTGACAGATACAAGAAAATGATGATCATTCCAGTAGATGGAGTTGATGCTAAATTTGAAATGACCGCAGGAACCATTGTTAAGAACGATAGTAAATTATCTGTTTTTGAAGTTAAAGTTCCTAAAAAGATTCTTCTTTCAGATCAAGATAAAGATCTTGTAATGCAAGAAGAGCAAGTAGTTTCAGTAGAAGGAGTAAATGGTCCTTTCATCACCCTTGGTTCTATGGAAGAGATTAAGACTGAAGGAAACTGGCCAAGAGCTTATGATGATAAAGAATAAGGAGCAAATAAATAATAAAATAAAGTTGTCCATTCAAGTTTGCTTGAATGGACTTTCTTTTTGTATCCTAAATTCTCAAGACCAAGAGATCTTGTGGTTCAAAAAGATTGAATTTCCAAAAGAATACAATCCTGTTAAGATCTTAGAAGAAATGGAAAAGATCTATTCTTCAGAAAAATCTTTAGAAAAAAACTTCTACGAGGTAAAGGTTTTGTTCTCTAATGATCTTTACAGTTTAGTTCCTAAAGAATTTTTTTTAGAAGATGAAGCATCGAATTATTTAAAATACAACACTAAAATTTTAAAGACTGATATTGTTGCTCACGATATTTTAGAAAAGCAAGAACTAATTACAGTATTCATTCCCTATACCAACATCACCAATTTCTTGTTTGATAAACATGGCGAGTTTGAATATATGCATTCTATTAGTGTTCTAATTGAAACGATATTCAAGATGAATTCTGGAAAAGGAACTGAAGTATTTTTAAATAATTACGAAACTTATTTTGATCTGATAGTTGTCAAAGAAAATAAATTACTTTTAAGCAACAGCTTTACTTACGAGACCAAAGAAGATTTTATTTACTATTTACTATTTACCGCAGAGCAATTAGAATTAGATCCTGCAGAGTTTGAATTGAAATTGATGGGAGCTATAGATGTTGAATCTCCCCTATATAAAATTGCCTACAATTATATTAAAAATGTAAGTTTTGTTCAACCAGATCTTCATTTAAAACCTGTGGAATACAATTCAGAAAAATTCCAACGAGAAGCCTTTTTACTTTTAAAATCTATGCAATGAGAATAATTTCCGGTAAACATAAAGGCAAAAGACTAACTGCGCCTAAAAAACTTCCTGTACGCCCTACTACTGATATGGCAAAAGAAGGATTATTCAATATTCTTAATAATAGGGTCCACTTTTCTGGCTTAAAGGTTTTAGATCTTTTTTCTGGTACTGGAAATATTTCATATGAATTTGCCTCTAGAGGCTCCGGCCCTATTACATCGGTAGATGCACACATAGAATGTATAAAGTTCATTAAAAAAACAAGTGAAGAGTTGGAGTTGGATATTACTCCAATTAAAACCGATGTTTACAAATATTTGGAAAAATCTGGTATTAAGGCAGATGTTGTTTTTGCAGACCCTCCTTACGATTTTACCGAAGATCAATTTAAAAACATTGCCGAACTCGTATTTGAACATGATATTTTAAATGAAGATGGCATGTTAATTATAGAACATTCTAAGCATACCGATCTTTCTAGCGGTAAAAATTTTAATGAAGCTCGTAGATACGGAAATTCTGTATTTAGTTTTTTCTACCTATCTTAACCTGATGAGTGCACCCATTAAAACTTTAGAATTAGAATTTACCACCTTAGAATTTTACAGCAATTATGTAATTTCTAGAGTACATGAAGAAATTGTTTTCAGCAAGAAACACATTCAAGAGTTACTTGAAATTTGTTCTGAAGCTTTTAAAGATACCAAGTTTGCCTATATCTCTAAACGTGATCAAGTTTACAATGTAGACCCAAATGTTTATAGAGAACTTGAAACAGTCCGAAAAAACTTAATGGCTGTAGCAATTGTTAGTGATCGCGTTTCTGCCTTGAATATTGCTCATTTTGAAAAATCTTTCGCAAAGGTAAATTTTGAAATATTTATTTCCCTTGAAGATGCCATAGATTGGGCAACAGGAATATTAAAATAAAAAAAGCAGATCATAAGCCGGATTCTGTTACTCTATCAAAATAGAGATCCTTATCATTTATCTGAAACTTTTGTTGCCAAAAATCTTTAGCTGCCTACCCTCCAACAACGGACGAGCCGCCCTTAAAAGCTGGTATACATGGCATTGCACCGCATAGAGTTTACCTGGTTTCACTACAGCATTACCTGTACATACTTTCTGCTGCACTTGTCCTGATCTTTCGACCGGTGGGCGTTACCCACTATGCTGCCCTTCGGTGTCCGGACTTTCCTCCACTCCGCTTAAACGGAGCAGCGATAAGGCGATCTGCTTTGCGGCAAAGATACTTCTCCAAATAATAAATAGCACCATCAACACTAAGTTTTACAGTAAAATTTCAATAAACATAAATTCATTTCAAAAATTAGAAGATTAGGTTTACCTATTAGCTATGGTATTTCTATATTTGTTTTTCAATAATTATCTATGGAGCATTTTGTTGTATCGGCACGAAAATACCGTCCTCAAACATTTAAAGATGTTGTGGGCCAGCAGGCAATTACAAATACCCTGCTTAATGCCATAGAACATAATCATCTTGCTCAAGCGCTATTGTTTACAGGTCCTCGTGGGGTTGGAAAGACAACTTGCGCACGTATATTGGCTAAAATGATTAATCATGATGGTACCCAACAACCTGATGAAGACTTTGCCTTTAATATCTTCGAGTTAGATGCTGCTTCCAATAACTCTGTAGACGATATTCGTAATTTGATAGATCAAGTTAGAATACCGCCACAAGTTGGACAATACAAGGTTTATATTATTGATGAGGTGCACATGCTTTCTGCATCGGCTTTTAATGCTTTTTTGAAAACTTTAGAAGAACCTCCAAAACATGCAATCTTTATCTTGGCAACTACAGAAAAGCACAAGATTATACCAACCATTCTTTCTAGATGCCAGATTTTCGATTTTAAAAGAATTACGGTAAAAGATGCTAAACAATATTTAGGATACATTGCAGAACAAGAAGGAGTAAATGCAGATGAAGACGCCTTGCATATCATCGCTCAAAAGGCAGATGGCGCTATGCGTGATGCACTTTCTATTTATGACAGAGTTGTAAGTTTTAGCGGTGCTAATCTTACAAGACAATCTGTTACAGAAAATTTAAATGTTCTGGATTATGAGACTTATCTAGACATGTCTCAATTGATCTTAGAAAATAACATCCCTCAATTGCTAACAGATTTTAACACCATACTTTCTCACGGTTTTGATGGACATCATTTTATTTCAGGATTGGCTTCTCACTTTAGAGATCTTATGGTTTGTAAAGACCCGAAAACCATCAATCTTTTAGAAGTTGGAGAAAATAGCAAAGCAAAGTATTTTGAACAATCTCAGCAAACCAGTATGCAGTTCTTAATGAAAGGAATTGAAATTGCTAATGATTGTGATTTAAAATATAAGAGTAGCCGAAATCAACGATTGTTAGTTGAACTATGCCTTATGCAGCTTGCCTCTATCACTTTTGATGGAGAAAAAAAAAACTCTGAGCCCTTCATAATTCCGGCTGAATATTTTGATAAAGCAGGTGTACCTGTAGAATTAACTCCAGAGAAGAAATCGGTTGTTCGTGATAATGAACATCCAAAATCTGTTTCGGCTACAGAAACACCTCCTAAACTACAAGAAAACTTAAAAGACGAAGCTGTAAAAACCAATACGGTTCCTTCGGAACAAAAAAGCGAGAAAGTTTCAGAAGAGATTCAAAAGGAGACTCCATCTCAAACGTCTGCTCCTATTGCAAGTTCTCAAGTGAGGTCAGAAAAAGTTTCCGGACTTTCCCTAAAAAGTATTCAGAAGAAAAAAGAGATCTTAGCCCAAAAGCAAGATGTTCAAGCCAATGCTATTGAAGAGAAAGATGAAAAATTTAATGAAACTCAATTACAAGCAGCTTGGGATGAATACATTCATCGTCTAAAACATAAAGGCTCCAAGATTTTGGCTTCTATCATGGAAACAGATATGCCAAAACTGAATGATAAAGTAATTTCTATCATTCTTCCAAATGAGACCATGAAAAATGATCTTGAAAAGGGACAACATCAATTGATGAGTTTCTTAAAGAAGAAACTTCAAAATACTTTTATAAGTCTTGAAATTACTGTGAATGAAAAGACTGCTAAAAAATATGCTTTTACAAACATTGAAAAATTCAATAAGCTAAAAGAAAAGAATCCATTGATTGAAAAATTAAGAACCACTTTTGATTTAGACGTATAATTATGCTTGGCTTAAAACTACCTACAGACCCTCGTTGGGCACATATCGCTGAAAAGAATATTGAAGAGATCTTAATAGATCATGCTTATTGCGAGCAAAAAGCTGCATCTACAGCTATTTCTATTATTGTATCGTTTCCCGAATACTCTGAACTGGTTAATGAAATGACTTCTCTTGCTCGTGAAGAAATGGGTCATTTTAAAATGGTTCATGATAAATTGCTTGCCAGAGGTTTTGTGATGGGTTGGGATAGAAAAGATGAATATGTAATTAAGCTGAGAGAATTCTTTCCTAAAGGGGGTAGTAGAGTTACCCAATTAGTGCACAGATTACTTATAGCTGCCTTAATTGAGGCGAGAAGTTGCGAGCGTTTTAGACTGCTATCAGAAGAATTAAAAGATCCTGAGTTACGCGATTTCTATAAACATTTAATGATTAGTGAAGCCAACCATTATACACTCTTCTTAAATTTTGCCAGAAAATATGGCGACAGAATAGAAGTAGATCAAAAATGGCAGGAGCTTTTAGTTTTTGAAGCTGATGTTATGAAAGATCTCGGCACCAAAGAAAGCATTCATGGTTAATTCTTAGCGTTATTCTTTTTCGTGATATAAAGATTTTATGATCCCATCTGCCAATCCAATTTTAGGCACATAAATTCTGCGGGCTTTTGTCCATTTCATTGCAGATAGATAAATTTTAGCTGCAGGAATAATCACATCGGCTCTATCTGCATTCAAGTTCAACTCTGTTATTCGTTCTTCGTACGTAAAAGAATTTAGTAATTGGTAGTAGGAACTTAAGTACAAAAAGCTCAGTGGCTTTCCAATCGCTTTTCCGGAGCTCTTAAAAATGTTATTGATGTTTCCACCAGAACCAATCAGATCTATTTTATGATACGGTTTAGTAACCTCTTTAATCCATGATTCTACTTCTTCCCAAAGATCTGGCTCCACTATATTTTTAAGCAACCTAACGGTACCTAGTTTAAAAGATTTTGAAGCCACCGTTTGTCCCGAAGAGTACAAAGTAAATTCTGTACTACCACCTCCAACATCTACATATAGATAGGTTTTATCGCTTTGAATTAATGCATGAAGATCTGTTGCTGCAATAATAGATGCTTCATGATTTCCATCGATAATATCAATTTTTACTCCGGTTTCTTTTTTGATAAGATCTGCGATCTCTTGACCATTATTGGCTTCTCGCATGGCAGAAGTTGCACAAGCCTGATACTTTTCTATCTTATGAGATTTCATAAGCAATTGAAAAGCCTGCATGGTATCTACCATTCTAATCTTGTTCTCCTCAGAGATCATTTTATTCATAAAAACGTCTGAACCAAGCCTGATTGGAACTCTTACCAAAGAGGTCTTTTTAAATATGGGTTCTTTATCCGGCTGTTCAGTAATAGTAGAGATTAATAACCTTACGGCATTGGAACCTATATCTATTGCTGCGTATTTTTTTTGTTGAATCACTGTTGGTAATTTTCTAATTTCTTCTGATAATACTCATATAAGGCAAATTGTGACCTTAATTTTGGTTTATCATTTCTTCTGTACGCATTATCCATATCTTGAGAAAATATGCGTGCTTTCACATTATCTTTCCAACTAAGATCAAATGTTTCCAAGATTTGCTGTTTAATATCTTCATCATAAATAGGGCAAGAAACTTCTACTCTTAGATCCATGTTTCTGGTCATCCAATCTGCCGAAGAAATATAGATCTTATTATTACCTCCATTTTCGAAAATATAAACTCTTGGATGTTCTAAAAATTTATCGATAATACTTATCGCTTCAATATTTTCACTCATTCCGGGAATTCCAGGTATTAATGAACAAATTCCTCTTACAATTAATTTAATCTTTACTCCTGCTCTACTAGCATCATATAACTTATCTATTAAAGCAAAATCTGAAAGACTATTCAATTTTAATTTGATACCGCTTGGTTTTCCAGCATGAGCATTTTCAATTTCTGTAGTAATAAGTTTTATAAGCGCCGTTCTTGTGTAATGTGGAGATACCAATAAATGCTTATATCTACTCACTTTATAATTGATTTCAAAAAAGTCGAAAACTTTATTGATCTCTTTTAGCAATTCTTGATTTCCTGTGAATAATGTATAATCTGTATAAATTCTTGACGTAGATTCATTAAAGTTTCCGGTACTCATAAAACCGTACTTTATTAACTTTCCATTTTCTTCTCTTTCTATAACGCAGGTTTTACAATGAACTTTAAGACCAGTAACTCCAAAAATAAGCTCTACTCCTTCTTGCTGCATTTGCTCTGCATAGCGAATATTAGCAACTTCATCAAACCTTGCTCTTAGCTCTATCTGCACCGTTACCTTTTTTCCATTCTTTACCGCATTTATTAAAGAACTGGCTATGTGTGAAATTTTTGCTAATCTATAAATAGTAATCTTGATCGTTCGAACTTTAGGATCTAAAGCAGCTTCTCTTAAGAACTTTACTACATATTGAAAGGTTTGATAGGGTGCGTACAGCAAATAATCCTTTTTCGCTATAAAACCTAACAAACTTCCTTGCAGTACTAACCCAGGAATTGGAAGTGGGTCTATAGGTTTGTAAAGAAGCTTCTCATTTCCAAGACTCGGGAAATCCATATAATCTCTACGATTATGATATCTTCCACCAGGAATTATACTATCTGTAGAATCAATTCCCATTTTACTCATAAGATACCCAAGAGTATCTTCATCAATATTCATATCATATACAAATCGAACAGGATCTCCCTTAATTCGATCTTTTACACTCATAGAGATTTTTTCGATAAAACTTTTGCTCAAATCACTATCTATATCGAGTTCTGCATCTCGTGTGATCTTGATCATATGAGCAGATACACTTTCATATTCAAAAATATTGAATATCGTCTTCAGGTTAAATCTGATTAGATCGTCTAAGAGTATTATATATTGTTTTCCATCTTCTTCGGGTAATACAACAAACCTATTAATACTTCGAGGAATTTCGATTAATACGTATTTCTTATCTCTTATATGTCTATTCAATAATTTTGAAATTCCTTGCTGTGGAATTTCCTCTGTCATTACCATTTTCACGGCCAAATAGGCAGCGCTATCTTTTAAACTTGGTACTTGCACCAAATCATTTAAAATAATGGTAACCAAAGCAGGACTTACCTTTGTTAAGAAGTAATTCTTTATAAATATTTCTTGAGATTCAGATACTTGCTTTTCATTAATAATGAAAATGTCATGATCTCGAAGATTATCTTGAATTTTATCTAGAACCCTAAGACTTTCTGATTGTTGCTCGATCACAATTTGAGTGATCTCTTCTAATAACTTCCCAGCCTTTATACCACCTAAAACACTCTTAGCACTTTTACCTGCAAGATCTATTCGCTTTATGGTAGCATACCTAACTTTAAAGAATTCATCTAAATTATTAGAGAATATTCCTAGAAATCTTAGTCTTTCAATAAGAGGAACCGATTCATCTTCTGCTTCCTGAAGTACTCTTGCATTAAATTGAAGCCAACTTAATTCTCTATTAATGTATTGGTTGTTATTCATGTAACTTATCGTAAGTTTTTTGGAAACAGATGTAAAATGGTTTTCCCATTTTCGAGTTTATTCCAAGTATCAGTTTCAAAATCAATAATTGTTAAGCCTGTTGTTGGCACATTATCAAAAAACTCGTCTCCTAAATTATTTACAATACCGGTAATAGCAGGGTTATGACCAAAAACCATTAAGGTATCTATTTCATTGGAGCAAGTTTCAATCTGAAAATTAAGATCTGGTCTGCTAAAAGTATATAAAGAACTTTTCACAAAAAAATTGGAATCTTCAATATTTAGTTTTTCTTTAAAAATTTTTGCAGTTTCTAAAGCTCTAGTAGCGTGGCTTGACCAAATAACCGCAGGTTTTTTTTGAGATTTTATATATGCATCACAAATAAGATGCGCATCTCTATACCCTCTATCCTGCAGTGGTCTCTTATCATCTGGAAGTTTCTCCTCCCAAGACGATTTTCCATGTCTTACTATAATCAATCTTTTCATAACTAAGGAGCTAAACGTTTAACCTTCCATAAATTTGATATTTTTTCAAATAAAATTCTATCATGTAATCTACTAGATCTACCTTGCCAAAATTCTATACTCACAGGTTTAACGAGATATCCACCCCAAAAATCTGGTTTTGGTATTTCTTTATCCACAAATCTTGTTTCCAATTCTTCAATAGACTTATCTAATACTTCTCTTGATGCTATTTCTGAACTTTGATTAGAGGCCCAAGCACCCAACTGGCTACCACGTGGGCGAGAATTAAAATATTCCTTCGCTTTTTTTTCTGAAGACTTTTCCGCGATACCTTTTATTATTACTTGTCTTTCTAATAAAGGCCAGAAAAATGACAAGCAAATATGCGGGTTTTGTAATAATGCCAATCCCTTATCTGAGGTATAATTGGTATAAAAAATAAAACCCTCTTCATCATACTCTTTTAGCAAAACCACTCTACTCTTTGGAAAACCATCATCACCTATAGTAGCTACGGTCATGGCATTCACTTCAAAAGCATCGCTTTTAGATTCCATTTCTTCAAACCAATTTGAAAATAATTCAAACGGATTGTTAGAGATTTCATTTTCCAATAAACTTCCTTTGGTGTAATTTTTCCTATAATCTGCTAAATTTTTACCCATGTAAAATTCTTTAATGCAATTTACAAGATTTGAAAATAAGAGCAGAGAGTTTTTTAAAAGATTAGCGGCTTCTTAATTATTTCTTAAAGTAAAATTGCACCTAAAAACACAAGTTGCTTATTATCAGTTGTTTGTGAAATTGGCGATTTTCGATAATTCTTAAATAAATGCATTTCAACTAATAAATACCCGTTTTATCTAAAAATTTTGAATAATACTTAATAAAAGAATGAATAAACCTATTTTTGATCAAAATCAATTGCTCCCCAACAATCGATTTTATTTATAAGTCTTAACCTACGATAAAATTATTAACTAATTATTTTAAAGTAGACCCCACATGACAATTTTAAAACGTTTTGATTCCCCAAATCGATCTTTTTTAACCTTCATTTGTCTTCTTTTAGTATCACTTTCATTTACAAGTTGTTCTGCTCCAGCAATGTTAGATGCAGATAATTATGGTAGAAACCATGACGTATTTGCGGTAGATTTTGATCCTCTAAACTTGAGTAGTATTAGCATTTCCAAAATGGATGAAGGAAATTGGCAAGATCTGGGTAAAGTGAGAAATAATGAAGAGGCTCGCTTTAATATTGAAATAGACGGAAAGTTTATGATTGTAAGTTCAAATAGTAAGAAGATGGATGAACCTACCTATCAAACTTGGCTAAATCATGCCAGACAAGATTTAGGCATGAGCGTGGACGATGAGTACCAAATTTTCCATACTATTGAAGATGGCTGGATTTACGAAATAGATCTTGAGGAATATCCATTGTTAGATGGCAGTTCTCACAGAATTTTAATGTACGAGCAAAAATAATCCTCACAATTAATTTGCTTCTAATAGGCTGCCATGTTGGTAGCCTTTTTTATTTATTTAATCTTACATAGCTAGATACAATTTTACCTGTTTTTAGGTATTGCATTTTAATAAAATCATTTTTAGCAGCATACCCTATTAAAAGTAAATGGGGGAAATCCCTTAATTTTTTTGTAGGAAAAAGTGTATTTGATACCTCATAAATAGTCATACATCTAAAAAAATCCATATTTCTTTCTTTAACAAAGTTTTATAATAAATTTACAATAGAATTAAGGCGAAAACTATATTGATCCCCAAATCGATTTGTTGAGATCCCCCTAAAAATCTTCAGTTTTAATTCTCCTTATAACTCCCCATTTATTGTTTCTGTTTTTTTTGTAATGCTACTCGATATGTGTAGTAATTAATGTAATTGTGTTTAAAATGATTCGGTAATAATCAGTTATCGATTCTAAAAAATATTTATATAATTCTAAAGTGTATCTTATGGTTTGGAAAACTACTCTCGCGTTATTGTTCTCGTTTTTTAGTATTTATTCCTTAAATGCTCAAACTTTTTATCCAGATTTTAGCCAGAGTAAGCTTCAATCTTATAATGGTACAGAGACTGGAATTGTTGGAACAACATACATTTATAAAAATGTAGCCACTTCTCTTTATGGTAGACAAATTGATGCAAAGGTTAAATTGATTAGTAATCATAATGCTAAGGTTAATAATATTGATAATCCAACAAATGGAACAAATGGAGGGTTAGATTCAAGATTTCAACCCGTGGTTTCAATAACTTCAAATGGGGGATATGCAGAGTGGAATATTGACTTTATTTATCATGATGATGGAACTCAGATTACAGGAGTTGACGGATTTGGTTTAGATGCTTTAGATATTGATGGAAATGAATATCTTCAAATTACATCTCCATATACAAATCCTTATCATGGATCACTAGTTACAGTGTCAGGAACAATTAAATTTCAAGGTGGTCCAGGATCAGATAATGTGATTGATCCAACGCATACACAGTATGGTGCAGGTGTGAAAATTGTAAATCAAAGCTCTATTACTTTTAGAACAGGAAATACAGGTAAAGCAAATGATAGACAATTTTCATTGAGTTTTCAAGGTGAAGTTTGTTTTAGTGGTGCTATTTCCCCACCAAATGTTACAGGTGGCTCATATTGTTTAGGAGATGAAATTTCAGCTCAAGGTAGTGGAATTATTAAATGGTATTCAAACAGTAGTTTAACTAATTTATTTCATATTGGACCTACCTGGACCCCTACAACAGTAGGAACTAAAACTGTATATGTAACAAGAGAAGTAGCATCTTGTATAAGTGCCACTACACCCGTTACGGTAACGATCAATGCTAAACCAAAAGCAGATGCTCCTGCAAATGTAAAAATTTGTGAAGCTTTTAAATTACCCGAACTTGAAAATGGCTCTTACTTTGCAAAAGCAGGTGGTGTAGAACCTATTGCTGTTGGAACAGAAATAACTTCCACTACAACAATTTTTGTTTATACCGCTGCAAATGGAGCTTGTACGTTTGCTGAGAATTCTTTCAAAATAACTATCACAAAATCACCTTTAATTACTAACCCCGGCAATCAAGCCAGATGTAACAGTTATTCTTTACCTACAATTTCGGGAACTAACTTAAGCGGAAACCAAGCTTATTATAATAATAGCAAAGCGAACGGTGGAAATGCAATTTCAGGACCAATTACAAGTTCTCAAAAAGTATGGATCTATGATGCAAACGGATCTTGTTCTAACGAAGTAAGCTTTGATGTAACTATAACCAAAACTCCTGAAATCTCTAATCCTGGAGCTCAAACTAAATGTGACAGTTATACTTTACCTGCAATTTCGGGTACTAACTTAAGCGGAAACCAAGCTTATTATAATAATAGCAAAGCGAATGGTGGAACTGCAATTTCTGGACCTATCAAAAGTTCTCAAAAAGTTTGGATCTATGATGCGAACGGATCTTGTTCTAATGAAGTGAGTTTTGATGTAACTATAACTAAATCTCCTAACGCTGGAACTGATGGTGAATTATCAGTTTGTAAAGGAACTGAAATCACTAATGAACTATTATTTGCTAAGTTGAATGGAACTCCAGACAAAGGTGGTTCTTGGAGCAATGTCGGATTAGTTTACACCTATACAGTAGCTGCAACTGCGCCTTGTACTGGAAATGCTACCGCTAAAGTAACTGTAAAAGAACAAGCAGCTCCTAACGCTGGAACTGATGGTGAATTATCAGTTTGTAAAGGAACTGAAATCACTAATGAACTATTATTCGCTAAGTTGAATGGAACTCCAGACAAAGATGGTTCTTGGAGCAATGTCGGATTAGTTTACACCTATACAGTAGCTGCAACTGCGCCTTGTACTGGAAATGCTACCGCTAAAGTAACTGTAAAAGAACAAGCAGCTCCTAACGCTGGAACTGATGGT
>Ga0209309_10003205_pt1 | contig 14302 bp, 16 predicted proteins | sample COGITO_mtgs_1204_2_FD_184807 | JGI IMG/M metagenome (GOLD analysis project Ga0209309, IMG submission 184807) | Pelagic marine microbial communities from North Sea - COGITO_mtgs_120412 (SPAdes) (version 2) | ecosystem: Environmental > Aquatic > Marine > Epipelagic ...
CATTGATCTGACGCTCGACCGGATGTGGCGGCTGCTGGATGCACTTGGCAATCCGCAGGACAACCTTGCGCCAGTGATTCACATTGCTGGCACCAACGGCAAGGGATCGACGCAGGCGATGATCCGCGCCGGGTTGGAGGCCGATGGCCACCGCGTTTGTGCCTATACCTCTCCACACCTCGCCCGGTTTCATGAACGGATTCGCCTGCCGGATGGGCTGATTTCTGAACAGGCGCTGATGGACGCGCTTGAGGAGTGTGAGCGTGCCAATGGTGGCGTTCCCATCACCTATTTCGAGATCACGACCTGCGCTGCGCTGCTGGCGTTTTCACGGGCCGAAGCGGATTTTACGATCCTTGAGGTTGGTCTGGGCGGTCGTCTGGATGCGACGAATGTGGTGGATCACCCGCGTTTGACCGTCATCACTCCTGTTTCCATCGATCACCAGCAATACCTTGGCGACACTCTGCGCGAAATTGCGGGTGAAAAGGCGGGTATTCTAAAGCGGGGCGTCCCCGGCATTATCGCGCGCCAGATGGATGAGGGCCGCGATGTGATTGAGGCCCGCGCTGCCGCGCTAAACGCGCCACTGTCCATCGGTGGGCAGGATTGGGATGCCTATGAGGATCACTGCCGTATGGCCTATTTCGACGAGCAGGGCTTGCTGGATCTGCCACTGCCTGTCCTGATCGGGGCGCATCAGGTGCAAAACGCGGGAACCGCGCTGGCGGCCCTGCGCGCGCTGGGTGTTTCCGATACGGGATGCGTGGCTGCTGTCACGCAGGCACAGTGGCCCGCGCGGATGCAACGTTTGCGCCACGGGCCCTTGGTTGAGGCCGGGGGGGAGCGCGATCTGTGGCTGGATGGTGGACATAACAGCGCCGCCGGTATCGCCTTGGCCGAGGCTGTCGGGCGGCTGCCTGACCGGCCGCTGCACCTGATTTGCGGAATGCTGAACACGAAGGACGTGGGCGGATTTCTGCGCCCGCTGGCCGCAAGGGCGCAGCACTTGCACGCCGTATCGATCCCCGATGAAACCGCCACGCTGACTGCCACTGAAACGGCCGCAGCGGCGGTAAGCGTTGGATTGGCTGCATCCGAGGCCAGCTCGGTTGCTGATGCTCTGCGCACCATTCCCGCAGATGCACGCGTGCTGATCTGCGGGTCGCTGTACCTCGCAGGATCAATCCTGCGAGAGAACGGATAGGCTCAGTTCGAGGGGGCGTCGAGCGGGTCGAAGTTGCCCCGTCCGCCATCGACCGCCAGGATTTGGCCGGTGACAAAGCTCGCCTTGTCCGATGCGAGAAACAGCGCCGCCTCGGCTGCTTCCTCGGCGTCGCCGATACGACCTAGCGGGGTTACGGCGGTCAGCTCCTTGCGCAAGCTCTCGCGCTCCTTCAACGCCTCTTTCAGATGACCAGTCATCACACCGCCAAGCGCGATAGCGTTCACGCGCACGCCCTGTGGGGCAAGTGCGACGGCAAGGCTGCGGGTCATTTGATCCAGCGCGGCGCAACTGACCGAATAGGCCAGCAATTCAGGCAACGTGCGCTGCGCCGAAATCGACGTGACGTTGACGATTGAACCGACGTTGCGGGTTTCTGTCCCCTCGGCTTGAGCGATCATCTTTTTGGCGACCATCTGGCTCAACCGCAGTGCATTTTTGACGTTCTGCTGCATGAGCGAGTCGAACAGATCACCCTGAGGGTCCAGCGGGTCCGATGACACCACCTGACGTGATCCGTTGACGAGGATATCGACCCGATCAAAGCTGTCGATGGTGGTCGCCATCAGGTTGGCGATGCTGAGCTTCTCACGCAAATCGCATGAGAAGCTGCGCACAAACTCACCATCCTTGCACAGCGATTTCGCCTCGGCTTCCAGGCGTTCATCATCGATGTCAGCCATCATGACGCGCGCGCCCTCTTGGCGAAACTTGCGCGCAATGGCCAGTCCGACGCCGCTTGCCGCGCCTGTTACAATCACCGATTTTCCAGCCAACGAACCCATATCTGCTCCATCATCTGCGTACCGCGTACCTGCGGCAAGTGTTCGTACATAGTGTAATTACGGCGAACTTGCGAGAGTGCGCGGACCTGCTAAAACGAAATGTGACCTGAGGAAACGGGGGCTATCATGGCAACGAACGCGGACTATAACGACAACCTGCCACGCAGTCAGGCGAACCATCAGCCGCTGACGCCTCTAACCCTGCTGGACCGGGCCGCGCGGGTGTTTCCGGACCATGTCGCGGTGATCCACGGGGCGCAGCGCATCACCTATCGCGATCTGATGGCACGATCCTGCCGGTTGGCCTCCGCGCTGGCCACGATGGGCGTACAGCGCGGTGAAACGGTGTCTGCGCTGCTGCTCAACACGCCACCGATGATAGAAGCGCATTACGGGGTGCCGATGACGGGGGCCGTGCTCAACGCGCTCAACACGCGGTTGGACGGTGCGGGCATCGGATTCATTCTGACGCATTGCGAGGCAAAGGTGCTGCTGGTCGATGCGGAGCTGCTGGACCTTGCGCAACAGGCCTGTGCGGATATGGCTGAGCCACCGAAGCTGGTGGTCTATAGCGACCCGACCGTATCCTGCGAGCCGTGCGAATATGAGGCGTTGCTGGAAACCGGCAATCCCGATTTCGCATGGCAGATGCCATTGGATGAATGGGATGCGATCAGCCTCAACTACACGTCCGGCACCACCGGCGATCCAAAGGGCGTTGTGTATCATCATCGTGGCGCCATGCTGCTGGCCACGGGCAATATCGTCCACGCTGGGATGACGAAGCATCCGGTGTACCTGTGGACCCTGCCGATGTTCCACTGCAACGGCTGGTGTTTTCCGTGGTCGTTAAGCGCGGTTGCGGGCACCCATGTCTGCCTGCGCCAAGTCCGAGCCAAGGCGATGTTCGACGCGATTGCCGACCACGGCGTTACCCATATGTGCGGTGCGCCCGTGGTGATGAGCACGCTGCTTGACGCGCCGCAGGATGATCGACGTGACATGTCAGCGCGTGTGGCCTTTTTTACGGCGGCCGCGCCGCCCCCTGAAACGGTTCTGGCTGCCATGGGGGAAGCCGGGTTCGATGTGACGCATCTGTATGGTTTGACGGAGGTTTATGGACCCGCTGTGATCAATGAGTGGAACCGTGACTGGGATGCCCTGACGACACCCGAGCAGGCGCGGCTCAAGGCGCGGCAGGGTGTGCGCTACGCCGCGCTCGAACAGCTCGACGTGTTAGACGCCAGCGATCAGCCCGTTCCTGCCGATGGGCAGACGATTGGTGAGGTGGTGATGCGCGGCAATGTCGTGATGAAGGGATACTTCCGCAATCCAACGGCGACTGCCGATGCCCTGCGCGGCGGCTGGTTCCGGTCCGGCGATCTGGGTGTAAAACATCCGGACGGCTACATTCAGCTCAAGGATCGTTCAAAGGACATCATCATTTCGGGGGGTGAGAATATCTCCTCGATCGAGGTGGAGGAGGCGCTGTATCGTCACCCCGCAATCTCAACCTGTGCTGTCGTTGCGCGGCCCGATGAAAAGTGGGGTGAGACGCCGTGCGCCTTCGTTGAATTACGGGCCGGTATGACTGCGACACAGCAGGAGATCATCGAGCATTGCCGCGCGGAACTGGCGCGGTTCAAGGTGCCCCGCCATGTGGTCTTCACCGACCTTCCGAAAACATCGACAGGCAAGGTGCAGAAATTCGAGTTGCGAAAGGTTGCAGCGGCCCTTTAACGGGGCGCGCGCCAGCCAGCGGACTCAGCCTCGGCGATTGAGCAGAACCACCGCTCGCCTGCGCTGATTCTGGTTCGGTCATAGTTCCGGCTGCCCGGTACATGGTAAATCCGACCATTGGCGCTGATATTGCCCTTGATGGCACAATCCGCGTCATGCGCCGGCGTGGATCGTTGCGCCGCACGCCACTGCCAGCCGGGCTGCACAGGGTTCGCCCACATGCCGCGCGAAACACGGGCTGCTGCGGCGGTTTGTGCCGAATAATCGGGCTGATAACGCGGCTCATCCATCGCATAGCCCGCGACAACCATCGCGCCACCTAGATCGGACACCCGTGCGGTGGAACATGTCCCCGCCATTCTGTCGTAGGTGCGCCCGCCATTGAGAACGCAAGTTACCACATCACCCGCAATAATACGGGCCAAGGTATCGGTTGCGGTTGTGCCACAGGCCGCGTGACCGCACAGCTGGTGGCGTTCGGGCGCGTCTATCCCAGCGATGCGAACCTTAACATCCCCGATGCTCAGCGTGTCACCATCGGTAATCGACGCGTAGCCGCTAACCGTTTGTACAGATTGTGCAGACACGGGGAGGGTGAGAAGAATAAGTGCAAATAAAATTCGGGCCATGCGTTAACGTTTATTAATGCACGGCCCGAAAGCAAGATGGAATCGTAATAAAGGTTAACGCTTGATGGGCCGTTCAGCCTCAAACAACTTGAACGCACCCGGTCCGGGAACCTCTTGCCACTTCTTGAAACTCTCAGACAGCTGCGCCTCGTAAGGCAACTGGCGGTTGGCCACGAACAGAGCCTTTCCATTCGGCTTGAGCAACTTGGCAGCGGACTGGATGAATGCACGGCCCAAGGCGGGCTCAGCCGCACGACCATGATGGAACGGCGGATTGCTAATGACCCAATCGTGGGTCACGGGGCTGTCCAGCTTGGTCACATCAGCCCAGTGAAAGCTGGCGCGGGTGTCTGTAATATTGCGCTTTGCCGCGTTCAAGGCATCAACATCAGCCTCGTACAGCGACAGCGACGCCACATCAGGCGCGGCGCTCAGCAATTGCGCGCTCAACCAACCCCAGCCTGCGCCAAGGTCCGCAACCGCGCCGGAGATACGCTCGGAAAACAGGCTGGCCAACCGGACAGAGCCGGCATCAGGCGAATCCGCGCTGAACATTCCAGGTGCCGTAATCCAGCCGCCATCAATGGCTGAGGGCTGCGCGTTGTCGAACCATTCTTGCGTCAAGGCGACGGAATCAGCGTCAGTCTCGATCAGGAACAGTTTGCCATGTGCCTTAGAAAACACCTCGCCGATCGCCAGAGTCTTACGAACCTGACGCACCAGCGAATCAACGCCAGCGTTTTTCTGGCCCGTAACGATCAGCGGCGCACCGGCCGGAATCATGCGAATGGCGCGCGCGATACGCCCCATGTTTTCAGCGCGTGAGCGACCGAGGCAGATAATCATCGCGTCATGAGTGTCGTCGAGCGATGCAACCACGTTCAGCCGCATATCCTGCATGCGCTCGAAATCAACTTTGTTGCGCTGCTCAAAGGTAATGATGCTCGAAAATTCGTGCCAGCCTGCGTCCGGTTCCGCACCGATGCAGCCAACTTTGTGACCGGATAGATCGAGGCCGTTCAGCCCGAGGCGTTGAGGATCGCTCATCGTGCGGCCCTCATTCCTTTTCCATCGTACATTGCAGCGGATGCTGGTTGCGCTGTGCGTAGTCCATTACTTGGGTCACTTTCGTTTCGGCAATCTCGCGGGAGAAGACGCCGACCACAGCGACGCCCTTTTTGTGGACGGTCAGCATAATCTCAACTGACTGTGCATGGGTCACGCCAAAGAACCGCTGCAAAACGTGAACCACGAATTCCATCGGCGTGTAGTCGTCATTGAGCAGCAACACTTTGTAAAGTGGCGGCTTCTGCGTTTTAGGACGCGTTTTGGTCGCGAGGCCAAGATCACCCTCACGATCAAAATCGTCGTCACTCATACTCAGGAGTTTGCGTGTCATTGCGCTCATATGTCCCTTGCAGACAGATTTCACAATATATCCTGTCTAGAAAACGAAAAAAGGGGGCGTGAGCCCCCTTTTCAAAAACATATCAGTTTGCCGGAATTCAGGCAGACATGGACTTCATAGCGGACTGTGCAGCAGTCATACGGTCGCCCATAGGTGCGGTCACGTCCTTAGCGGAGGAAACCATCATTTCGTTCATCTTTGTCGCCTGCTTCATCCAGCCGTCAAACATGTTCTGAGCGAACGCGGACTGCTTTTCGAACAGCTCGGTCATGGTCTTAGCGGACGCCATGTCCTTAGCAGCAGCAACGCCTTCTTCGAAGGATTTCTTGGTGAAGGTGGAGACTTCGGTGTTGAAGCCTTCAGCAGCTTTCGCAGCGATCTCACCGGACTTAACCATCGCGTCGAGGTTTTCCTGACCGAACGAGGAAGCTTCCTCAAAACCTTTGGTCATTTTCTCGACTGTATCAGTCATGGACTTCTGTGCGTCTGCAGCAAAAGTTTCCATCTGAGCGGCGGCGTCTTTGGTTGTGTTCTTCGTAGTCATGGTAAAACTCCGTTCAATTTGATGAGGACGACAGTATCGTTCTTGTGAAGCAGAATTAGGGTCTATGTTGCAGTGCGTCAAGGGTTTCGTGTTGCACTGCACAAAAAACTTTCGCCACGACCCCAAACTGCGGGGCCAGTCAGACCGCCCTGCGTGTGTTATGGTCAAAGCCACAGCACATCTGGTCGAGTCGCGCTCTAGGTTAATCGTTGCAATTCAACTCGATCCGTTGCTAACTGAATGTAAATCCTAATGAGGCCAGATGAACTGGCCCATTACCGTGGCAGGCCTTTCGTCGGAGTGACCGATGTCTTTACGTATTTTGAGTTTCATGCTGGTAACAGCATTCTGTTTTATGACCACCGCGGCGCAGGCGGCGCCCTATGCGGCCATTGTGCTGGACGCGCGGGACGGGACGGTATTGCATTCGCGCAATGCCGACACCCGTTTGCACCCCGCGTCCTTAACCAAGATGATGACGCTGTACCTTGCATTTGAGGCAGTTGAGAGCGGCCAGTTGAGCCTTGATCAACAAATCCGCATCTCGCGCAATGCCTCCAGTGAGCCACCTTCGCGGCTGGGTTTGCGCGCAGGGCAGCGTATTTCGGTGCGCTATCTGATCCGCGCTGCCGCTGTGCGGTCGGCGAATGACGCCGCTACGGCACTAGGTGAGGCGATTGCCGGATCCGAGCAAGCCTTCGCCGCACTGATGACAGAGCGGGCGCAGACACTGGGCATGAACCAGACAGCATTTCGCAACGCGCATGGTTTGACTGCTACGGGGCATATGTCCTCGGCGCGGGATATGAGCACACTGGCGCGCCACCTGTTCTTTGATTATCCGCAGTATTACAACATCTTCGGTCGCACCTCGACCAGTGCTGGTGTGGCAACCGTTCGCAGCACCAACCGTCGCCTGTTGAATGGCTACAGCGGCGCTGATGGCATCAAGACCGGATATACCCGCGCTGCTGGCTACAACTTGGCCGCCTCGGCTGAGCGGAACGGTGAGCGTGTGATTGCTGTAATCTTCGGCGGCCTCAGCTCTGACTGGCGCTACAATCGCATGGTTGAGCTGCTGGACATGGGCTTCGACCGTGCACCTAGCCGTGTTGCTGTTGTGCGGCCTAGTCGCGCCGCTTCCGGCTCACTGGTCACTGCTTCGGTTCGCCCAATGCCGCGCGGCACAGGTGGAACAACGCAAATCGCTGCTGCGGCAAGCCTGGTTGGCAGTGCGTTTGTATCTACCGCCAATGCGGCCACGAACGAAGATCAAACGTCCTCGACCGTCCCATTGCGGATTCGTACGGCCTCTACATCGGGGCAGGGCGCACCAATGGCTGCGCCACGTCCGCTGGCGCGCCCGGGCGGTGCATGGGCTGTGCAGTTGGGGGCGTATCGTGATGCTACGTTCGCAGAATCAGTCCTGACTGATGCGCTGGTTGGTGTGACGGAGCCGCTGATTGGCGCACATCGCAGCGTTGGCCCAACCCTCGTGAATGGCGTGCGTCTGTACGCTGCGACCTTCATCGGGTTGAGCGAGCAGCAGGCCACTGCCGCGTGCAGCAGCCTGCGCGCGCAGGATCGCATCTGCCGGATGGTCAGCCCTAGCAGCTGATCATCCGCACTGCATCAGAACTTGATGGATACGTCCGGCAAGTTCAAAGCCTTCACAACGTCCCGGACCTCCTGCCGCGCAGCGAGGTTCGAGATGTTGAGGCTCAATTCCCCGGTATCCTTCAGGTCGAGCAACGTCAGACCCGACAGGAACATCTCCCGAAAAACCACACGCTCACCAAAGCCGGGAATAACGCGAAAGCCGATTCGCTTGCTCAGCTCGGTCAGCGCACTGCCCACGCGCCGCTTGTTGCGGGCGTTCAGCGTTGCGATTCGATTGCGCAGGACAACCCAGTCGACAGGCTTTAGCCCTGCCGTGGCGCGCAGCTGCCGTGCCTGCCATACCATCTCGGAATATACACTTGGGCCGAGGACTTTACCCGTTTCCGGGTTCAGCTTTGCCAGCAAATCAAAATCAATCAGGCTGTCATTCATTGGCGTGACCAAGGTGTCAGCCGCCGCATGTGCCATCTGCGCGTAGCGCGTGTGCGATCCGGGGCAGTCGATCAGGATGAACGAGCAGGTTTGATCCAGACGGCTCAACGCAGTCGCAAACCGGTCCTCCTCCTCATCCTTTGCCGCGGTCGCACTGTCGAGGACGGAGTAATCCAGCGCCTCACGCATGGGCATTGGCAGGTTGGTGCCGGTGCGATCAATGAACGCCTCACGGTTTTCCAGGTAGCGAAAGAAGCTCTTTTGTCGCAAATCCAGATCGATCACGCCGACCTTGTGACCACAGCGCGCGAGGGCCGCGAACAGGTGCATGGAGGTCGTCGATTTTCCCGACCCTCCCTTCTCGTTGCCGAGCACGATAATATGCGCCACGTCGTCCCTCCATATGCAAAAAGGCGCACTCCCGAGGAGTGCGCCTTTCCTTGATACACAACGCCTTGCAGGGCGAAAAGATCGTAAAGCCTATTAGAAGCCGAGGCCGTCGTACTTCGCCTTGAACTTCGACACGCGACCGCCAGTATCCATGAGGCGCGAGGTGCCGCCGTTCCATGCAGGGTGCACGGAGGGGTCGATGTCGAGGTTCAGCTGAGCGCCCTCTTTCTGAAAGCAGGAGCGCATCTGAACGACGGTGCCGTCAGTCATCTTCACGTCGATGACGTGATAGGCTGGGTGGATATCTTTTTTCATGTCAGATCCTTTGTCGTGACTGATCGGTGCGGACAGGCCATTCACCGTCGCCACAGGGGTAATTGAGATCGTCAGCTACCGCGGATCGCCTTGACGTGCAAGCCTTTACGGATGTCGTACGCTCAATCCTGCTGACGGGCGCGACGCAACTCTCGCAGGCTTTCGGCGGAGGTTTCAGGCCCGGCTAGATTGCGCTGCACAAATTCACGAATCTCGGCGTTCTCATCCAGCAATTGCCCATAGGATAGGGCGGCCCCAGCGGCTGTGGTTGCAAAATGCAGACTGATATAGACCGTAATTGCTACTGGCGCGACGAAGAGAATCAGGTTGCCCTCACCTATTTGCAGCACCGCCAGCATAAAGACAGTCAGCAGAACAACGACCACGCCGTTCAAAAACTGCGCGACGAAATACAGCACCGTCAGGCGCCAGAAATTGTAAAAAACACCAAAGACGATGTCGTGCCGTGGCTTCTTTTCCGCAGCATTCGCCGCCGTCGCCGCCATTGCGGCTCCCATCGCGCCAAACCCTACAGCGGCGATGACAGAAAACAGCCACCCTGCGGCCTGCGCAATGGTCCGAAACTCAATGGCCAGCGCGTCCAACTGCGTTGTTGTGCCGGTTTTCCCGAACTCGGTTGCCACGCCCATCAACGCCTTGCTGATATCGGGCGAAAATAGGGAGGTTACGATCACAAAGGCCAGTGTTTGCACAATATTGATCGGCAGCAGGTTCATGTAGGCCAGCCGCATCTGCGCCTTGGTCAGGTGATCTACAGTCGGAGGGGTCGTCCGATCGATTGCAACCAGCGCGGCGCGCAATGCGGCCATGCGGACCACAGCGATGCAGGGCGTGGTCAGCAGCGCCACAAAAACCAGCTTCCACAGCGGATTTGGCGTGTTCTCGATCAGGCCGAAATACACCAGCGCTGTCAGGGCTGCCACCGGTAGCGTTCGCACAAACACAGTCGGCATCAGGATTAGGCTGTTCAGAAGTAGGGTATACATTGCGCCGCCGGTCATGGGTTTAAGGCAGGATAGGCGCAGATCAGGGTGGGTACAAACGAAACAGGCGCCCCCGTGTGGGGACGCCTGTCTAATTTCAGCGCTGACGCTCGGCTTATGCCTTGGGTGCGCGGTAGTTTGTCTTTTCGGTGATCCGTGCGGACTTACCACGGCGATCACGCAGGTAGTACAGCTTCGCGCGCCGTACCTTACCGCGACGGATCACGGTGACGGAGTCGATGTTTGGCGAGTGGAGCGGGAATACGCGCTCAACGCCTTCGCCGAAGGAGATTTTGCGAACGGTGAAGGATCCGCTGATCCCCCGGCCGTTGTTGCGCGCAATCACAACGCCTTCGTAGTTCTGGACGCGCGAGCGGGTGCCCTCGGTCACTTTGTAGCCAACGCGAACGGTATCACCGGGTGCGAAGTCAGGAATTTCTTTTGCGAGCTCTGCAATCTGCTCGGCTTCGAGGGTCTGAAGCAAGTTCATATCTGTCGTCCTTGTAATCGCCTTTGCGACGAATGTTTGCGCGTACGAGGGCTCTGATCGCTGTTCGGGCTTCGGCAGGGCCGGCCTGTCAGAGGTCGATACGTCTTTCCTTATCTATGAACCCGTCCGGTGCTGGCAGGCAGGAACCTACCCGAACGAATCCACAAACCGGGGATTTCCCCAGCAAGCCCCGCGCATAGCCTAGCGCGGGGTAAAGTTCAACTACCGTTTGGCCGTGCCGCTGCGTGCCAAGTGATCAGCCCATAAATCGGGGCGGCGATCCTGCGTCAATCGCTCGGATTGGGCGCGGCGCCATTCCGCGATTTTCCCGTGGTGGCCCGAGAGCAAAATCTCGGGCACGGTCACACCGTTCCAGTCATTCGGCTTGGTGTATTGCGGATGTTCCAGCATTCCGGTCGAGAAGCTTTCCTCCTCAATCGAGTCAGCATTGCCCAGAACATTCGGCAGCAAGCGAACGGTCGCGTCGATCATCGCCTGCGCGGCCAGTTCTCCGCCGGTCAGGATGAAATCACCCAACGAAACCTCAATGATCTGGCGGGTTTCGATAATGCGCTCGTCCACGCCCTCAAACCGGCCGCACAGCATCGTCACGCCGGGACCGGCGGCAAGGCTGCGGGCCATCGCCTGATCAAAGCGTCGGCCCCGTGGGCTGAGGTAAATCAGCGGCCCCACAACCGGACGCGATGCAATCGCCGCCTCTAGAACATCGGCACGCAAAACCATGCCAGCGCCACCGCCCGTTGGAGTGTCGTCAACGGCGCGATGCTTGCCCAACCCGAACTGGCGAATGTCGGTCGTGTCCAATTGCCAAAGGTGATCCTTCAGCGCCTTGCCCGTCAGCGACTGCCCCAAAATGCCCGGAAACATATCGGGGTACAGGGTCAGAACGCGGGCTGTCCATATGTTGACCAACTCGCGCTCCTCCATCAGATCACGGGGAACCGCGCTGGCCGAAATGGATTTGCGGCCCAGCGAGCGCATCAGTTTGAAGCCTGAGAGTGGCGGGGGAGGGTCACTGATCTTCCTCCGTCAAATCGACGATCACACGGCTGGCCTTCATGTCTACGGTTGGCACCGCGTGCAGGGTGAACGGCACCAGCGTTTCGCCCTTAGGGCCCATAATTTCAAGGATATCACCAGCGCCGTGGTCATGCACAGCATGCACGCGGCCCAGCTCCACACCGCCGGTATCAAAGGCCGTCAGCCCGATCAGATCGGCATGGTAAAATTCGTCGTCGGGCAGGGCGGGCATACGCGAGCGTTCGGCGTACAGTCGCGTACCCTTCATCGCGTCGGCATCTTCCTTGGTCTTGATGCCGGACAAATAGGCGGCCAGACCGTTGGCGACGGGGCGGGTGATTTTCACCTCGAAGATGCGCTTGCCGTCCTCGGTACACAGGGGCGCATAGTCGCCGATGGCCATAGGGTCGGAGGTGAAGCTCTTGAGGCGCACCTCACCCTGAACACCAAATGCGCCGGAGATGGCGCCAACACAGATCAGATCGTTCATCGCGTAAGAACCTCCGGTTTCGGGGCTTCGGTTTCCCAGCCCGCGCGGATCAGCTCGGGCGTTTCGGTTTCAGTTTCAGGCCAGCCCATACACAGATATGCGACCAGCTCCCAGTCTTTTGGCGCGTCTAAATCGGTGCACAGACGTTCGGGGTAGAGGATCGAAACCCACCCTAGGCCAAGGCCGCGCGCGCGTGCTGCAAGCCATAAATACATCACTGCGCCAACAACGGAGTAGGCGCGCATTTGCGGCATGGTCCCTGCGCCAAGGCCCGAACCCTTTTCGGTGGCCTCATCGCAAAATACGGCGAGGTGAACGGGGGCCTCGCGCATTCCAGACAGCTTTAGCCCTGCGTATCGCGCGGCCTTGTCACCGGAGTAACCGTGCAATGCCTGCTGGTTAGCGGCCTCGAAGTTGGCAATCGCGGCCTCGCGTGCGGCATCGCTTTGCACGCGGATCAATCGCCACGGCGCGCTGAGGCCGACCGAGGGTGCATCGCGCATCGCGTCCAGGCATTCGTTCAGAATATCGTTGGAAACCGGGTCCTTACGGAAACGGCGCACGTCGCGGCGCCATTTGAAAAGCTCGGTTAATTCCGCCGTAAACTCAGCTGTGAAGGAACGCATGTTGGCACCTGAACTGATGGCGGTGGACCGGTCCCCCAGTGGTGGGGGACCGGGTGGCGGGGATCACTCCTCCGCTGCGGCCTCATCGGCTGCGGGCTCTTCAGCAGGAGCGGCGGCTGCCTCGGCTGCGGCTGCTTCTTTTGCGGCTTTTTCTTCAGCGCGGTTCGTGGCTTTCTTGCCTGGAACACCCTTTTTCAGGTTTGCGCGGTCTTTTTTCTCAATAACACCAGCAGCTTCGAGGAAGCGGGAGACGCGGTCGGTAGGCTGTGCGCCTGTGCCCAGCCAGTATGCAACGCGCTCTGCGTCCATCTTGACGCGCTCTTCATTGTCCTTGGCCAACAGCGGGTTGTATGTGCCCAGCTTTTCGATGTAGCGGCCATCGCGTGCCATGCGGCTGTCAGCTGCTACGATACGGTAGAACGGGCGCTTCTTGGAACCGCCGCGTGCGAGACGAATGGATACGGCCATGGGTATCTCCTTGATCTGGTCGTGTTAGGTGCCTGATAAATCAGACGTTTTCTTGGTATTGTTCGTGGTGCCGGATGACTTCCTGAATAACGAAATTCAGGAACTTCCGAGTGAAATCCGGGTCGAGGCCAGCATCTGCTGACAGTTTTTCGAGCCGGGCTATCTGCTCCCCCTCCCGTGTGGGATCGGAGGGCGGAAGATCGTATTGCGCCTTGAGCTTGCCCACCGCCTGCGTGCGTTTGAAACGCTCTGCCAAGGTGTAGACGAGGATCGCGTCGAGGTTGTCGATCGAGGCGCGGTGTTCGGCCAGAACGGAGCGGGCGAGGGCGATTTCGTCGGTCATTTCTGACCTCCCTCGGTCGCAAAAACGCTGTCCGCGGTGTGGCTGCGCTGCGGCTGCGCTGCGACGGACAGTTTTTCAGGCGCAGTGGCCGCTGATGTGATCAGAAAACGGATCATTTCTTTTTCCCGAAACCGCTGAGGCCTGGAGGCATTGGTGCGCCGCCGAGGCCGGGCATAGTGCCCGGAGCCGGACCCGCGCCGAGGCCCGCGGGTGGGGTCATGCCGGGGGGCATACCTGCGCCGCCCTTGCCCATCAGCGCGCCGAGGCCGCCGCGCATCAGGCCCTTTTTCCCCATCTTGCCCATCTTCTTCATCATGTCCGCCATCTGGCGGTGCATCTTGATGAGCTTGTTGAGATCGGAAACTTCCATGCCCGCGCCCTTGGCGATCCGCTTTTTGCGGCTGGCCTGTAGAAGGGCAGGGTTGCGGCGTTCCTGTTTGGTCATCGAATCGATCAGGGCGACCTGACGTTTGAGGACTTTGTCGTCCAGACCAGCATCGTCCATCTGCTTGGTCAGCTTGCCCATGCCGGGCAACATGCCCATCACGCCCTGCATCCCGCCCATTTTTTGCATTTGTTCCAGCTGCTGTTTCAGGTCGTTCATATTGAACTGACCCTTCTGGAAACGCTTCATCATCCGCTCGGCCTGATCGGCCTCAATCTGTTCCTGCGCCTTTTCGACGAGGGACACGATGTCACCCATGCCAAGGATCCGGCCCGCGATACGCTCGGGGTGGAATTCCTCAATGGCG
>Ga0209309_10003212_pt1 | contig 14282 bp, 12 predicted proteins | sample COGITO_mtgs_1204_2_FD_184807 | JGI IMG/M metagenome (GOLD analysis project Ga0209309, IMG submission 184807) | Pelagic marine microbial communities from North Sea - COGITO_mtgs_120412 (SPAdes) (version 2) | ecosystem: Environmental > Aquatic > Marine > Epipelagic ...
GTGAAGTTATGGCCAAACCAGATAAGCAAGTCGATACTCTTAAAGTTCCTCCCCATTCAATAGAAGCTGAACAATCTGTTTTAGGTGGCTTAATGCTTGATAACCAAGCTTTTGACCGCGTAGCTGAACTTGTTGTATCACAGGATTTTTATACCCGCACGCACAAGTTAATTTTTGAAGCGATGACGGCACTTGCTGAGATTGGCGATCCGATAGATTTAATCACTATTTCTGAAAGTTTAGAAAAAAATAATAAGCTTGCAGGAATTGGTGGTTTTGCTTATTTAGCTGAAATAGCTAAAAACACGCCAAGCGCTGCTAACATTGACGCTTACGCAAGTATTGTACGCGAACGCGCTGTTGTACGTGAAATGATTGGCGTAGCGAACGAAATTGCAGAAGCGGGTTTTAATACTGAAGGGCGTACTAGTCACGATTTACTTGATTTTGCCGAAAGCAAAGTGTTTAAAATTGCTGAGCAACGAACAAAAAGTAATGAAGGTCCGCAGAGCATTCATAGCATCCTTGAAAAAACCGTTGATAAAATAGAAGAGCTTTATCAATCGCCACAAGATGGTGTAACAGGTGTAAGTACAGGTTATGCCGATCTTGATAAAATGACGACGGGCTTACAGCCATCCGATTTAATTATTGTAGCAGCACGTCCATCGATGGGTAAAACCACCTTTGCGATGAACCTTGCAGAACATGCTGCAATGACTCAAGACAAACCAGTATTAATTTACTCTCTAGAGATGCCTTCTGAGCAAATTATGATGAGGATGCTAGCGTCTCTTGGTCGCATTAACCAAACTAAGGTGCGTACTGGCCAGTTAGATGATGACGATTGGGCACGACTTTCATCAACTATGGGTTTGTTGATGGAAAAAGGCAAAATGTACGTTGATGATGCATCGGGCTTAACACCTACCGATGTGCGCTCACGTGCAAGGCGTATAGCCCGCGACCATGGCGGTATTAGCATGATCATGGTCGATTACTTACAGTTAATGCGTGTACCAAGCCTTGCCGATAACCGAACGCTCGAAATTGCCGAAATCTCGCGTTCACTTAAAGCATTAGCAAAAGAGCTAAAATGTCCGGTTGTTGCGCTTTCACAGCTAAACCGTACGCTAGAGCAACGTGCGGATAAACGCCCAATTAACTCAGATTTACGTGAGTCAGGGTCGATAGAGCAGGATGCCGATTTAATCATGTTTATTTACCGTGATGAAGTGTACAACGAAGACAGTACCGATAAAGGTATTGCCGAAATTATTATAGGTAAACAACGTAACGGCCCAATTGGTAAAGTGCGTTTAACTTTCCAAGGTCAATTTTCTCGCTTTGATAATTACGCGGGACCAGCGGTAGATGACGATTACTAATGCGCTTAGCCACTGCTGAAATTAATTTAGCTGCACTTGCGCATAATTTAGCGCAAGTTAAGTGTTTTGCACCTAATAGCAAAGTAATGGCGGTGCTAAAAGCAAATGCTTACGGACATGGTTTAGTAACGATTGCGCAGCATTTAAATGATGCTGACGCATTTGCTGTGGCGCGGATAGATGAAGCGTTAGCTCTGCGAGCGGGGGGCCTAACAAAGCCAATAGTTTTACTCGAAGGCTTCTTTAATAAAGCCGACATACCTATTTTACTTGCTAATAATTTTCAAACTATTATTCACGATGAGTACCAATTAGCCGCGCTTGAAAAAGCAAAGCTTGATGCGCCAATAACATGCTGGTTAAAAGTAAATACAGGTATGCATCGACTAGGTATTGCGCCAGAGCAGTTTGAAGAATTTTATAGCCGTTTACAAAAAACACCTAACGCTAAAAATACTGTTAATCTGATGACCCATTTTTCGTGTGCTGATGATGTTGATAATGCTAAAACGGTTCAACAAATTACGTTATTTGATAACTTAGTGAATGGTATTGACCAAGCGCATTGTTTATCAAATTCAGCGGGTATTATCGCGTGGCCAAATGGACATGGTGATTGGGTACGCCCTGGTCTAATGCTCTATGGTGTATCGCCTATGGCAAATAGTATTGGGCAACAACATAAATTAAAACCAGTTATGCGCTTAACTACGCGCGTAATTGCAGTGCGAAATGTGCCTGCTAATGAGGCGGTCGGGTATGGTGGTCGTTGGAAAAGCGATAAACCAACCAAGTTAGCTGTTGTGGCTATGGGTTATGGCGATGGTTATCCTCGGCACGCTAAAGAGGGGACCCCCGTTATAATTGGCAAGCAGCGTTATGGTATTGTCGGTAGTGTAGCAATGGATATGATTAGTGTAGATATAGGCACTAATGAGCATAATATTAAAGTTGGCGACAGGGTTACTATGTGGGGCCCTGAGCTACCAGTTGAAGAAATAGCACTATGCGCTGATACTATTCCCTACGAGCTATTATGTAATATTACACCGCGCGTAAGTTATGAGTATCAGCGTTGATACAGCTATAAAGCTGTATTCACTCTTTTATAAAGTAAATATCGCTAAAGCCCATACGGGCAAATTCTTGGTCGCGAAAGTTACGAACAGAAGCAGACCCTTTTGAGGTCATTTCTATTTGCTGTACCATGCTTAAGTAATTAGTCAGATCAATACCTTCAGCGGCAGCAATTGCTTGATACATGTCGTGGTATTTATCTTTAGCGAAATTAATCTCGCGCGGTTCGTTTTTATATTTGTAGGTTATTCTACGTGCCATATTAAGCTCATTTCAATTGAGTGTTGCAGCGATTTTACACTGTATTTAATAACGGCTCTAGCATTGAATGACTTGTTGTAATCGGTAATTAAAATAAAGAGTCGAAAATGAAATTATCAGTAGAGATCAGTAAATACCCACTTCACCAAGACTATATCCCGTTTATACAAGGGTTTATTGACAGATTAAACGAATACGATGATTTAAAAGTGATTACTAACACGTTATCAACGCAAATTTTTGGTGATTACGATTTAGTAATGCAGGTATTAAATACCGAAATTAAGCGCTCATATGAAGAATTTGGTAAAGCTATTTTTGTATGTAAGTTTCTCTCTGGCGACTTATCGCCTGAATAGCCTATAATACCAACCTGCATAAATCGTTGATCAATTTAACGAATTAAATTGCACTATAACGTCGTTAAAAATTATTTATTTAGAACAACTAGATACAAAAATTTTTGCCTAGTTCTAGCGTAATTTTCTTAACGTTAAATAGACCCCGTATATAAGCAGATTGGTATAACAATCGGCACAACTAAACGGTAACTGCATAATATGGACTTTTTAACACAAACCTTAAGTGGTTTTACAGCTATGTCGCATTGGGAGTATATTGCGGTAGGGTTGTCGATGGCTTATTTATTATTAGCAATAAAAGAAAGCTTATGGTGTTGGCCTGCGGCGTTTTTTAGTACGCTCATTTATACAATAATGTACTGGAATGGTGCATTACTTATGGAGTCATTGCTTAATTTTTATTATATGTATATGGCTGTATTTGGATGGGTTGTATGGCGTAAAGGCAAAGCTGCAAATTTAAATATTACATCGTGGTCGATGAATCGCCATGCTGTTTTAATTAGTTTAACAACTATAGCTGCAATAGCTATTGGTTACGTTATGCAAAACTATACTCATGCTGATTTTGCTTATCTTGATAGCTTTACAACGTGTTTTGCAGTAGTAACTACTTACTTAGTTGCTAAAAAAGTCCTCGAAAACTGGCTGTACTGGATTGTTATAGATGCAGCTTCTATGTATTTATATTACGAAAAAGGCTATTACCCAACGCTAGCACTCTTTATATTTTATACCATTATGGCAGCGTGGGGCTTTAAAACCTGGTACGAAGAGTACGAACAAAGCCAAGCTAAGCCTCTAGCACAGCTTTAATCAATGATTGCCCATACTCAGTTAGTAAAAATGTGTAGTGCGTTTATAGAGCCTACAAGCATTGTTTCAAGCGAGCGATTACTTAATGGCTTTAGTAACGATAATTTTTTAATACGTACCGAGCAACAAGGGTATTTATTAAAATGTTATAAAAGTCATTGGCCAAATATTGGCCTTGAAGCGCAGCGCTTTTTAAGTGACTTTAATATATGTCCAGCGCCTATTTGGCTTGATAAAGAAAACGGTCGTGCGGTATTTAATTATATTGAAGGCAAGAGCGCGCAATCGGATATAACGCTTAGCTTTATTAATAAACTTGCTCAAGTGCACAATTACAAAGTGTCTACCGCGCCAATGGATATAGCTAAAGAGCTTCATTTTTATCAAAACACCGGCGTATATACGCAATATAAACTTCAAATAGAGCAGGCACTCAAAGCAGTTACAGCTATGTCATTTAATGCAGGTTTTTGTCATAACGACTTAGTAAAAGACAACATTATTGTAAATGCTTCAGGTATGTATTTTATTGATTTTGAATACGCACAAACTAACGATGTGTATTTTGATTTGGCAGCCCTTGCAGTGAGCTTTAATTTTAATGAGAGCAGTGAAAGTGCATTGTTAAATAACTATAAAAATAGCATCGATAAAACAAAAACGTTTGATCTTTCAATAGATAAGCTGAATTACTATAAGCTGTTTTTTTTAGTGTTATGTATTGGCTGGTACGAAGAGCGCGGCATAACTAATAAATCTGTAATGTTACGCGCGCAGCTAACTAAACTCGTTAATAATACTTTTTATAGATGTTAAAGGCCACCAAAGCGCTCGGCTAGCTCTTTGTATTTAGTTACTTCGGCTGTATCAAATTGTGGTTCGCCATTTTCATCTTCTGATTTAGCAATTAATAAACTCTCTCTAGAAAGACGTTTTACACGCTCTACTTTTACACCTAAAAACTCAGCAACTTGCTCAGTAGACATTAAACTCATCATTATTTCCTCGTATTAAACCGATCTGCACAGCGACAATCATAGTTTCAATGTTGCTAAACCGTTACTGTTTTTTATTTAATTAGAATAAATAGCCTGTTTTTAAGCCATTGTGAAGTGTTTTATTTAAAAGAGTTTAATTAATAAGCATATAAGCTGATGTTACTGGTATTTATTTGAAGATCTCTTTATCATTGTGGGTGCTAAAGCACTGATATCGCGAGTTGGTGTGGAGGCAACAAATGTGCTCTCGTGGTGAAATGGATATCACGTGGCCCTCCGGAAGGAGAGCTATAAGAAAGCGGGAGTACAGTAATAGTGGGCTTACAATACATCTTTGTAAGTTCACGTTACAACTAAAAGTTAGTACCCCTTAACGTTATAGTCCATGTTTTATTGGCCGCCCGTAGCTCAGCTGGATAGAGCGCACCCCTCCGGAGGGTGAGGTCAGAGGTTCGAATCCTCTCGGGCGGGCCATCTTCTCTTATAGTCCTTGGGACAGTTTAGGGACACTCAATATTGAGTGTTTCATATTGTCATCATTAGGACACTCTATGCTTTATTCAAAATCAACTTGCTTTACACGAATCCACATTAATTGTTGGGGCAAATTTTCAGTTTTTTTTGCCCCATTATTCCCTTCTTTTTTTTGCGATGATTCTCAGTATTGGTCTACTCAGTTGGTTTGGGGGTTATAAATGGCAACTATTAAAAAGCGTGAAAATGGTAAGTGGCAAGCAAAAATTAGGCGTAAGGGATATCCCGTACAATCAAAAACGTTTGTCACTAAAACTGAAGCGACAAAGTGGGCTCGCGATATTGAGTCTGATATGGATAAGTCTACCTTTAAGTCTACAAGTTTAGCTGAGCAGAAAAAAATGTCTGATGCGCTTGAAGATTACTGGACAGAGGAACTTACGGAAAAAAAATCAGCCAAAACTATTCGTTGTATGATCAATCGATTAAAGCTTGTTTTTGATGGATTAAGTTTGCTCGATGTTACTGTACATACCATGCGCGATTATAAAGCTTATCGACTTGAAAAAGTGCAGGGTGATACTGTTCGTAAAGAAATGGCTTTAATAAGTCGTATGTTTAAGTATGCAATAAATGAATGGGGAGTTTATTTACCGCACGGTAACCCTGTAATTCCAGTCTCACTTCCTGCAAAAGGTAAACAGAGAAATCGGCGTTTTAAAAGTGGTGAAGAAGAGCAATTAATTTCATATGCTAAAAAGTATCAAGGTATTATTCACGACATCATAATACTTGCAATCGAAACAGGTATGCGGCGTGGTGAAATGGCTAATGCGCGAAATAGGCAAGAACTTGAGAAATCAGGATATTGCTGTATTTGCTGGGAAGGGTTTAATGCAAAAGAGTCCACTCTTTTTTTAAAAGATACAAAAAATGGTGACAGTAGAGTTGTACCTTTGTCGCGACGAGCCAAAGAAATTATTTTAAAACAACCTAGAAAGCTAAATGGGCCTATTTTTGATATTTTAAGTGATTCGGTAGGACATGCTTTTAACAAAGTTGCTGAGCGAGCAGGGATTGATGACTTTAGGTTTCATGATCTTCGGCATGAGGCAACAAGTCGCTTGTTCGAAAAAGGCTTGCAAATGATGGAAGTATCAGCAATCACCGGCCATAAAGATTTAGCGAGCTTAAAGCGCTACACACACCTTAGAGCGACAGATTTGGTTAAGAAGTTGATGTAATATACATTATAACCGAGTGATTATCAGGTCTTATAATTGGTAATCACAACTATGTAATCGGATATTCTTCAACATACCTAAATATTATAGTGACACCTTCCAACTTCTAGTAATTAAAGAGGATATACGTTGCATGACATATCTCTTTAAATTTATTAACTGCGTGATCTTTTAAAATTTTTAACCCACTAAAGCCTATTGCATAGGCCGCTACACGGCGGGTTTTTGCAAAGCAAAAAAAAAGCAAAAAAAAACCCAAAAAAATTTGAAAAAAATAAAATGTGATATAATACGTTATAACGTATCTTGGGGGTGGTTATGAATAGTTGCATAGTAAATGATGAAAATCTCAAACTAGAAATCACAGATAAAGGACTTAAAAACCTTTTGTTGAATGAAGGCACTGAAAAAGTTATTTCGTATGTTTCTTCTGTTCTTAAAGAAAAGATTCTAGAGTTTCAAAGCATATCTGATTTTGAAGAACAGCTTAGAAACCATGCAAAGTTAAATAGATTAATACAAATACGTATGCTTCATGATGAAATCTTTAATGATGCTAAACATCAAGTCACAGTTGCTCCGGCAAAGATTAAACGGTGGGTATCTTTACTACATGAATTGGAATTATCAAATATTAGTAATAAAGAAATCGCTGTTTGTGCAAGCTTGTGGCTTGATAAAAATGCAAACATAGATTCAAAAGTGTTACAGGATATTTGTCATTCTCTAATGCTATTATCAACATGTTTCTTGTGCCAAAACGGTAATTTTATTGGGGATCAAAATTATTCTAATAATAAATTTATTAATTGCTTAGCAGATGTCGCAATTCAATCTGAAACGCGTGAACGATGTACTTCATTTGAAAGAAGGGAGGTTACTGATGAGTAATGTTAAAGCTTTTGCTGCTGTTCGTACTCACTATTATAAAGCGGATAAAGCATTCAATATATTGGATCACTCTAATGCTAAAAGAAACGGGTTTACGCGCTCAGCTAACGTAAATTCTGAGTTCAGCCATAACAACGTCGGTTTGTATGCAAAAGGCTGTAAGAACGGCACTGAGGCTCTTAATAAAGCATGCGCTCGTTACAAGGAGGTTACGGGTAAAAAAGCTCGAAAAGATTTCAATTTGTTGTTTGAACATATTGTTATATTAACTGAGTGCCAATACATTAAAATTGAGAAAAAATATGGAGATGTTAAAGCGAAGAAGCTTTTAGTTAATTACTTACGTAAATACGCAGTTCAAATAAGAAAGGAGTTTGGCTTTGAGCCAATAGGAATTGATTTACACCTTGATGAAGGACGTTATGAAGGAGGGCGATTTGTTCGTAACATTCATGCCCATGTATCCTTTTTTAACTACGATTTTAAAAACAAAGTAGCTCCCCTGCGTCATCTAATGGCAAAAGGGAAAAACTCAAAATCAAGAACTAATCAGCTCAATCCAAACTTTGAAAAGATGCAAGATATTGTTGCTAATACATTTAAACCACTTGGCTTTGAACGCGGGGAGTCAAAAAATGTTACTGGGCGTAAACATCTACAAAAAGAGAAATTTGTAAAAGAAAAGCTCAATGAAATGACGCAAACAGTCGAAGTACTTAATAGTCGTAATCAAGAGCTTGAAAGCCAGTTAACCTCACAAAAACTTAAGTCAGATCAGCTCTCAAATGAAATTCAGATACAAGAAACCAAAAAGAACTGGTTAGAAAGTAAAATTAGCAATCTTACTAATATGGCCGATGAGCTTGAGCTGGCAATTAAAAAGCGCTGCAAAAGAACACTGAGCTTTATTTCTAGGAAGGTAGCAAATACTTACAAATCACCGACTTTTAAAAGGTAATTGGAGTAAATAATTAGTGCAATCATTTACTAAGCCACCTAGGTTTAGGTAGAAAGATAATTAATTAAATGTTGAAGTATTTAATTAATTATCTTATAATCGGCGGCAGACCAATTAGGGTCACGCGTCGTCCGGTACGGCGGGACTTAAGCCACTTTTTAGTGGCTTTTTGTCTTTTAATGGCTCAGAAAAGCAATAGTACTTAACCCCCATAGTGTTTATATCTTCTACATGTGCATCAACAATCAGTTTTTTATCCATTAAGAATATGTAAGGTGGGTAACTTTTGTCATATCCCCCTTTGATTAATGGATACAACACAATATCAGCAAGCTGCATTAATCTACTTGCTTTTGTTTGGAATTTTACATTTTTGGTAACTAACTTAGACAACTCTTCTTGTAAAATAGGTGAGTAAGCAGAGCTACTAGCAACATTAAATTCCATACCTTGAGTGCGAAGTACATCATGATAGCCTTGGATTTTTTTGTCTTCTTTGCGTCCTGTTTTCTCTACATAAACAATCAGTTTAGTACCACCTACTGAACGAACAAATTTTACAGATCTTTCTATTAATATTTGATAAGCACTTCGGCAAAGCTGCCATTTATCATCATGAGAATTGCCATATCGATCACGGTACCCGGGTCGGTCAATCACACAAGCATGCGCAAATATTGGTAACTCTGAAATTAATTTGTTTAAGCCGCTATAAAATGATTTAGCGTTTTTTTCACATTTTAGCCATTCAAAATGGCTTTTTTTGCATCTAATTTTTGTTGAGTGTAAATGACGTTTAAAAGAGCCATCAGGGCATTCTAAACTTTGACTGATCATGAATTGCTTATGTTGCTCTTTAACATGCTCAACATCCGATTCAGCTATTAAAAAACCACCAAGGGCAAATGCATCTAAGCCATCATTTCTTACTAATTGCTTTTTATCAGGGCACGGTGAACCACTGTCATCAACAAATAAAAAAAAAGTTTTTTTGCTCGGGTGCATGATCAATCTCATTTGGCTCGGTATTTAGTTATAATACTACTGGATTATATTTAGGTAAATAAGTTTTGTTAGCTTTTCTGTATATTAGTTGTGGATAAGTGCTTTTTATCCACATCATTACTTTGTGTTTAGCGCTTAGGCACGGGTAGGTGCTTTTGAGGTGAGTTAACAAAGCATAAAGCATTGTAAATAATTCGAAAGTTCATATTGAACACACCAGCTTAGTATAATTATGAGGTAATACATTATAAAGTGTTATTACTCCCTTACTTTCAATATAATCAGTACAACGCTCAAAGCCGCAATTACTGACTGTGATGTGACAAATGTATTTAGTGCTTTAATAGCAATTTTATTTTTGGCTTAACCGCTTAGAACACAGTAATGTACTGGGTAATGTTGCTTGAGCAAAATACAATCATCGGTTATGTTGCTCAAGCATGGATGAGAATACTAAATACCACTTAAAGCCTTTAACGCATCAAATAGTAAGTGGCTAAAATAATTATATAAACATTTAAATAGGCTCTATAGCCTATGCAGGGATAAAACAATAATGTTTGAACAAACTTTTAAAAACATCGACGACATTTTCCATAAAGACTCAGGCTGTTCCAGCGAACTAGACTACACCGAGCAATCGTCGTGGATGCTATTTTTAAAATACCTTGATGATTTAGAGTTTACTAAGTCTCAAGAAGCCGAGCTAATGGCAGAAGACTACCAATATATTATTGATGAAGAATACCGTTGGAGTTCGTGGGCTGCACCGAAAACCGCTAAAGGTGAGTTTGATCACGACAAGGCCTTAACTGGCAGCGACTTAATGGATTTTGTCGATGGCAAGTTATTCCCTTACCTTAAAGGTTTTAAACTACGTGCCAAAGGCCCTGACACCATTGAATACAAAATTGGTGAGATATTTAGCGAGATCAAAAATAAAATTCAAAGTGGCTACTCACTTCGTGACGCGCTAGAGAAAGTAGACGAATTGCGTTTTCGTTCACAAGAAGAAAAACATGAGCTTTCTCACCTGTACGAAGTAAAAATTAAAAACATGGGTAACGCTGGCCGAAACGGGGGCGAGTACTACACACCACGCCCATTAATCCGCGCGATGATCGACGTATTACAGCCACAAATTGGCGAAACCATATACGACGGTGCCGCAGGCTCGGCGGGTTTCTTATGTGAAGCCTACGACTACCTCCGCCAAGGTGGTGCAAGCAACAAGCAGCTTTCAACCAGCGATTTAAAAACCCTGCAAGAAAACACTTTTTACGCCAAAGAGAAAAAGTCTTTGGCTTACGTTATCGCCATTATGAACATGATTCTACATGGCATCGAAGCACCTAACGTTATTCATACCAATACCCTGGGCGAAAATCTACAAGACATTACCCCAAGCAACCAGCACGATATTGTATTAGCTAACCCGCCGTTTGGTGGTAAAGAGCGCAAAGAAGTTCAGCAAAACTTCCCAATCAAAACCGGTGAAACCGCCTTCTTGTTTTTGCAGCACTTTATCAAAATGCTCAAGCCTGGTGGCCGCGCCGCTATTGTTATTAAAAACACTTTCTTATCGAATACCGATAACGCCGCCATTGCCTTGCGTAAAGAGCTATTAGAAAACTGTAATTTACATACTGTACTCGATTGCCCAGCAAAGACATTCTTAGGCGCTGGGGTTAAAACCGTGGTGTTGTTTTTCACCAAAGGGGAACCGACACAAAAAACGTGGTTCTATCAGCTTGAACCTGGCCGCAGCTTGGGTAAAACCAACCCGCTCAACGACAACGACTTAAAAGAATTTATCGAGTTACAAAAAGGCTTTGAAGCCAGTGCTAAGTCTTGGTCATTAACTACAACTGAACTGGATGAGGCAACATGGGATTTATCGGTAAAAAACCCGAATCAAGTGGAAGAAGCCCCACTGCGTGAGCCGAAAGAAATTATCGAAGAAATCATCGCGCTGGATAAAGAGAGCGAAGCGATTCTGAGTAATATTCAGGAGTTATTGTGATGGGGTGGTCTAAAGCTCAGCTAGCAGACTTGTGTGAGGTTTTTACTGATGGAGACTGGATTGAAAGCAAGAGCCAGTCCTCGGAAGGGGTTCGCCTAATTCAAACCGGTAATGTTGGTGAAGGTAAATTTAAAAACAGACCTGATAAATCTAGGTTCATTTCTGAGGAAACTTTTGATCAGCTAAAATGTTGTGAAATATTTGAAGGTGACTGCTTGGTCTCACGTTTACCTGACCCCGTTGGGCGCTCCTGTATTCTTCCTAAATCGGAAGATAGGATGATAACGGCTGTTGATTGCACGATTCTTCGTTTCAAAAAAGATAAGTTGATTCCTGAATTTTTTAATTATTTTTCACAATCATCTATATATCTGAATAAGGTTGAGTCATTAACTTCAGGAGCAACTAGAAAGCGTATTAGTAGAAAAAACCTTGGATTAGTTGATATTCCTACGCCCCCTATTTCAGAGCAAAAACGCATCGTCGACATTCTCGATCAAGCTTTTGCCGATATAGAACAAGCCTGCGCTAAGACCGAGCAAAACCTTAAAAACGCCCGCGAACTATTTGAAAGCTATTTGCAGCAAGCATTTAGTAATCAAATTGACAATTGCATGGTTCGTTCCATGTCAGATAAAACATTGCTAACAATGATTGATGGGGATCGAGGGAAGAACTATCCAAAGAAATCAGAGTTTCTTTCGGAGGGGCATTGTTTGTTTTTGAGTACTAAAAATGTTCGTTCAGATGGCTTTTTATTTGAGCAAAAAATGTTTATAGATGAAGAACTTGATTCTCTGTTGAGAAAAGGAAAATTAGAGAGAAATGATGTTGTGTTAACTACTAGAGGTACTATTGGTAATTTAGCTTTATACGATGACACTGTTGATTATGAGAACATTCGTATTAATTCAGGCATGTTAATTCTTAGACCTAATGTTGCAGAAATCCTGCCTTCATATTTATTTGAGATAATGCGATCAGAAATAATACGTAGTCAAATAGAAGCTAAAGTTTCAGGTGCTGCTCAGCCTCAACTTCCTGTGAATACATTGAATACATTCACTTTCCCAGTACCACAGTTATTGGGTGATCAGTTAAAAGCTGTAGAGTTAATTAGGGAGGCAGAGGTAACAATTAAAAAATTAATTAGAATTTATAATGACAAACTAGCTTCTTTAGGCGAACTTAAAAAATCTATCTTACAAAAAGCCTTCTCAGGTGAGTTAACGAAAACGCTTGAAGGTGAAACAAGCAAAGGAGCAGTGGCCTAATGTCACAAGCAAGGACGCGTAACGAAGCCGACACCAGAGCGGATTTAATCGACCCTAAATTAGTTGCTGCCGGTTGGGGTGAAGTTGATAACAGCTTTATTCGCCGCGAGCTTATTTGCCCAGGCCAAATTATGGCGGGTGGCAAACGCGCTAACAAAGTGCCTTGCGATTATGTGTTGGTATACAAAGGCCGTAAGCTTGCCGCAGTAGAAGCAAAAAAAGAAAGCCTTACTTATAGCGAAGGTGTGCGCCAAGCCAAAGACTATGCACAACGCCTGCAATGCCGTATTGCTTATGCCACTAACGGCCATGATATTTACCAGATTGATATGCTTACAGGCATTGAGACGCTGGTAGATGAATACCTGTCTCCGCAAGTGCTATGGGATTTAACCTTTGAGCAAAAAGGCGATACGCCAGAAGCGGATTATACGACAGCTTGGCGTGATGCGTTCTCTACCATTCCCTTTGAAGCCAAAGGCGATTGGGCACCGCGTTATTATCAAGAAAACGCCATTCACAATGCCCTTGAAGCCATTGCCCAAGGCGAACCTCGAATTTTGCTAACGCTTGCTACCGGTACGGGTAAAACGTGTATTGGCTTTCAAACCGCGTGGAAGTTATTTCAAACCCGCTGGAGCTTAACCGCGCAAAAAGACATTAGCCTTGCTAAAAAGCGCCCGCGTATTTTGTTTTTGGCCGACCGTAATATTTTAGCCAACCAAGCATTTAACGATTTTGGCTCATTTGGTGAAGACGCCATTGTGCGTATCACTCCTGAAGATATTCGCAAACGAGGCGGCGTTCCTAAAAATGCGAGTGTGTTTTTTACAATTTTTCATACTCTTATGTGTGGGCCTAAAACCGAATTAAAAGAAGCCACAACAGAAGAAGATGAAAATACACCAATCAAAAAGGCAGAAAACCCGTATTACGAGCAATACCCAGCTGATTTTTTTGATTTAATTATTATTGATGAATGTCACCGTGGTGGTGCGAACGATGAAAGTGCATGGCGTGATATTCTTAATTACTTTGCCCCTGCTGTGCAACTGGGTTTAACCGCCACACCAAAGCGTACCGATAACGCTGATACTTATGGTTACTTTGGCGAACCAGTTTACAGCTACACATTAAAAGAAGGTATTAACGATGGCTTTTTAACGCCATTTAAAGTGTTACCCATTGTTGGCACTATGGATGAGTACAAGTACATAGAGGGGGATGGTGTTGTTGTAAAAGGCGATCCTGAGCCTGGTAAACTGTATAAAGAAGGTGACTTTAACCGCATTATTACCATACCTCAGCGCGAAGAGCGCCGTGTGCACTATTGGATGGATCGCTTTAATCCTAAAGAAAAAACCATCGTGTTTTGTGCAACACAAGTTCATGCAGGTATGGTACGCGATTTTATTAATCAGTACGCAGTTAAAAAAGGCTGGACCACCAACACTAACTATTGTGTTCGTGTTACTGCTAACGATGGTGTAGCGGGTGAAAATGACTTAAAA
>Ga0209309_10003216_pt1 | contig 14274 bp, 10 predicted proteins | sample COGITO_mtgs_1204_2_FD_184807 | JGI IMG/M metagenome (GOLD analysis project Ga0209309, IMG submission 184807) | Pelagic marine microbial communities from North Sea - COGITO_mtgs_120412 (SPAdes) (version 2) | ecosystem: Environmental > Aquatic > Marine > Epipelagic ...
TTTTGAGTGTTATAGGGCTTTGCCATGTTTTGCTACCGTTATACAGCACGACTGGAAACACTGGTGGTAATTTACCGCTTCTGAGCTGATTCTCTTTAATTAATTGTTGATAGAGCAGACCAACATATACCAGAAACCGTATTACCATCCAAGGATCAGGGGATGATTGAAATTCAAGCAAGATCATTAAGTAAGCTGGTTTGTCTTGCATGGTTTGCACCGGAAAGATCAAATCACCTTCACGCTTGTTGAGGTTTTAACTTAAAAACTCACCTTGTAATTTTTTGATAACACAGTATAATCCGAACTCCTTGCCTCACTTAAACTATTCGGTTTGAGGAGGCTTTAAGCCAAAAGGGAGTCATGTATACATGAGACATTATGAGATTATTGTTTTAATTCATCCAGATCAATCTGATCAAGCCAAATCAATGGTTGATCGTTACTTGGCAAGTGTTCAAGAAGCTGACGGTAAAATTCACCGTTTAGAAGATTGGGGCCGCCGCCAACTTGCTTATCCTATTAATAAAATTCATAAAGCCCACTATTTTTTAATTAATCTTGAGTGTAGCCAAGCATCGCTTGACGAGCTTAACTATGCATTTCGTTATAACGATGCTGTTATTCGCTCAATGGTCTTGCACATGAGTGATGCACATACTGAACAATCAGCTATTGCTAAAGAAGACGCTCAAGGCAGTCGTCCAAGAAGAGCACCTGAGCCTGCTTACGACTAAATTTTATATTGGCAAACAACGCCCAGTATTGCACAATCACTCAAGTTATAAATACTCATAAGTTCGTTAAAAGGATTGTATTGTGCCCATGGATCAAGCTACTGATGGACAAGTCTCAGACAAGTCTTTAGTAGCAAAGCAGCAAAGCCAGAAAAACAGCTTAGTTATTGATGGGTTTATTCGTAAGATTGATACAACTCGTTATACTGCTGCTGGCGAGCCAGTGATCAAATTTATTTTAGAGCACGCATCACAATCTAATGATGTAAGTCGTCGAGAAGTGAATTGTCAGATTGGTGTACAGCTTATTGGAAAGCCGCTTTGCCGGTCATTTGAGGGTTTTGCCCTTGATGACTTGATTAGTGTTAAAGGTTTTCTTACTCGAAACAGCTATAGAGAAGAGTTATCCTGGGTCATTATTGAAGCTCTGGCGATAAAGACTCCTTGAATACATTTAACACCATTGATTATTCAAGCGGTTAAGCCCAAGGCTTGGAGTTGTTGCATAAATATAAAATTTCATGTTTTAAAAGCGTCATTCTAATCAAATATACATCTACCATACAATGTTTATTTTGATAGGTTAATAAATTAAATTAGGTTAATAATCTAATAGTTTAAAAAGGTAAATTAAATGTCTAAGTTTTTTCGTCGCCGTAAGTTTTGTCGTTTTAGTGCTGAAGGTATCAAGCAAATTGATTATAAAGACCTCCAAACTTTAAAGGCTTATGTTACTGAAACAGGTAAAATTGTGCCAAGCCGGATTACAGGTACCTCTGCTAAGTATCAACGTCAGTTGGCAGCAGCTGTCAAAAGAGCACGTTATGTTGCTTTGTTGCCATACACAGATGCACACGAGTAATAATTTATACAAGTTAAATAGTTATAAGAGATAACTAGTTACGAAAGATAAAGAGTTACAAAAGATAAAGAGTTATTGGCGCTGAATATTTATTGGTATTTATAAACCAGTGCAGTTGTTTTGTGCCAACGACTTATTAATAGCGTTATTATGGATGCATATAAGAAGCATATTATATTGAGGTATTTGAAATGAAAGTAATATTACTGGAAAAAATTGGTCGTAAAGGCAGACTTGGTGATCAAGTCATAGTAAAAAAAGGTTTTGCTCGAAACTACTTATTGCCGCAAGGCAAAGCTGTACCAGCAAACGCTGCAAACCTTGTAAAATTTGAAGAGCGCAGAGCTGAGTTAGAGAAAAAAGCAGCTTCAGCTGTTGCCGCTGGCGAAGCTAGGCGTGATGCAGTGGAAGCTATCATCATGACGGTTGCTATGAAAGCAGGCGATGAAGGCAAGTTATTTGGCTCTGTTGGCGCGCAAGATATTGTTGATGGTGCGGCAGCTGCCGGTGTTGAAATACAACGCTCAGAAGTTCGACTGCCAGAAGGCCCTATTCGTAATGTAGGTGAATACGAGATTGCAGTGCATGTACATGAAGATATTGATGCTCAGCTTAAAATATTTGTAGTTGCAGAATCTTAGTAGGTTGCTGAATCTTAAAATTCAGTTAAAATTATTTTATCTACTTCTTTTAGATTGAAGAATTTTTAGATTGAAGAGTTTTTAGATTGAAAAGTTTAACAGTGCTTGGTGCCCTAAGCTCAGTATGCTGCAATACTTGTATAAGAATAAAAAAAGCCAGACCTAGTCTGGTTTTTTTTATTCTTATAATCCCTCGTCTGATTAAATTTCTCATAGACTAATCATCTATTATCATTCAATGTTTGACGGTAAATAAAGCAATATACTTCAAAGCATGTTTGTAGATTGGCTTTTACTTCAAAAAAGGGAATAACAATGACCGAAAATACAATTAACCTTGATTTTTTAGCAGACCAAGAAGTAACTAAAATCAAAGTTATGCCACACAGTATTGAAGCCGAACAAGCTGTGATTGGGGGTATGTTTCTCAATAATGAAGCTTGGGACGATGTTTCCGAGTTAGTTGCGCAACAAGATTTTCATAAAAAACAGCATCGAGAGATTTTTCGGGTCATGGAGCAATTAGCTCAAGAGGGCGAGCCGCTGGATGCTTTGACGGTGGCTTCAAGTCTTGATGCTTTGGGCCTTGGCGGGGAAGAAGTCACCGCTTATCTGTTTGAGTTGGTTAGAAACACGCCAAGTGCTGCCAATACCAAAGCTTATGCTAAAATTGTCCACGAGCGTGCTGTGTTACGTGAGCTCATAGCCACCTCATCAAGTATTGCTGATGCGGCTTTTAATCCAGATGGGCGAACTTCAAGCGATATTGTAGATGAGGCTGAACGTCTTATTTTTGCAATAGCCGAAGGCCGTCGGCAAACCTCTGGCCCACAAGACGTACGTACTTTACTTAAAAATTCAATTGACAAGCTTGATGAATTATTTGAGAAAAAGGATGCAATCACCGGTCAGTCTACTGGCTTTACAGATTTAGACTCAATGACTTCTGGGTTGCAAGATACTGATCTAATTATTGTGGCCGGCCGTCCATCTATGGGCAAAACTTCGTTTTCTATGAATATTGCTGAAGACATCACAGTTCGCAGCAATAAACCTGTATTAGTCTTTAGTATGGAAATGCCTGCAGAAGGCTTAATGTTAAGAATGTTGTCTTCCATGGGGCGGATTGATCAAAACCGGATTCGTACTGGTAATTTAAGCGACGATGATTGGCCACGTATTAACTCAGCGGTGCAAATGCTGAATGATAAAAAACTATTTATAGATGACAGCCCAGCCTTGTCACCCTCTGAGGTGCGGGCGCGAGCTCGTCGCATTCACCGGGAACATGGTGAGCTTGGAGCAATTTTTATTGATTATCTACAGCTTATGCGAGTGCCAGGGGCGGATAGCCGGGTTTCTGAGATCTCAGAAATCTCGCGATCTTTAAAAGCACTGGCAAAAGAATTAAGTGTGCCTGTAATCGCACTTTCGCAGCTGAATCGAAGCCTTGAGCAAAGACCAAATAAACGGCCAATAATGTCAGATTTACGAGAATCTGGCGCCATTGAGCAAGATGCGGATTTGATTATGTTTATTTATCGAGATGAAGTTTATAATGAAGACTCCATGGAGAAAGGCGTGGCGGAAATTATTATCGGTAAACAACGGAACGGCCCAATTGGTTCATGCCGTTTAGCCTTTTTAGGCCAGTATACTCGCTTTGAAGATTTGGCCCCAGGGTATCATTTTGAATCAAACGAATAGCCAAGGGTTTAGAACTATACATTTTCAGACAAGTAATCTGTCTCAAAAGTTGATGAACTCCATTGTATGTCACTCTTTCTCGACAGATTGCTTTTCTGAGGACTTATAGATGGTAAACCAACCAAACCAATTGTTAAATCGTGCCATTATTAATCCACAAGCTTTCAGGCATAATCTTTTAAGAGCCCGGGCTATCGCTGGTCAGTCGCCAATCTGGGCTGTGATGAAAGCCAATGCCTATGGCCATAGTATTAAAACGCTTCTACCTATAGCTTGTGAGTTAGCCCAAGGCATTGCAGTAGCACGCATTGAAGAAGCTGTAATGATTCGCCAAGAGTTATGTGATTTACCAGTGCTAGTGCTTGGCGGTGGCTACTCTGATGCCGATTATGACACAGCACAAATTAATAAGTTTGAGTTAGTCTGTCATCAAGCGCAGCAGCTTAGCGTGGTGGAGCAGTGGTCAGCATCTGCCAAGAATCTCGACTTGCCATTAAAGCTCTGGGTCAAATGCAATGTAGGCATGAATCGCTTAGGTGTGGAGCCCGAACAATTATTACCAGCTATCGAGCAATTGCAACGGCTTGCTGGGGTTGAAGTACAAGGCGTGCTTGCGCATTTAGGTACAGCTGATGAGCCAAATTCTGCTGAAACCCAAAGACAAATGCAAGTGTGTATTGATGCGTTCAATATCATTAAACAGCGCTTGCCACAGCTTAAAACCAGCTTGTCCAATTCTGCTCATCTACTTAACCCTGCTTATCATAGTTACCCTTGGCATGGTCAGACCAGCGATTGGGTGCGCCCGGGTATTTGTCTTTATGGCGCCTCGCCCTTTGCAGCACTCTCGGCGAAAGCTTTAAATTTAAAGGCGGTGATGACCTTACAAGCGCAAATTGTTAGCGTGCGCCAGATTACAGCTGGGACTCAAGTAGGATACGGCGCCACTTGGCAAGCCTTGCAAGATGAAACAATTGTGGCTTTAGCCATTGGTTATGGCGATGGTTACCCACGTAATATTCAAGGGGCGCAAGCAGTAATTGTGGATGAATTTTCCCACCCTATAGGCCGGCTAGAGCAAGCCGGACGGGTTTCTATGGATTTACTGTTATTTCGTGTCCTCACTATGGAACACCAACCATTAGTAAAAAATTCAAGCGGTCAAATTGCTGTGCAAGTTGGTCAATGGGTGGAGTTGTGGGGTGAACACATTGCTGTGGATGATGTGGCGGCTTTAAGTCAAACCATTGGTTATGAGCGCTTATGCCAAATCAATCAACGCGTAGCTCATATAAGCCCACAAGACGCAGATATAATTTATGGAGAAACTCTTGGCTAAGCAACAATCAACTTATTATTGCAGTGAGTGTGGCGGTGAAGCAGGCCAATGGCAAGGGCAGTGTGGTCATTGTTTGGAATGGAATACTTTAATTGCTGCACCCAAGTCTAAGGTGCGTAAACCTCGTCAGGCCAATACTTCCACCAGTGCCAGCTATTCTGGGCAGCGTTCAGCAATTCAAAAATTAGGCGAGATTCAGTTTGAACAGACTCAGCGGCTGAGTACTGGCTTGCAAGAATTAGACCGGGTGCTGGGGGGCGGTTTGGTGCCTGGTAGTGCTATTTTAGTAGGTGGCAGCCCAGGCGCGGGGAAATCCACCTTATTACTGCAGTTATCATGTCATTTATCACAAACTTATAAATGTTTATATATCACTGGTGAAGAATCACCGCAGCAAGTAGCTGCCCGCGCTATTCGATTACAATTGCCCCGTGAGCATCTCTCGTTATTAAGTGAAACTTCAATTGAAATTATTGTGCATCATGCTCAGGCTATGCAACCTGAAATATTAGTAATTGATTCTATACAAACTTTATTTAGCGAAGATGTGCCATCGGCTCCCGGTAGCGTAAGCCAGGTGCGAGAATGTGCAGCCCAGCTGGTAAAGTTTGCCAAAACCACCAATACCGTGGTCTTTTTAGTGGGACATATTAATAAAGAAGGCATGCTGGCTGGGCCAAAAGTATTAGAGCATATGATCGATACGTCATTGATGCTGGAAGGCGATGGTGATGGCCGTTACCGGAGTTTGCGCAGTCATAAAAATAGATTTGGCGCCGTCAATGAGCTTGGTTTATTTGTTATGACCGATAAGGGCCTGCGTGAAATTACCAATCCAAGTGCCTTGTTTTTATCCAGGCCGGAAGAGCCAGCGCCAGGCACTATTGTGAGTGTTATTTGGGAAGGCAGCCGGCCTTTGTTAGGGGAGATTCAAGCTTTAGTGGATGATAATAATTACGGCCAACCCAGGCGAGTATGTGTTGGCGTGGATCAAAACCGGCTCACTTTGTTATTAGCCGTTATGCATCGGCATGGCAATTTAATGATTGGTAGCAGCGATGTATTTGTCAACTTAGTTAGTGGTTTAAAAAGCCAAGAAACTGCTTTAGATTTAGCCATAATTGCGGCATTATGTGCCAGTTTTTGGCAAAAATGCTTGCCGAAAAACCTTATTGTGTTTGGCGAAGTTGGGTTGACTGGTGAGGTTAGACCGGTAGTTAATGGTCAGCAACGGGTACAAGAAGCACAAAAACACGGTTTTCAACAAGCTGTGGTACCAGCCAGCAATGCCCCCAAATCTAAAATTGAAGGTGTTGAAGTTTTTGCCGTGAAGACTTTGGCAGAAGCTGTGGAGGTGTTGCAGTCTTTAGTGATTGAATAACCAGCTGTATCAGCTAAGCCTAAATTAAATAGCACTTTTTAAAAACACCAGCTAATGTTTTCATACACTTTTGGTTCAGCCAAAGGCGAAGAGTTTCTGGCGCGTATATGCGTATATATAGTAGACACACGATCATTGGCCGGAAGACAGTGACGAAGCTCCATGGGCCGAGCATGATAATTATGCTCATAATAACCCTCTCGATTAAAAAAGGATTTTCCAAACTCTAAAAGCTCTTTTCGAGAATGTGGCAGCTTTAAATTTAAAACTGAATTTAATGTTCTTTTATCTTCCAGTGGCGCTTTAAAAAAGTTGTCTTTAGTCTGGCTTTGCTCCATGGCAGCAAGGTATTCCCGTGCTTCTTGCTTGGTCTCATTGTGCATTAGTAATGCCTGTTCAAAGGTAAACGCTTTTGGCGTTGAACCACATATTGGTAACTTCTGCAAGAGTGGCCAGCGATTGCTTATCTCTGCATGCAAGTAGGCTAGCCCAAGTTGCAAACGAATTTGAGTTGGCCTTGATTGACACAGCGCCAATTGCGACTCGGCTTGGTGGTATAGCTGGTTCACATCTTGGCTTTGCTTAAGAGTTAAGCGATGCAAGCTCTTGTGATTAACCCGTTTAACCGCTTGTGACTTGAGCCGATTATCGATTTGTTTTAAAAGAATTGCACAGGTAACATCAGCATTTATTTGGCTGCTGTGACGTTTTTGAAATTGGTCCAGGGCGTGGTCAGCCGCCTTTAAACAGGCAAGAGCATCCTTGGTAAAGTCTTGTTCACCTGTATAACCTCTGTCGAGATAATTATCTAGCATAAATACCGCTTTTTGAGTATATAAATCTGCAATTTGTAGACTGAGCTTGGCATCATAAGCGGTTTGCGAATTGATATAATATGCTGAGGCTTTTTCCAAGCTCTCAATAGCTTCAGCCAAGGTTTCTACGCACGATGGCATAGCTTTACTGTATTCTTGCCAGCTCTTAAAGGCTAAAATTTCACCTAAATGCAGACGTGTAAAAGCTTGATCCTCAGGTAAGCTTGCGGACTTAAAAAGCTGCTGTATTTGCTTGGAAGCTTTAATAATGGGATCGTTGGGCAGAAAATGAGGTTCTTTTTCAAGTTTTGCTAATGGGCGGTAAGCTGTGGCCCCATAAAAACAAGTATCAAAAATAGAACTGTGAATCGCTAAGATTAAATCGGCTGGAAATTCATGCTGCTGCAGTTGTGCCTTTGCCTTGTCTAAATGGCCAACCAGTCGATCATGATTTATTGCATAGGTATATAAAAAATCATATGAATCTGGTGTTGCTTGAGTATCTTCTATCACTATCGCCTTACTACTAAAAGATTGAAGATTGCCAAAATGTGTAAGAAAAATTTTTGCATGTTCCTTTAACTCGGTAATAAAAAAATTTTGCTCAAGTTCATTAATTATTGGTTGATAGAGATCATGATCAATTATCTTCATTGACCCAAGGTTTGCTTGGGCTAATGGGGTGCGGTGCTCGCTAGCAGAGTTTGATTGTAATCGCTGCTGCCCAGAAACCGTTGGTTGAATTCCATTTAAGGGCGAACCTGTCAAAGGGTTATCTACTTGATGTCGTTGATAGGGTGTTGTTATTCCAAATTGGACTGGAGAATGCTGCATAGGAAACCATCCTTAAATATTTATAAAAAAGACAGATAAAGGCTGATGGCCTGCAAAGGATATAAATTGGCAATAGTGTAACTGGTGCTTGCTATAAATACTAGATAAATCGATTTCAGCAACAGTACTGCACTATGATCACAATATTTTGCAAAAAGTCACATTTGTTAAAATTATATAGCCTAATATAATGTCATAATGGTGTCATTTATGGTATAAATATATAACTTTAATATTTCTATAATTGAATATAATTAAGGAGAGGTTTAAACACTCATTGGGGGAGTAAGCATTATGACTGGAAATTTAATAGGTGCAAGTCGTGCATTTGGTACACAGGTAAAGGCAGCTGCGCAAAATGCTGTTAACAAATTGACACAGTCTGCTCAAAACTTATTTGCAAAAATTAATCCTGCGCAAAATAGCCCCGCCCCAAAAATTCCATCTGCTTCTGAAATGTACAATGGCGCTACTTGTATGAGTGCCCCCTCGGGTCAATCAAGGTTAAGCGGTATTGGTCAGTCTGGAGAAGATCATAAATCTAAACTTACCTCCATAACTGAAGAATACTCACAGTCCTTAGCACAAAGCTCTGACCAATTACCAAAATCAAATACGTTAACTCAGACTGAAACCGGCGGGGCAGCGAATGCTAATAAAGACATAAAGGATGCGGGTAATCATTTACAAAAGCAAATATCAAGAAAAGCAATTTTACAAACAAAATTATCTGGTCTAGAAGCAAGTATTAATATAAATAAAAGGTTGATAAGCCAGTTGAAGGATAATATCGAAACTGCAAGAATTGATGACTTTAATATCAATACTGATGACTCAGGGTCGGTAGATACGCATACAGACAAACCTCGAAATACTTATGTGCCTAATCAGCACGCTGGATCAGCATCTACAGTAGATTCACAGAGTGCTTCGGGGCCCTCAAACATTGACGATACGGTTTCCGTTAATCTGCCTGGTGGAGCTGAGCTCTCTGTTGATGATAATAAAGCCGATGTTGTTTTAATTGATCCATCCATTGATCACCTATTATCAGATGATGTCATAGAATTTCATGAGTTAAAACAAGAAAACTTAGAAACAATTGATGGGCTTTTATCAGAAAACTCAATTCTTGAAACGAGCAAAGCTGATATAGAACAAGAGATAACTGCAATTAATAAAGATTTGAACAATTTAACGTAAAGTCATATGGCTTCTGTTAGTGCAAATCTGGGCCTCTAGCAATGCAGCTTTGATGTTGGCGCACATGTCGACTTGGCATAATAATTCCCCTAAACTAGTCCTTGGTGTTTAGTTATTGGCTCTCAGTCATTGGAGGCCATTGGCACTTGTTTTATGAGCAGATTTTGTTTTTAGACACTTTATTTGATCAGATTGAAGGCCTTGATACCTATCATCGACTATCGATTATTTTTACTCCCAACTCGTATTGCATTAATCAAACCAGGAGTAATTCCAATGAAGGATCAACAGACTCATACCAGCTACAGCTTTAATTTCGGCCATAAGCATTTTGTAGTTCAGCGGCGTTATGAAGTTATTGGGGCTATAAACGACTGTATGATTGCAATTTGGTTTTTAATTGGTAGCTTGTTCTTTTTAAATAACTCTTTAATTGAAAGCGGTACTTGGTTGTTTATTGTGGGAAGTGCGCAGTTGTTAATTAAGCCTGCAGTAAAAATTGCCAGTTTAATTCATGTGAACGCCATCTGTACCAAATGCCCGCCGCAAACAGCCAATAGCAATGAACAGCAGAGCAGTAAGCTCTCATAATAATCCAATACTTTTGACCTACCTATACTCTTGGCGTTGGAAGATTATATTTGGATTGCCTTGGACCCCAAAAGTCACTGATCCACTTGGGTTTTGCGAGGTTGCAGCGTTGCCATCAAAGTCGAATTCAAGGTGATCTGCAACATCAATGGTTAAACGAGCCCGACCAGCTTTTTGATCGCCTGGGCCAACAGCGGAATCACCAAATTTATGGACGTTAAATTTGAGTTGACCATCAATCCAAGCTGGGAGTGGGTTTTCTACTGCAATTTCTGAAATATCATAGGATCCAGGCATGTTCGCTGTATCGTTTTCTAAAGTAATAGTGGGCACACCATAGCTGTCTAAACAATTAGCAGTTGGAGTGGTTGCAGTTGGTGAAGCTATGTAATTCACAGTTTCAGTGGTGTAGTTAGTATTCAGCTGGAATGCCTCGCTGGTAATACTGGTGCCATTGACTACATAAGTGTTGGTATCCCAATACTGAGCTCGCAAGGTGACAGTGACTGGATCAATCCCATCGGTAAATACATGTTCACCGATGACTCTACCGTAACGCACCCAAGGGCCTGGATCTGGCTGCTCAAATAAAGTATAGGCATCCGCCGTGGTGGTATCCGTATCGGTATTGAAGACCACACCATCTTTGTCTTTTAAAACTCCAGCGGCAATACGCATTTGCAAAGCAGCTTGAAATGGCACATCCGCTAGGGTTTCGTTCATACCGGCTTTGGTGTAATAGAAGTAGTCGTTACTAAATTCAAGGTCGAAATAACCACTAGCTTGGTCTGCTAGGTTAATTTCCGGTGCTTGTGCATTAGTGAGCATAGTTGCATTGTGGTTGCCGGCGTTAGGATCAGTGTAGGTGGCGCGCACACTAGTTTCATCGAAGACTCTAAAGTCATCATGAGCATAGTTAAGCACTCTATTACCTTGAGCGTTGACTGCGCCTAGTCGAACGGTTGGAATAGATGTTGAATCAAAGTTGATTTTGTCAGCATCAAGCGGTGTGGTTTGTACTTGATGCACAAAGCCACAAAAGCCATTGGCGGCAAGTTCTGGGTTAACTACTGGCTCGGATGTACTGGTATCATTACCAAAAACACGTAATTCTGCCGGCTTGAAGCGACCCACATTGTTTAATAGGCTGTCAGCATGGTTTGGCATTGCTAGGCCTGCACCAGCATCAAGGAAATTAGTGTCGTTTAAGCTGGCTGATAGGTTTATAAATCCCACCTCATTCCAGCGCATGGCAGCAGTCATAGTGCCGGCCGTATAATTTTGCGTACCATCAATAGTCAATGTACCTGCGCTGCCATCTATAGGTGCAGCAAGAGTGTGGGTTACATCAATAAGCTCATTCGTTAAAGCAAAAGATGGGGTTACACTGCCTTCGGCGTCTAATACATCCACATTGATGTTGAAGCTCTCACCAGCAATATGATCAGCATTACTGCCACTAGCATCGGTATCGGTGACAACATTGGTGTTAGCTTGCGTCGATGGCCCAGTTAACCGTAAATGATGAGGTTTAAACATTATTTTATTGGTGGAACCTATCAGGCTCCGACCAGAGCTATTGGCGTCGGTAGCAATCTCGTTTAAATCAATTACATTGAGTCTTAAACGGCCCACATCTTTAAATTTCATATCGATATAGGCTGTACCATTAGCAAAGTTACGGTCGAATGTATATTGGTTGGCCGCTAGATTAGTATACCCTTGCAGCTGGTTGTCATCTATTGACAGTGAATCAAAAGCAGCCGTTGAATTAAGCACTGTTGCAGTGGAATCTTGTAATGGATAATGAGACGCTGTGACTTGTAATGTGCGATTCCCAATATAAGATTCGATTACATCACAGCCTGCGGTAGTAGCCCGCTCTGAGCCAATTGCAGTGAGATATAAGCGTACATCTGTGCCTGCCACTTGAGGAGCAAAGCCTTCATTGGTGCCAGCTGTATAGGCTGTTGGAGTAACCACTAAACCAGTGGGTTCAAAAAATAAATGTGGATCTTTCGCGCTGGCTTCGGTGATGCCACCTACATTCGTGGTGTTATCAGTCACTTCAATATTCAGCAAATCAATATCCACTTCTTTGGTGTAATCTGTATTGCTTTGGCCAGAATGATAATCCAAAGTAAAATTTGCTTGGCCTTGGTCTTCAGCGGCAAACATATAATCTACTTCGCCGTTATCTGCCCCAGCATTAGTCAGATTAGCTGTTCTGCTGGTGCTCCAAATACCTCTATTGGTAGAAGTACTGATACGTACACCACCACGATAATTAACTAGCTTTTCACCATACTGGTCATAGGCAGTAATTGTAATGCCAGACTCTGGTGAACAATAGATGCCGTTAGTATCGTGGGCAATACCAAAGTGATCTACCGCGTTGACATCGTATTCTTCAGGATTACCATTACTTGGCACACAGGTATTAAGACTGCCTGGGTCTAAGCTATCCCATTGCTCATCACCATCACGCTGCCATTGGATAAGAATTTGATTATCCTCGGCCTCACCGGCTTGGTACTCCAAACGAATTGGATAAATTTTAGGTGAGGTGAGTAATATTGGTTTGCTTTTAAGCTCTTGGCCAAGTGGCGCGCGAGTTGGAATAATGCTATCCACAATTAAGTGGCGACCTACATATAAACGCGCACCACCTTTGGTGAGAACTCTAAAGGTATATGTATCGGTAAAACTTGGCACCACTGAGCTTGATATAACGGCGCTAAAGTGATTGCTGCGACCAGCTGGATGGGGTGTTGTACTAGCGTCTAATGTATAGTTGTAACTATTATACTTCGCGTCATCCTCACGATTAAATACCGCTTGACTGCCCGTAAAGCCTGCAAATTGTGCAAAGGTTTTATTGCCACTAGCGGACTGGTTAAAAAATAGTGCAGTAGTACCGTATTGCCGCTCAGCACTAACAGTAAAGGGTATAGTCTCGCCATAAGCTTGCAAAACATGGCCTTGAGTTGGATCAAGTGCTGCTGTGCTCTTTAATTGAATAACTCGCGGGTTGCCAGGCGCTGGAGTGACTACTGCGGACTCAACCTCCACACCATTGATAGTGAAATCACTAACACCCACTTCCGAGCTACTCATTACCCGATCAAAATGCACCAGTACATCATGCACTTCACCTGGTGCAGTTGGCGCGGTGCAGAAGTTAGTAGTACCAGTAACTCGTTTGCGACTGGATACATTGGTTTGTTTGCAAGTGGCAAAGCTATTGCCACCAATAAGTAGGTCACTGCCCACTTTATTCACTTGCAGTTGCAGAATTTGCTCGACACCAACAAGCTTGTCATCACGATGGTGATCTAGACGTATAGCAACTTGTTGATCCGCCGCTAGCGAATCAAGCTGATAATTAGTAGTCGTAATTAAGTTACCACTGCCATCCACACCAGTTTGTGGGTTCGTCCAGTTATTGATCACTCGCTGACCATCAAGCCAGAGTGTGGCGCCGCCTTCGCTGACGAGGGTAAAGGTATAGTTACCAGCAGAGGGCACTTGGAATATACCAGCAAAACGGGCGGTAAAGTTGTTATCACCCACCTCGATAATTGGTGCAAGGTTACCTAATAATGGAATGCCCGTTTTCGAGTAGGTGCCGCCGGTAAAGTAGCCTTCTGCGCCTGTGTTTTTAGTACCATCGTTGGCTAATTGATCCCAGAAGAGGGCATTTAAGCCAGGTTGGTCCTCTGCTGGTACGGGGAATCTAAATTTTTGCCCTTGGAAGGTGACTTCTGCAATGGCGTTGGTGCTGCCATCAGCAAAAGCCATAGCTGCATCTAAAGTGACAATAATGAGGTTTTCATCCACGCTGCCGTTAACACTGCCATAGCTACTTGTAGTGCTTTGGAATGTGGTACCGTTTTGGGTGACTTCAAAAGCGCCGGCACCACTAATAAAGCTTGCTGGCACTTCATCCGCAAAGCGAATTTCCATCCGCGTCATATCGTCACAGAACATGGTGACATCCATAAGTTGCATGGGATAGTCAGCATCATCTGGTGGTGTAGCACAAGTTTTAAAGCGTGTGGTTGGCATCACTACGAAAGCGCTATCGGCAGCTTTTTTCCAGCTTAAGCGGTATTGTGCATTGCCTGTGCCTTCATAATATTCCACCCGGATTGGGTAGCGAGT